>Ga0247725_1000715_pt1 | contig 21197 bp, 26 predicted proteins | sample OKSTACKMCFT3sol_FD_183021 | JGI IMG/M metagenome (GOLD analysis project Ga0247725, IMG submission 183021) | Subsurface sediment microbial communities from gas well in Oklahoma, United States - OK STACK MC-FT3-sol | ecosystem: Environmental > Terrestrial > Deep subsurface > Rock core/Sediment...
GAAAAAAAGCCGAGGAACAAGCCGCATCGTGACCGATGCGATTACAATCCAGAACCCGCGCAACCGGGGTGGAAGCACCGGTCACGTATTAGCGAAACGCTCGGTCACGTTCACCGAAATCCGCAGTTGCGCCATCTTGACCGCCTAGAACGCGGCCGGGGTCGGTGTGGATCTCTTTGGCGGAGGTAACATGGTCCATGCTGTGGCTGTCACTGCGGCGCGAACTCATGATTTCGTCAGTGTAGGCGTCCCTCAGGTTTCCTTTGACCACTACAGAACGCCGTATAACTGGAATGCCCGCTCGCATTCACCTGCACGATATGCACGTGACCAGCCGTCTTCTTGTCGGTGCACTGACGAACATTCAGTACGTGAGTTATCCAGTGGCCGATGGCTCCGAGTCTGGTCACCCAGTCTACGAAGTGGTTTACGAAGGGAATCGCTATGATCGTAAAACCGCAAACACCCTGTGCAGAACAAGCGTGCGGGAAGCAGTGACTGAAAGTGATCGGCTGAGTCTCCAAGCCGGTGATACCTACCGCATTGAACGGTACACCCTTCATGAGGCCGTGGTTGCTGCCGATGTCGTTACGTGCACATTGGTCTGCATGCACGAGCCTGCATACGGTGTGGTCAAGCTGATGGGTGTTGATGGATACCCCGAAGAACTTTCCTTCGTGCGCACGGAGCACGATGGGGCAATCTTCCTCAATTACCTCTAAGCAGCCCCGCCCGCTCTCAGTAAGTAGTTGATCGACAGAGTCCTGTATGTCTGCGCGCTGGTTGAGGCACTGACGCATTTGCGGATGAAGGCTTCGCTCATCATATGCACTGCCCTTGATAAAGCTTGCCCGTTCATACCCTTCAAGCGACTGTTTCAGCGCTAAGCAATCAGCACCAGAACTAAAGCTGGCGGAGCACGAGCCGAAAGCGAAATGGATGGAAGCCCGAAAGAACAAAGGCTCGACGCCACGCCTAGGCTCGGTTCACGGTTGTAGCAGTCAACATCGACCATAGTCCCACCACTGTTTGGCTATTGCTCTTTACAGATCAGCCCTATCTGAACGTGTGGAAACATTAGGTTTTGTGAGCGTTGGCCGCACCTGCTTGCAGGTCTGGCATTCGTTGCCCGTACAGAGAGGGTGGTAGTGATTGGTCCCACACGTAGCCACCAGCCCCCAAATAGTTGGCAGACATAATACCCATCACTCAACAACCCCAAGCCGCTCAGCAACCCACTGCTCTATCTCAAAGGAATCCCAACCTACCGCACGCCGTCCGATGCGCTTGGCCTGTGGAAACGCCCCCTCCTTCATCAGCGCATAGATATGACTGCGCCGAAAACCGCTCATCTGCTCAGTTTCGGCAAGACGCATGATACGGCGGGCGCTGCGCGACATGGGCACAACCGGGAGGTCTCGTTCGATCTGCTTCACTGCTCAACCCTTACGCCTTGCTGGCGCTCAATGGACGTCATGGCAGTGAAAGCTACGCATGCAAACGCGCACGTTAAGATAATACGCGCATTTATTTTTTGGCTTTGCTCAGAACCCTTCTCACCTGAGACGCCGATTTTTCAAGACGTATAGCGATTACCGACGCGGGGAGTTTTTTCGCAGCGAGCTCAAGCGCTTCCTCATGCCATGTGGGCACTGACTTTTTCGATCTATTCTTCGCAACGGTGGCCCGTTTCTTATCCAAGGCGATGGTCTTCCGCTCGCTGGCCAGTTCCTCGAGTAAACCCTCAGTCGTGCCGAACTCTTCTGCTCTCGCCATCTGCACCAAGCAGTGGATGAGATTCAAGCTCACCGGCACCGTACCGTCATACTTGGCTCGGTGAGGTCCTTTACGCGCGCTGTAGTAAAGAGCCAAGGCAGCAGTTTCGATACGACTAAATTCGTCCCACTGATCCACCTCTTTCATCCAATCCACAGCGTTGTCACTGCTGAGTTCAAGCCCTTCCAAGATATGTGCTGGCGCAAACATTAAAAGCAGTCCGGCAATCGCCTCGCTATCCATTCAGCTTGCTCCTTGCTGAGCCTGCTTTAGCTCAAGATGTATTAAATCGCCGAGGCTACCATCGTGCGCTACCCCTTACCCACATGGGCCATGGCATTACGCATGAAGTGGACGCGGCAGCGCTGCCAGGTCGCGTGGAAGACCTTGGAAACGGCAGCTTTAAGCCCTTCGTGAGCGTCAGAAATTACCAGCTTCACACTGCGTAGCCCGCGTCGCATCAGACTGCGCAGAAAGTCCGTCCAGAACGGCTCAGCTTCGGATGGACCAACCCGCATACCCAGGATTTCCCGGCCTCCATTGGTGTTTACCGCTACGGCGATTATGACCGCGACCGAGACGATGCGCCCCGCCTCCCGGACTTTGACATAGGTCGCGTCAATCCACAGATAAGGCCAGTCGCCCTCAAGGGGTCGATCAAGGAAGGCATGGACACGCTCGTCAATCTCGCCAGCAAGCCGCGATACTTGACTTTTAGAGATGCGGGACATGCCCATGGCCTTGACCAACTCGTCTACAGAGCGTGTGGAAACGCCTTGCATGTAGGCTTCCTGAATCACCGCTGCCATCGCCTTTTCGGCAGTTCTGCGTGGCTCCAGAAACCCTGGAAAGTAACTGCCTTGACGCAATTTCGGGATCTTCAGGTCAACGTCGCCAGCACGAGTCTGCCAGAGGCGGTCGCGGTAGCCGTTGCGGCTGTTTATATGGTCTGGACTTTTGACATCGAAGCCTGCGCCGCACAGGCTCTCAACGTCGAACTCCATCATCCGCTGGGCAACGAACTGGATCATTTGCTTGAGCAGATCGGCGCCTGCACCTTTCTCAACCAACTCGGTCAATTCGATAGTGGGGGCGGCGGCAAAAACTGAGTGCAACACCTGACCTTTCCGGTACGGTGCTGCCCCTATGTCATATACCGAACTCAGCGTTGAAGAACGCGCCACCATCCAAATCGGCCACGCCCAGGGCTTCAGCCTGCGCAGGATTGCTCGCCTGATCAATAGGTCTCCTTCGACCATCAGTCGAGAGCTGCGCCGCAATCGAGATGTCTGTGGCAGCTACTCGGCCCGCGCGGCCCAGGAGCAGATGAAGGCCCGCCGCCAAGTCTGTCGACCGAGCCGAAAGCTGCTGCCGGGGAGCGAGCGCTTCGAACTGGTGGTTCATATGCTGCGTGAGCGTTTGTCTCCCGAACAGATTGCCGGCAAGCTGCGCCACATGAACATACCTAGCCTCAGAGATGCCTACGTCTGTCGCGAGACGATCTACAACGCGATCTATGCCCTGCCAGTGGGTGAGCTGCGTAAGGAGCTGATCATCTGTCTGCGCCAAGGCAAGACGACGCGCCGGCCGCGCTCTGGTGGCGTGGATCGGCGCGGCCAGATCCCCGAGATGGTCAGTATTCATGTGCGCCCGCCGGAGATTGAAGACAGGCTGATGCCGGGGCATTGGGAAGGCGACCTCATCAAGGGTAAGGCCAACGCCTCGTCCGTCGGTACGCTGGTGGAACGCACCAGTGGGTACCTGATGTTGGTGAAGATGAACGACGCGACGGCGACTTCGGCGCTGGAAGGCTTCAGCGCCGCGCTCAATAGCATGCCGCTGGAGATGCGCAAGAGCATGACTTACGACCAGGGCCGGGAGATGGCGCGACACGCCGAGATCACCCAAAGAACCGGCGTGGCGATCTACTTCTGCGACCCGCACAGCCCCTGGCAGCGCGGCAGCAACGAAAACATCAACGGCCTGATTCGCCAGTACTTGCCCAAGGGCACAGACCTGTCGGTACATAGCCAGGAGGAGCTGGACGCCATTGCGCTGCAACTGAACATGCGACCGCGTAAGCGCTTCGACTTCAAATGCCCAATCGAAGTTATGGACGAGGTGATGCAGAAGGCCATGGCTATGCGGCATGATGCTCCAGTTTCAATTCAATGACCGTGTTGCACTCAGCTCCTGCAACCGCCCTAGAATATTTCTCTTAACAGTTTCCAGGTGCCGATTTGCGTGGGATGCAAATAAAGATTCATCCGTACAAATAAAGTCTCATTCTTTGAAATAGAGTTTCATCCTAAAACAGGGGGCAAAGCCTCCTGCGGGACGGTGGCCACTTTCGGCCCTGCCGGTCGCCGTCCGTTCGTGCGGCGCTGCAAGTATCGCAGCACACCCAGCGTCATGCGGGCGTCGGCAAGGGCGCGGTGTGCGCCGTCTTCTGCCACGCCGCAGTCGGTCGCAGCCTCGATCAGCTTCAACCATCGCCAGTCATCGCGGTCTCGGTCGTACTCGCCATGCCACTTGGCATACATCCGCATCAAGCAGGCAGTCGTCAATACAGGCGCGGCTATACCGTGGAGTTGGTGGGTCTGCCGCAGCAGGCGCGCATCAAAAGCCGCGTTGTACGCAACGACAGTGCGCCCAGCAACGGCGGCGGCGTACTGCTCGGCCACCTCGGGCCATCTCGGCGCACTGGCCACCATGGCGTCGGTGATTTTGTGAATCGCTGTCGCCTCGACCGGGATTGGCCGGGTCGGGCGTATCAGCGTGTCGAGGATCGGTGCGCCGGTCACGTCGAGTATGGTTATCTCGCAAATCTCGGCGTCATCACCGAGGCCGGTGGTTTCGGTGTCAAGCACAATGCAGCCTGCGGCAATCAGGTCTTTTGCCTGGGCTGCGACGTGCTGGCGACGGACTTGGGCACGCCCAGGCATCCAGCGCCACGGCACGCACTCGGCTGGGTTGTACACATCATAAGCCCCCTGACCTTGCCAGACACTGCCTGCGGGCTTGGTGTTTAGTCCCGGCATGAGGCGGAGGCGTTCCTTGAGGTGCTTACGGCATAGAAGCCCCTTGGACTCTGCTTCGGTCGGGGTGAGGTGTTTTCGGGTTCTGCTCATTCGACCACCGCTGGTTAAGATGACTTTATTCTGATGCTGCCCTGACAGCGGCAACGTCCCGCGATCCTTTCAGAATGACACTTTGCCCGCCTGCCAAGCCTGAGCCTTTCAAAACAGTCCAGCTAATTGGCGCAGCTTAGGATGCGACTTTATTTGCATCCCACAGCATTGGTCAGTCAGGGGCAGTTGTGCAAAGCCCTGCGCCTGTAGGCACCCTCGCTTCAAGTCTTCTGGAATAGCCGCTCAATCTCTCGCTGTGCAATGGCCAGTTCTTTGAACTCGGAGCTGTCCTTGGCCTTGGTCAGACTAGCTATCTCGAACACCCGGCGAGAGTGATCCACAAGGTTGATGATTACTGATCGGTTATCCGTAGCCATATCTTCAAGCTGCTTTGCCGACCGGCTCTGCACCTCGATGATCTGGGACTGCATTCGTGCCAACTGTGTTTGTAGTTCGCCGTTCGTTGTCATGGTTGCATTGAGCTGGCGCTCGCGCTGTTCATCACGGCGCTTGAACTCAAGCTGCTCCACGGACAAGTCGCTTACCAAGGCTTCGAGTTTGGACTGCTGCGCTTCGGCCTGCGCGGCTCGTCGCGAGAGCTGTTCGCCATCCTTTGTCAGCCGTTCCAGCTCTCGCTTGGCATTGCCCAACTGTTCAGTGAAGCGAAGCTCATTTGCGTGTGACTCTCGAAGACTGCTCTCCAGGCCCTCGATCTGTTTGCTGTGTCTGCGAGCGTCCTGCTCACGCTGAGCGGCCACCTGCTGTTCGTAGTGTTCAGCCATGCGCTTCATTTCGTCGATCTGGCGGCTTTGACCAAGTAGCCGCTCATTCAGCTGCTCGTTCAGCGCCTCGGCGACGTTAGCGCGATCTTTCAGTTCGTCCCGATCAGCTACTACAGATTCGAGCTTTTTCGTCAGGGCCTCCAGGCGCTGCGTGAGGTCGGCGGTGATTCGCTTCTCCGCCTCGAACGAGTTGACCGCTGTTTCTTTCTCCATCAGCAGTGTGTTCCAGCGCGCCTCGATGTTGCGCCTCACTGCCTGTACCTCCGCCCGCTCTTTGGCCACCCGCTCATCTGCCAGCTCGCCAAGCGTTTGCACCATTTCCCGACACAAGCTTTCGAGCCTGCTTGGGAACTCGTCCAGGTGCTGCTGTGGGCTGGCGCTGCCCGAGCGGACCATATCGATGAATCGCATGAGGGTGGTGTTCGAGCCTCCCCCAACCCTGGCCCTGACAGCCCTCACTGATGGTTCGGTGCCTTCCTCTTGCAGCTCCCGCATTGCATCGGCGACCTCGGCCAGGGTCACTGGATGCTGGCGTTTTGTGGGCTTCATAGCGGGCTTCTCCGGGTCTGTGTTTCATGTGGCGGCGTAACGATAAAGATAACGCGGATAACGTAACGGTAAAAGAGTAACGGTGAAAAAAATGCAGGTATTTTCTGACATTGCATAAAGCCTATAAGCGCATGTCAGAGCGCCTTTGTGGGGTGCTCCAGGCTTGATGGATGAAAACGCAGGTTTTAGGCGATGTAACGTCATCACAGGCGTTACGGCAGGGTCGGCCAGTGCGGCGAGCGGGATTTGGGACTACTGGCTTGGGGCGAAGTGTTCCCGGTTGGGTGGAGAGCAGCAGAGGCTCGCCGTTATTCTCGATGCGCACTGGTTCAGGTGAGCGCCCTGAGCGGAACCCGGTAGTCCTGCACGCGGAACTGGCTGAACGGATTGGCTGGCGAGGCAGGAGGCCCCTTCGCAGCGACAGCAAACGCCGGCAGGTGTCACCAGGGCGCTCACCTGAATCAGTGTCCCAACATCATCACCACTATGGGGAACAGGCATGGGCTGGAAAGCACTCAAGGACGCCTACGGCATCACACACAACGTCTGCGTCACCAGCAAAGGCATCTGCATCGGCAGTGGCTATGTCCATGACCTAGTGGTCATCGATCCGGTATCCGGCAGCGTCCGGGAGAACGAAGCCTTCGGGCGCTTCCTCCCTCAGTATTACCCAGCGTTGGGCGCAGCTTCGCCGGCTGAAATTCTCGGCCACGTCCAGGCAGAGGACAAATTCGAGGCCTCGATCCCTGTGTACACCTACGAAGGCGCCGAGATTATTGAGAAGCGCTGCGAAGCCCTTGGCTGGCCGAACGCGACACATGACGGCGAGCTGATGTACGAGAACAAGTTCAGCGCCGACCGCGACGTAGTGATCGGGTGGGCCAAGCGCAGCGCCGAGCTTGAAGCGAAGCACCTGGATGAGGCCATCTTGCGAGTGCAGGAGCAGCTGGTTGATTTGCAGAATCGGCTGGACAAGGCGCGCACGCACTCGGAAAGGCTGGCAGCTGAATACCCATCAATCCCTGCCGCCTCCTACTACTGATCGGAAGCCACCATGAACGACTTCGATGCAAAGCGGCAACAAATCCTGGATGCCTTCGGCATTGGAAACGTCGCGAGCGCAGCGGGTAATTCGTCTGATCCCCTGCGCTGTTATCAGGTAGGCGATTGCGACTGGTTCGCCGCAACATCTTCGGAACAAGCACTGGAGCTGATGCGTGAAATGGTCGGGGATGAAGACTGGGACGCCAGCGACTACGAGGTCACTCTGACCGGCGACGAAATGCTCGATATGCGTTGGTGTGAAGAAGGCCAACCTAGCAAGGATGCTGGGTCGTTGCGTGAGTGGCTGGCAGAAGCCAAAGAGCCGGGTTGGCTCAACGGCTCCGAACCATAGGGGACGCCATGGCCTGGGCAGATCGTGCCGCACCAATCGTTGCGGACGTGATTCGCAAAGTAGGTCGAGCCGACCAGCAGGCGTTGCGCCAAGCACTGATCGCGGCGTACCCGTGGGGCGCTCGAAAGAACGCCCCTTACAAGGCGTGGCTGGGAGAGGTGCGGCGGCAGCTTGGACACCCATTAAACGCCCCAAAGCATGACCCGGATAACACCCAAGCAGACTTTTTCAAACAGGCATAGGCAAGCGATACCAATGAGCATAGAGAGCCAGTTAGTTGAAATGATCGCGTCATCGCTTGCGAAGGCTGATAAGGCATTCGTAAAGGATTTCGTAGAAAACGGGCCTATTCCAGGCGGGGTTGATGGCGCAAATCGTTACTTGCTGGCAGTAGCAATGCGGAACGTCTCAGCACCAGATTTCGCGGCGTCTACCGGCGTAAGCCAAGACGTAGCTCAAAGTCTGCTGGATTGGCTTAGCGCCGGCACTCGCACTGCTTAGGACACGACTGTGAAGAACCCAGTTTCAGAGCTGAATACCAAGATGGCGTTTGTATGGGCCACGTTCTCCTTCGTTGGCGCGGCCTTGGTGCTATTTGGCGGAAGCCCGCTTGCTGGGAAGGCAGGTGGATTGATGCTCTCGATGTGTGCCGGATACGTGTTTTTTGGCCTCGGTACTCAGCGCACCCATGCAAGCGAAAAGCCATAGGCAAGCCCCCATGACTGACTTGGCCACCACCCCGGATGCTGACGAGCTGCAAGCGCTGCGACGTGATGCCGCTCGGTATCGGCAGGTGTGTCAGCAATCGTGGTACATCGACGCGGCTGGACGGGCATTGGGGCTGATTCAACCACGCCGGAGCGCCCTGGTTGAACCCCCGCCCCGGCCTGACTGGGATGAAGTCGAGGCCGCGTTAGATTCGCTGATCGAGGGCCATGCGGACTACGTGTCACCTTACTCATAAACGGAATGAAACCAAGCCGCGCTGACAAACCAGGGGGCACGATGCTCAGAGAACTGCCGTCCTGGCCATGTCGCTTTCTCCAAGGAGCTATCACATGAGACGAATCGTTATCCGGTCAACCGCAGCAGGCCTCGCCCTATTCATCTGCGTGATCGCTTACCAGGGCTACAGCTATGCCGCAGCGCTTGGTAAGGCTACGGAAGATGTGCTGAACAGTTGGGCAAAGCTGAACGATGTTCAGAGCGCCGAGGTGAGCCTCTACCGAGCCGAGTGCATTTCGATCCCCGCCAGTGCCAAAGAGAGCAAGGTTCCGGTGCGCCTGGAGTCGAATACCGAATGTGCCGCTCGAATCGGGGCGCCTACCCTTGGCTCGGCGATTGAAATCGCAACTGATGCCGTGAGCGTGCCGGCGCCACTCCGCTGGCTTTGATGGGGCGCCATGATGGCCACGCTGACATTGCCTCTCCAGCGCCAGTATTTCGAGGCCATCAGGGATCGACGAAAGCCATTGGAGTACCGGCTGGTGACTCCCTACTGGCGAAAGCGGCTTGAGGGTCGAACCTACGACGCCATTGAGCTGACCTGTGGCTATCCAAAGCGGGACGACAAGGCGCGACGAATCACGCTTCCGTGGAAGGGCTACACGATCATCGAGAATTTCACTCACCCTCACTTCGGGCCTGACCCGGTAACGGTGTTCGCGATCAATGTCGCGCATTACCAGATCAAACCTTGGAGCTGCACATCAGATGACAGATGTAATCAGAGTATCGCGAGAGAAAGTCAGCGAGGCGATAACTGCGTTGCTCACCGTCAACAACCGGCGCTCCAATGCGCTGAAAGTCCCCCAGGACGACGAAACGGTGTACTGGCAGCGCAAAGAGTGGGTTGAGGCTGCAATCCGGGCGGGCCTCGACCTTGAGTCCAACGTGGCGCTTTTGAACAGCCAGCCTTCGACAGTGGATAGCCAAGCAACTGAGCTGGTCACGATGCCGTCCGACGCCATATGCCTACTCCAGGCTTGGCAGACCCATTTGGGCTCCTGTCGTGAAGCATGCGACGAAGGTGGCAAGCGAATCTGGGATCGGATCGACGCGGTGCTTGAGAAGGTGCAGCCGTTTGCGGATCAGCCGGTTCAAGTTCAGACATTAGGCGGGGGCGAGTAATGTCCCGGCACACCATAGAACTGCCCTCCACGAGGGGAGCCTACAGAATTCGGAAAAAATCGTACGCTAAGGTTTTCCGATCAGTCATAGGCTCGCCAGTTTGATGTGTTCCGTTCCTGGCCCAGCCAAAACCTATCGGTCTTCGCGGGTGTGCCACAGGCGCAGCAGGTAGATAGTGGAATCCACTATCTCGTAACGCATCTCGTATTGGCCGATCTGAATTCGGCGTACATCCCTTGGTTCGAACTCTTCTAGTCGTTCGCCAATGCGCGGATTGGTCAGCAGCGTGGTAGGTGCTGCTGTAAGTTCATCTACATAGCCTAGGGAGGCCCCTTGCAGGGGCAACGTATCGGCTATGTCCGGGTCAACAGCTACGAACAGAACCCGAAATGTCAGCTGAAACAAAACGAGGTGAACAAACTGTTCACCGACAAGGCCTCTGCCAAGGATACCCAGCGTCCGTAACCGGAGGCCATGCTTGGCTTCGTCCGTGAAGGTGATACGGTCGTGGTACACAGCATGGATCACTTGGCCCGCAACCTGGATGACCTGCGCCGCCTGGTGCAAAAAAATGACCAAGCGCGGCGTGCGTATCGAGTTTTAGAAGGAAGGGCTGGTATTCACGGGAGGTGATTCGCCGATGGCCAACCTGATGCTGTCGGTCATGGGAGCCTTCGCCGAGTTCGAGCGAGCGCTCATTCGCGAGCGAATCGCCCAGGCCAAGCAACGCGGCGGTTACCGGGCTCGTAAAAAAGCCCTGTCCGACGAACAGACTGTCGCAGTCCGGCAACGGGCCGCTGTCGGTGAACCAAAGGCCCAGCTAGCCCGTGAGTTCGGTATAAGTAGGGAAACCCTTTACCAGTACCTACGCACGGATGACTGATACATGCCCCGTCGCTCGATACTCTCGGCTTCTGAGCGCGAGACTTTGCTTGCGCTGCCGGAAAGCCAGGACGATCTGATCCGCTATTACACCTTCAACGAGTCCGACCTGTCGCTGATCCGTCAGCGACGGGGTGATGCCAATCGTCTCGGCTTTGCCGTGCAACTCTGCCTGCTGCGCTACCCCGGTTACGCGCTGTCCAGCGACAGCGTGCTGCCAGATCCGGTCATTGAGTGGGTGGCACGACAGGTTCAGGCTGCGCCCGAAAGCTGGGCGAAGTACGGTGAGCGCGATGTCACCCGCCGTGAACATGCCCAGGAGTTGCGAACCTACCTGGGCTTGTTGCCGTTCGGGCTGTCAGACTTTCGCGCCCTGGTACGTGAGCTGACCAACCTTGCCCAGCAGACCGACAAAGGTTTGTTACTGGCTGGGCAGGCTCTGGAGAGTCTGCGTCAGCAACGGCGGATTTTGCCGACCCTGACGGTGATCGACCGGGCCTGCTCCGAAGCAGTGGCGCGAGCGAACCGGAGGATCTACCGTGCTTTGATCGAGCCGCTAAGCCAGCAGCATCGCAACAAACTCGACGAACTGCTGACCATCAAGACAGGCAGCAATAGTACCTGGTTGACCTGGCTACGGCAGTCACCGTTGAAACCGAATTCGCGGCACATGATGGAGCACATCGAGCGGCTGAAGATTTTTCAACTGGTGGCCCTGCCCGAAGGGCTCGACCGGCATATCCACCAGAACCGCTTGCTCAAGCTTGCCCGCGAAGGTGGGCAGATGACGCCGCAGGATCTTGGCAAGTTCGAGAACGAACGGCGCTACGCCACCTTGGTTGCCGTGGTGCTGGAAAGCACCGCGACAGTGACCGATGAACTGGTGGATCTACACGACCGCATCCTAGTCAAGCTGTTCAGCAGCGCCAAGAACAAGCATCAGCAGCAATTTCAGAAACAGGGCAAGGCGATCAACGACAAGGTTCGCTTGTACTCGAAGATAGGTCAGGCCTTGCTGGAGGCCAAAACTACCGGTGGCGATCCGTTCGCCGCCATCGAGGCGGTCATCCCCTGGGACGAATTCGCCCAGAGTGTGACCGACGCCGAGCTACTGGCCCGTCCCGAAACCTTCGACCATTTGCACCTGGTCAGCGAAAACTTCAATACTCTGCGCCGCTACACTCCAGCCTTTCTGGAGGTGCTTCAACTCCGGGCCGCACCGGCAGCTCAACGTGTGCTGGATGCCATCCAGCAGCTGCGCGAGATGAACGCAGACAACCTGCGCAAGGTGCCATCGGACGCACCAACTGCGTTCATCAAGCCGCGCTGGAAACCGCTGGTGATCACGCCGGAAGGCATTGACCGGCGTTTTTACGAAATCTGCGCCTTGTCTGAACTGAAAAACGCGCTGCGTTCCGGCGACATTTGGGTCAAGGGCTCACGGCAGTTTCGTGACTTTGAAGATTACCTGCTGCCGCCCGCGAAGTTTGCCGCGCTCAAGAAGGAACAGGCGCTGCCATTGGCGACCAATCCCAACAGCGACCAGTACCTAGAGGAGCGCTTGCAGCTGCTAGAGCAGCAACTGGCGACCGTCGCCAAGCTGGCCAAGGACAATGAACTCCCCGACGCGATCCTCACAGAGTCCGGACTGAAGATCACGCCGCTGGATGCGGCAGTACCGGTCACCGCCCAGGCGCTGATCGACAAGACCAGTCAGCTACTACCGCGCATCAAGATTACCGAGCTGCTGATGGACGTGGATGAGTAGACAGGATTCACCCGTCACTTTACCCACCTGAAGGATGGTGCTCAGGCCAAGGATCGAACGCTGTTACTGTCAGCAATCCTTGGTGACGCCATCAACATTGGGCTGACGAAAATGGCCGAGTCGAGTCCGGGTATGACCTACGCCAAGCTGTCTTGGCTGCAAGCCTGGCACATCCGTGACGAAACCTACTCGGCGGCTCTGGCTGAATTGGTCAACAATCAGTTCAACCACACCTTTGCGGCCAACTGGGGAGACGGCACCACCTCATCCTCCGATGGCCAGCGCTTCCGTGCAGGCGGTCGAGGCGAAAGCACCGGGCACGTCAACCCGAAATACGGCAACGAACCAGGGCGGCTGTTCTATACCCATATCTCCGATCAGTACGCGCCGTTCAGTACCCGAGTGGTGAATGTCGGAGTGCGGGATTCGACCTATGTGCTCGATGGTCTGCTGTATCACGAGTCGGATCTGCGGATCGAGGAGCACTACACCGACACGGCTGGCTTCACCGATCATGTCTTCGCCCTGATGCATCTGCTGGGCTTTCGTTTTGCCCCGCGCATCCGCGACCTGGGCGAAACCAAACTGTATGTCCCGCAGAGCGTACAGGACTACCCGACGCTGCGCCCAATGATCGGCGGCACGCTGAACATTAAGCACGTCCGCGCTCACTGGGACGAGATTCTGCGTCTGGCCGCGTCGATCAAACAGGGCACCGTCACTGCCTCGTTGATGCTGCGCAAGCTGGGCAGCTATCCACGTCAGAACGGCCTGGCCGTGGCCCTGCGGGAGCTGGGCCGGATCGAGCGCACGCTGTTTATCCTCGACTGGCTGCAAAGTGTCGAGTTGCGTCGTCGCGTGCACGCTGGATTGAACAAGGGCGAGGCGCGCAATGCCCTGGCCAGGGCGGTGTTCTTCAACCGCCTTGGTGAAATCAGGGATCGCAGCTTCGAACAGCAGCGCTATAGGGCCAGCGGACTGAACTTGGTGACCGCCGCTATCGTGCTGTGGAACACCGTCTACCTGGAGCGGGCAACCCAAGGGCTGACTGACGCCGGAAAGCCGGTGAATACCGATATGTATCAATATCTGTCGCCGCTGGGCTGGGAGCACATTAACCTGACCGGCGATTACGTCTGGCGGCAGAGCCGCAAGCTGGAGGAAGGGAAATTCAGGCCGTTACGACAGCTCGGAAAGCCTTAGCGTACGATTTTTTCCGAATTCTCTCGGCTCCCCAAGAAGCTCGAGGACGAGCTGGGGGTGCTGATCTTCGAGCGCAGCAAGAGCGCCGTGCGCCTGACGCCAGTGGGCGAAGGCATCGTCGCCCAGGCACAGAAGGTCCTCGAACAGGCCCAGGGCATCCGCGAGCTGGCCCAGGCCGGCAAGAACCAGCTGGCCGCACCGCTGAAGGTCGGCGCCATCTACACCATCGGACCGTACCTGTTCCCGCACCTGATTCCCCAGTTGCACCGGGTCGCGCCGCAGATGCCGCTGTACATCGAGGAGAACTTCACCCATATCCTCCGCGACAAGCTGCGCACCGGCGAACTCGACGCGATCATCATCGCCCTGCCGTTCCAGGAAGCCGACGTCCTGACCAAGCCGCTGTTCGACGAGCCTTTCTATGTGCTGATGCCGGCCGACCACCCCTGGACCGCCAAGGCCAGCATCGATTCCGAGCTGCTCAACGACAAGAGCCTGCTCCTGCTCGGCGAAGGCCACTGCTTCCGCGACCAGGTGCTGGAAGCCTGCCCGACCGTGCGCAAGGGCGACGAGAACAAGCACACCACGGTGGAGTCCTCGTCGCTGGAGACCATCCGCCACATGGTCGCCTCCGGACTGGGCGTCTCGGTGCTGCCGTTCTCCGCGGTGGACAGCCACCACTACGCGCCGGGCGTCATCGAAGTGCGCCCGTTCAGCGCGCCAGTGCCGTTCCGTACCGTTGCCATCGCCTGGCGCGCCAGCTTCCCGCGTCCACGCGCCATCGAAGTGCTGGCCGACTCGATCCGCCTGTGCTCGGTGGCCCGTCCGCAAACCCAGGAACAACCGCAAATCGCATGACCGAGCTGTCCAGGGTCCCGGTCACCGCGCTGAAGGGCGTAGGCGCCGCACTGGCGGAGAAGCTCGCTCGGGTAGGCCTGGAAACCCTGCAGGACATCCTGTTCCACCTGCCCCTGCGCTACCAGGATCGTACCCGCGTCACCGCCATCGGCGCCCTGCGGCCAGGGGCCGACGCGGTGGTCGAGGGCGTGGTGGCCGGCGCCGACGTGGTGATGGGGCGCCGCCGCAGCCTGCTGGTGCGCCTGCAGGACGGCAGCGGCACCCTGAGCCTGCGCTTCTACCATTTCAGCCAGGCGCAGAAGGACGGTCTCAAGCGCGGCACCCACCTGCGCTGCTACGGCGAAGTCCGGCCGGGCGCCTCGGGCCTGGAGATCTACCATCCGGAATACCGCGCGCTGAACGGCGACGAGCCGATTCCGGTGGAGCAGACCCTGACGCCGATCTACCCGACTACCGAAGGACTCACCCAGCAGCGCCTGCGCCAGTTGAGCCAACAGGCCCTGGCCATGCTCGGCCCCAGCAGCCTGCCCGACTGGCTGCCCGCGGAACTGGCCCGCGATTACCAACTTGGCCCGCTCGACCAGGCGATCCGCTACCTGCACCGGCCGCCGCCGGATGCCGACATCGAGGAACTGGCCGAAGGCCGGCACTGGGCGCAGTTGCGCCTGGCCTTCGAAGAACTGCTGACCCACCAGTTATCCCTGCAGCGCCTGCGCGAAGCCGTGCGTTCGCAGGCAGCGCCGCGCTTGCCGGCGGCCAGCCGCTTGCCGAAACGCTTCCTTGCCAACCTCGGCTTCCAGCCGACCGGCGCGCAACGCCGGGTCGGCGCGGAGATCGCCTACGACCTGGCCCAGGACGAGCCGATGCTGCGCCTGGTGCAAGGCGACGTCGGTGCCGGCAAGACCGTGGTCGCCGCCCTCGCCGCCCTGCAAGCCATAGAAGCCGGCTACCAGGTGGCGCTGATGGCGCCGACCGAGATCCTCGCCGAGCAGCATTTCCTCAACTTCAGCAAGTGGCTCCAGCCGCTGGACATCGAAGTCGCCTGGCTGGCCGGCAAGCTCAAGGGCAAGGCCCGCGCGGCGGCGCTGGACCGCATCGGCGACGGCGCGCCGATGGTGGTCGGCACCCACGCGCTGTTCCAGGATGAAGTGAAATTCAAGCGCCTTGCACTGGCGATCATCGACGAACAGCACCGCTTCGGCGTGCAGCAGCGCCTGGCCCTGCGCCAGAAGGGCGTGGACGGCAGGCTCTGCCCGCACCAGTTAATCATGACCGCCACGCCGATCCCGCGGACCCTGGCGATGAGCGCCTATGCCGACCTCGACACCTCGATCCTCGACGAGCTGCCGCCCGGGCGTACCCCGGTGAATACCGTGCTGGTGGCCGACAGCCGCCGTATCGAGGTGATCGAGCGAGTCCGCGCGGCTTGCCGCGAAGGGCGCCAGGCCTACTGGGTGTGTACCCTGATCGAAGAGTCCGAGGAGCTTACCTGCCAGGCCGCCGAGACCACCTACGAAGAGCTTTCCTCGGCGCTGGGCGAACTGCGTGTCGGCCTGATCCACGGGCGCATGAAGCCGGCGGACAAGGCCGTGGTGATGGAGGCCTTCAAGGAAGGCATGTTGCAACTGCTGGTGGCGACCACGGTGATCGAGGTCGGCGTCGACGTGCCCAACGCCAGCCTGATGATCATCGAGAACCCCGAGCGCCTTGGCCTGGCCCAACTGCACCAGCTACGCGGCCGGGTTGGCCGGGGCAGCGCCGCCAGCCACTGCGTGCTTCTCTACCACCCGCCGCTGTCGCAGATCGGCCGCGAGCGGCTGGGCATCATGCGCGAGACCAGCGACGGCTTCGTCATCGCCGAGAAGGACCTGGAATTGCGCGGCCCCGGCGAAATGCTCGGCACCCGCCAGACCGGCCTGCTGCAATTCAAGGTCGCCGACCTGATGCGCGACGCAGACCTGCTGCCGGCGGTCCGCGATGCCGCCCAATCCCTCCTGGCGCACTGGCCGCAGCATGTCAGCCCGCTGCTCGAACGGTGGTTGCGCCACGGCCAGCAATACGGTCAAGTGTGATCTATTTCGCTCTCGCTGACCGGCGTAGGTCTCAGTCTTGAAGCAGCTCTGGTTATACTGAGGGAAAATCCAGCTCGCATGGTCTCGTCATGACAGAAGCCGCCCTGGCCTCCGCCGATGCTCCGCACGCCCCCCAGGTCATCCTCCAGCTGCTCGCCAAGCTAGGCATCGCCTGCCGCGAGGTCAGCGACAGCGCGGAGCTGCCTGCCGCCCGCCGGGTCCAGGCGGTGCTGCTGGACGACGCCGTCGGCACCCTGCTGGTGCTGTTCCCGCAGAGCCAGTTGCTGGACCTCGCCCGGCTCACCGAGCTGACCGGCCGCAAGCTGCTGGCGATCGAGCCCGAGCGCCTGGAACGAATGCTCGGCAAGCACGAGCTGCACCGCCTGCCGGCGTTGCCGCCCCTGACCAGTTCGCCCTGCCTGTACGACGAGCGCCTGTTGCAGGAACCGCGCCTGCTGATCGAGTCAGGCCAGCCCGGCATCCTCCTGGAGATCGCCAGCAACGACTTCCGCGGCCTGCTGGGCAAAGCCAGCGCCGCGCGCTTCGGCGAACCGCTGGAAAACATCAACCTGAACCTTGACCGCCCGGACGACGACCGCGCGGAAATCAGCCAGGCCGTGCAGGCCTTCACCGCCCGGCGCATCCAGCAGCGCCTGGAGCAGACCATCGAGATTCCACCGCTGCCGCAGACGGCGCAGAAGATCATCAAGCTGCGGGTCGACCCCAACGCCAGCGTCGACGACATCACCGGCCTGGTGGAAACCGATCCGGCGCTCGCCGCCCAGGTGGTCAGTTGGGCGGCCTCGCCCTACTACGCCGCGCCGGGCAAGATCCGCTCGGTGGAAGACGCGATCGTCCGCGTCCTCGGTTTCGACCTGGTGATCAACCTGGCCCTCGGCCTCGCCCTGGGCAAGAGCCTGAGCCTGCCCAAGGACCAGCCGCAGCAGGCCACGCCCTACTGGCAGCAGGCGATCTACACCGCCGCGGTGATCGAGGGCCTGACCCGCGCCATGCCGCGCGAACTGCGCCCGGAGTCCGGCCTGAGCTACCTGGGCGGCCTGCTGCACAATTTCGGCTACCTGGTCCTGGCGCATGTCTTCCCGCCGCATTTCTCGCTGATCTGCCGGCACCTGGAGGTCAACCCGCACCTCGGCCATGCCTATATCGAACAGCACCTGCTGGGGATCACCCGCGAGCAGATCGGCGCCTGGCTGATGCGCGTCTGGGACATGCCTGACGACCTCTATTGCGCCCTGCGCTTCCAGCAGGACCCCAGCTACACCGGGCCGAACGCGGTCTACGCCAACCTGATCTGCCTGACCAACCGGTTGCTGCGCAACAGCGGCATCGGCGATGGCCCGCAGCAAGCGATTCCGGCGGCATTGTACGAGCGCCTGGGGATCAGCCCGGAGAAGGCCGGGGACGCCGTGAAAAAGGTGCTGGAAGCGGAAGCGGCCCTGCGCGAACTGGCGGCCCAGTTCAATCGCTTGCCGGGGTGACCGGGTAGTCCGCTGCGAAACGCACTACCGAAAGGCTGCGGCCGCAGCCCGGATGAGATCGAAAGCCGCCCTCAGGCGGCTTTCTTCTCCGGCGCCTTCTTCTTCGGCTTGAGGTACTTCACCAGACCCTGGAACCAGATCACCAGCGCCGGATTGCCCTGTATCTGGATGTCCTTGTTCTGGATGCCCTGCATGAAGGCCAACTGCGGGTTCTTCGAAGTCATCGCGGCGAAACCGTAGGCTCCGTCCTTGAACCCCAGGGAAAATGCCGGTTGCGGATGGGTACCGCGCTTGCTGCTGACGCGCAGGTCCCTGACCAGGTAGTGGCGCGCCACCTTGCCATCGAGGGTATGCAACTGGAACACCAGGTCCTTGCCCTCGAGCTGCTTCTGGAAAGCGGGATTGTCGCGGCTGGCCTTGGCCATCAGGCGACCAAGCATCCACAGGAGAAGACGAAATTTCATGCACGCGCCTCGATATCCGGGGAGATGAGCGGCGCATTGTAGCTGTTCGCGAGGAGGACTACAGCTGTCCTTTCGATGAGCGCGGAAGCGTCTTCGACGAAGCCCGGAGCCGCTCTGACTCCGGGCTCTCGGCGGTCAGTTGACCGCGTCGCGCAGGGCCTTGCCCGGCTTGAAGGCGACGGTGTTGCTGGCCTTGATCTTCACCGGCTGGCCGGTCTGCGGGTTCTTCCCCGTGCGGGCTCCGCGATGGCGTTGCAGGAAGGTGCCGAAACCGACCAGGGTCACGCTGTCCTTGCGGTTCAGCGCGCCGGTGATTTCATCCAACAGGGCGTTGAGAACGCGATTGGCCTGTTCCTTGGTGAGATCGGCCTTTTCGGCGATAGCGGCGGCTAGTTCTGGTTTACGCATAGTTGCCTCTTTGACGGTTTGTTGTTTTTGTGTCCGTGCTGTCTTCCCAGCAGCGCTCAAAGGCACCGCAGTCCACCGGAACCATAGGCTCTAGACTGCGGTAGACGCGATGGAGGATGGCATGCTCCCGAGGACTGCGCCAGTATCGTCCGACAATTTTGCCGCAAGTCTCGACGGCATAACGGCCGGAACCAATGGCATTCAAGCCATGAGGCCGGGTAACTCTTTGTTCAGGGCCAATTTTTCGTTCACCGCCGCTCCGGTCAGGGCGTAACCGATCACTCGACCAGCGGTATCCCGGCACAGGACCTTGAGGTCCGTTCCAGAGCCTTCCACTAGCCATTGGCCATCCATTCCACGCGGCGGCGGCGACACCACCAGCGGGCAGGCCGGGGTCTTCACCGTCACCGGCATGGGACCGTAGGCCACCTGGCTGGGGTTGCCGGCGAGGGTCTGCGCCAGCGCGCGCGCGCAAGCCATCAGCGGCATCACATAGAGCAGGTTGAGGCCGTCCACTTCGGCGCAGTCGCCCAGCGCGTAGATGTTGGCGTGGGAGGTGCGCAGCGAGCGGTCGACGACGATCCCGCGGTTGACCGCCAGCCCGGCGGCGAAGGCCAGTTCGGTGCGCGGACGCAGGCCGACAGCGGAGACCACCAGGTCGCAGGGAATCACCTCGCCATCCGAAAGATGCGCTTCCAGCCCCTCGCCGGCCTTCTTCAGGCTGGCCAGCACCGGCCCCAGGTGGAAGCGCACGCCGAGGCCTTCCAGGCCGGCCTGCACGGCCTTTGCCGCGGCCGGATGGAGCAGGCCCGGCATGACCTGCTCGCAAGGCGCCACCACGTCGAGCTGGTAGCCGCCGCTGGAGAGGTCGTTGGCGAATTCGCAACCGATCAGCCCCGCACCGAGCAGCAGTACCCGGCGCTTGCCGGCAGCCGCCTGGCGGAAGCGCGCGTAGTCTTCCAGGTCGTTGATCGGGTAGAGCGCGTCCTGGGCATCGCCCTCGACCGGCACCCGGATCGGCTCCGCGCCCCAGGCCAGGACCAGGTCGCGATAACGCACCTCTTCCTCGCCGATCCAGATCCGCTGATGGCCCGGATCGATACCGGTGACCCGGGTATGGGTCAGGATGCGCGCGTTCAGTTGCTCGGCCATGGCGCCCGGTTCGGCCATGGCCAGGCCGTCGGCGTCCTTGTTCTTCGAGAAGCCGGTGGAGAGCATCGGCTTGGAATAGGAACGGCCGTCGTCGGCGGTGATCATCAGCAGCGGCGTCTCGCCGTCCAGCTTGCGCCACTCGCGGGCCAGGTTGTAGCCCGCCAGGCCGGTTCCGATGATTACCAGGGGCGCACGCTCGCTCATTTCCGTTCCTCTGTGATTGCCGGCGCCGGGCGCCGCTTCTGTGGATTTCGCTCAGGCGATCTCGATCATCTCGAAATCGATCTTGCCGACACCGCAGTCCGGGCAGACCCAGTCCGCTGGGATGTCCTCCCAACGGGTTCCCGCCGGAATGCCTTCTTCGGGCAGGCCCAGGGCTTCGTCGTAGATGAAGCCGCAGACCACGCATTGCCACTTGCGCATAGCCACCCTCCTCGTTCGTCGAACCTAGCTCAGCGTCGGTGGCCGGCCAACGGCAAGGCTGCCGGGCGTTCCCGGCAGGACAGTCAATGACCGGACCCAAGCCCCAAGGATAACCCCTGGACGGCCGCTGGCCAAGCATGAAAAAAGGCGGCCAGGGCCGCCTTCTTCGCCGGCGAGCGGGGCTCAGCCGATTTCGATCATCTCGAAGTCCAGCTTGCCGACGCCGCAGTCGGGGCACAGCCAGTCTTCAGGCACGTCTTCCCAGCGCGTTCCCGCCTCGATGCCTTCTTCCGGCCAGCCTTTGGCCTCGTCATAGATCAGTCCACACACCACGCATTGCCACTTCTTCATTGTTTACCTCGGGCGGGTTACCACGGTTCAGCGCCAGCCAGTCGGTCCAGCTAACGGCGATATGTGTGTCTGCTGGCTCCCCCAGTTCCGCGCACCGGACGCCTTGCGCGATACCGTCAAGCAAGACTGCGCCATCATCGCCAAAATCAATAGCCACCCGCGCTCCCGCAATCCACGCGCGGTTTTCGGCCATTTGCCCGATCAGCTCGTCAACGGTCATGCGGCATCCGCCCCGGCCATTTTCCGCGCGATCCAATCGTGAAACGTTTTCACCCTATGTTCTTCTGGCATCAGGACGCCAGCCTTAAACGGACTGGTGCGCAGACCGCGCTGGTTCAATTCGCACACTTCTT
>Ga0247725_1000716_pt1 | contig 21174 bp, 19 predicted proteins | sample OKSTACKMCFT3sol_FD_183021 | JGI IMG/M metagenome (GOLD analysis project Ga0247725, IMG submission 183021) | Subsurface sediment microbial communities from gas well in Oklahoma, United States - OK STACK MC-FT3-sol | ecosystem: Environmental > Terrestrial > Deep subsurface > Rock core/Sediment...
GGAGTGGGGGCAACAGCAGCTGCGCTGGTAGACTTATCCACAGTTGCTGGTAACAAAATCAGCAATCCGCCCTGGGTCAAATTTCAATCGGCAGGGTGGGTCAATTTTCCATCAGCGCCAACACCCCGCAGGGTCCTCGAGATCATCTAGGCCGAGAATATTGCCCCAAGATGAGGGGCGCAGTGACTGCGAGACAAAACCCTTGCGGCATGCAAAATTCACCAGCACCTGCGGCAGCCGCAACTGCATTTGCATCCTTAGAAAATCAAACAGGTCGCTGGGATTCTCTGGATGATACTGTTCAGGTACCTCAACCTTCTTCAGGAATGCACAGACACAGCGCATGTGCCAATTTCTACGCTTTAGTTTGCCGGTGCTTTTTTGAACATCATCCACGCAGCGTATCAACAGAGCCAGCGTTGCCGGATCAGGGAACCACTGCCGAAATTCAGCGACGGCATTGCCGCGGATCGATAGCGGCAGACGTATCTCGGGAATTCCCGCTACCCAATCGATGCTGTCTGGCGTCGTGCTGAGCATGGCATTCAGCTGAGCCACATCGAGCAATCCGCCGTTGTAGGCCGCACTCATTAGTAGCAGACCAATGCGCTCATCCGTGCTGAGCGCATCGATATCCAGTTTCAGACCCTGCTGCAGGGCGTGAATCAGTTGGCTGCTGCGTTGAATTCGCTCAGCCGTGTAGACGTCAGGATTGATCGGGTTTGCTGCACGCCTGACGGCAATGGCTATTCGTGCCAGCGGAAATCCTGGGATTTGGTCCCGGACTCGCTGAGTGATGCTGCGCAGTACGTTGCGCAACGTGTGATTTGTGCCGAGCTGTGCCTCCAGTTCACGGACGTGCGTCGTCGAGATCCCGGATATGGCGCATTCACCCAACAGCCATTTGCCGAACGCCGTCCCGGACTTCTCGGCAATCGATTTCAGAAGCGCCCGCATCTCGGGCATCCATTCCGGCTCATGAGGCCGAGCCGACCAGATAACACTGCCCTGTTGATCGTTTAGACGGGGCAGATTCATTCTGTCACCCACTGGCTGCTTAGAGCCGACCAGCCAAGCTCCCTGAGTAGTGGGGTAATCCACTCATCTAGAACCTTGGCGTATACCGCAGGGCAGAACGTCGAATAGGCGTCCTGAGGCTCCTCACCCCTGAGCCAGTGCCCCATGAACGCAGCCAGCGCTTCTGAAGGACAGCCCCGCTCCGTGAGTTCCGTGCGGATGAATTTCCGGTGGGCATTGACTCGATGCGTGGTGTAGCCAGATACCAGCCCCATCTGGTCGTAGATATTGCCCGGGGTAATCTCAGCGCGGCGCACTCCAGCCTGGCCAATCTGCAGGAAAAACCCCCGCGACCACTGATGATCCTCCTCATCCTGTGGCAGATAACCAATGAATTGTCGGCTGATAGAAGCGCAATGCGCGAAGTAGCTTGTTATTTGCCGCCTCAACATCGGCGGCATGCAAATCAGCCGACTCATATGACGATCGCCAGAATCCTTGTCTGACAGCGCGCCCATGCCCAACACAGAATCAAACTCGCCGATGAGCATCAGAGGGTTGCGGACCGCCCTACAGGAAGTGACCAACATAAACATTTGCACTGTCCAGAGGGTGAAACAGTTGTGCCAAGCGACCATCTCGCTGAGACGCCCGTTCGTTTTCCTCCTCAAGACCCTGGCCATTGCACTGACATTGCTCTCAATGGTTGTAGGCAGCAGGCAATGAGTTGCTCCCAACCCACCCTGTTGGTCTGCATTTAGGTTGACATGTTCATATGCGAGACCAGCACAGGCATAAACCTGCGTCAGCACTCTTACCAGTGAGGTGGTGTAAATTTTGCGAAGGTGACAGGCATCGAGCTGCAGGTAATAGCGCGGGGTTTGCGCCGAGGGGATTTCAACGCCAGACAGCATGGATGCTGCTGCTACATCCTGAGTATCAGCGACTATCTGGTGGAACAAATAACTGCGCAATTTGGTTCGCGTATAGCGTCGGTCGTCTTCACCCAATTCCAGTAGCAGTGCTTTGATCTCGGCGTCCAGCTGCTCAGTTTGATACGTGAATACCTGGTTGGCAGAGCGAGGAAATGCCTTGAGCAGCTGCTTTACCAACCGGGCACTACCCGCAAGATCGGGCAATAGAATTCGCAGCAGCGAGACTCGGACACCCGAGGAGGCCTGCCAACGATCGTCGCCAGCGAGGTCTGGGCGCCTGACGACCATACTGAACTGCACCGAATCCCCGAGGATCAATGCCAGACCATCGGCGTCATCTGTCTCATCATCAACGATGGATAACTGGACGACCTGCGTCATCGACTGGCCCAGCCACAGACTGATATGCAGAGCAACTATTCCTTCCATTCTGAGCTGAATTCGAGCTAAATCTTTCGGGCAGGAAAGCTCTTGCAGGCACGAGTGGAATAGGTCGCTAGCGCCAAACAACAAATTCCGCAACTCCTTCAGCGTGAGCTGGTTATATGAAAACGGCAGGAACTGTCGGCTGCGGACAATATGCGCCTCGACATTTTGTTGGCCCAGCAGATCAGCAACATACGGCCGCTCAAAGCCGTCATCATCCAGTACCCAAATCTCGGTTGATGGGCTCATTTCTCCGGGCGCCAGATCACCTTCAACAGTATCCGTATGTCCCCCCAGAATGTCGTAGTGACCGGGTAGCTGGTCAGGATCATCGGGGTCACCCAAGACAAATCCGCGAGGATCCTCTGTGATGTAATGGATTAGATCTGGCTGGTCATCTTGCTTGCGTTTACCTCGATAACCGCCACCGCCACCACCAGTTCGCGGCGAATCGCCGTTGCAATAACGTACGAGCCGGGCGATAGCAGCAAAACTCTTGGCGTTACCTGAACTCGATTTACTAGGCAAAAAAACCCGGCAGCTCGCCACGAACTCTTCAGTAGTGCCCCAAATTTTTAGTTCGAGGGGAATTGTGAAGAACCGCAATCCGCAAAGTTTGCTTATCTCCAGGTAAACGCGGTATCGCTGATCTACGTGGCGATCTGTAGGGGTTTTCTGAGTTGCGACGAGCACCTGCGCGAGTAGCCGCTCGTAATCCTGTCCATTCTCGTAGTCTCTCAATATGTGCAGAAAAGAGGCATAGGGGAATCCAAAAATTTTTACACCTCGCTGGCTGACAGGATTCCTTGCCGACATTTTGTTTCCCATCCAAAACTGCTCGCCTAAAAGCACTCGGATATTGGGTTGGCGGGATAGGGAAATGAGCCATCTGCAGGCCTCATGCAAAACGACGTCATCAGCGCTATCAAGACCAATGGGCAGGCCAACACTGCATGCGCGGAGCACTCGTAGGAGCTGATCAATCGCACGTGGCAAGTCAATGAGTTCAGGATGAGCACCAAGCAGATTGAGGATTTCGCCGATAACTCGAGGTGACTGCCCCTGCTCCGAGGCGAGGTTAAGCAGAATTTCACGCTTGCTCATTTCTCACCCCCACAGCCCTTAAGCGGTTTTACTCCGATCAGCCGAGATAGATGGGCGTGGCTGCGATATTCGTGAGGCCACTGCTCCGCTGCAGATTCTATATGCGCATATAAATCGCGTACCTGCTGTGGCGTAATCTGAGCCAGGGCAGGCGCAACTAGGCGCTCAATCAGCACGAGTTGGTAGGCGCAATCCTTGATTCGCCCCCTCGACCATTCAATGCACTGCACCGGCGTTTCTGGATCCATATATGTTTTTAGCCATCGATACAGCGTCGTCTGGCCGATACAGAGCGCATCCGGCCTACTGACGACCAACGGGTAGAGCATATTGATGCGCACGGCCATAGCCTTGGGGATCAGTGCCTCATCTGGAACCCCTACAGGAGCTAGATCCAGATCTCGCTCAATACGAGAAAATTCGGGATGCACTCCTTGGATGTCGCGTAATTTGATCGTCAACATGACGCCTCTCTCTAGTGATATGACTACTAGACAATGCGAGGCGCGAGCCCCCGATTAAGGCGAGAGAATTGGACTGTGACGAAATTTTTTGTTCGCTAATTGACGTGGTGACTGACCTCTTTGCCAACGGCCGCTTTTGCTAATTCCGCGCATGCGCGGAAAATCGCCGAACACACTGCAACGATGCCATCAAAGAAAGCACTGAAATTTCCGCGCATGCGCGGGTTTAGCTAGCAAATGGGCTTCGCTGAACCCGTAATCAGAAGGGCGCCGTACACGCCGAAGAAATGGAGCGATATCAAATCCCGACTGCATCAACCTGAAAATCAGGGGTAGTCCGACCGCACTCTGAATACGAGGTCAGGCAAAACTGTCTGACTACATCTCGTTTTAGGAGCACGCATATGGGTGATTGGAAGGCATGCATCGGAAAGATGAGCGACCGCGAAGTAGCGCGGCGCTTTGGTCTTGGAGCGAGCAGTGTCCGGCGCTACCGCCACTCAATTGGCATTCCTGAGTTTCACCCAGAAGACATTGAGCTGCCGACTGAGCTGATTGAGCAACTCGCTACAAGAACGAACTATCAACTGGCACAAGAATTCGGAGTTTCCATCAAGCGCATCAAGCGAAAGCGAGGTGAGCTGAGAATCCAGGAGCCCAAGACTGCCCGCGAACGCTTCAAACCCCTTGAGGACATCTGGACCAATGAAGCCATTGCCATGCTCGGGAAGATGCCGGATACCGAGGTCGCTGATCGTCTGGATATCAGCAACTTTCCAGTCAAAAAGAAACGTCACGAGCTTGGAATACAGGCATACAAACGTCCGTTACCAGAAATAACACCTGAAATTGCATCTGCGTTTGGTGTCGTTTCCGACGCCGAGCTTGCACGCCAGCTGGGTGTATCAGTGAATTACATCCGCAAAGCGCGGATCAAGGCGAGCCAGCAATAAAACGCAGACTCGCTTCAAAGCAGATAACACGGGCAGTCAGATCAGATGGCTGACTGCCAACTAACCACGAAGTTAGACTTTAAACCGAGTACGGACGGCCTCACCACCTGATGCGCAGGGCTCATTCAGCTAGCGCCACGCGCATCCATTTGGGCATATTGCAGTCCCACAAGGTGGCCAGCTCTCCGGGGTGGAGTGTTGCTTTAATCGCATCGATGCACTCCTGAGTAGCGCCATCTTTTCCGAGATAATGAAGAGCACTGATAGCCATCCCGACCCTGGTTCCTGCGCACTGCATGACCATCGGAGCAGCATGCACGAGCCTGATCTCGGCCTTCTCTATAAATAGAGATCGACTGGGGCCGCTGGTGTAATAGATAGGTATGACCGGTATCTGTGTGCTTAGCCCGAATCGCCTCACTGCATCAGCACCGTGAATCTGCAGCCTCCAGCGACTCTGCCTGGCAATCAGACTCAGCAAGTCCCAAGGCCCAGGACGACGAACCCGGCCGGTGTATTGGCTGGTTTTCGGCCGCATGTAGATGCCACGGTACACGCGCACAAGCTCACCGCGAAGAACCAGTTGGGCGACTGCCTTGGAGATGGCCGAGCTCGAACCAAGCTCAGCAAGACACCTGATGCTGAAAGGCCTCCCCCTGGGCAGACGCTTAACACGCTGCGTGACGAGGTGAGATACCGACTGTTCAGAGTGGGAGCGGGGCATCGCTATTGTGTCGAATCCAGCGAAGAGCAGAGCAGTGGCTGGTGGAAGGCGATCACTCGTTGTCGGTATTCGTCTTCAAGCGCTTCGTTTACCAGGCATTCCTCAAGGCGTCCCAGCGAGAAAACCTGGGCCGTAGAGGGATAGTGCCTGAGCAGGCTTTTCGCATAGCTGCGGATATCCTGCGGTAACCCCGTATGACGAGATAGCTCACGCAGAAACTCCTCAGTTTTGATGATGGCGCGGGTTCTTTCATAAGGAAGGGTCATTCTCGCTATCTCCTGATCATGAACTCAAAGACCCGGGCTGCTGACTCGCCAGCGCCCGCCACCAAGCACGCAGTTAGCGTGTAATGCCAACCAGTGTTTGCCGAGCAGAAAACTGCGAAGCCTGCAGTCTTGGGAGATCCCATGCAGACCAATCCGGGTCAGTGTGCACGATCATGGCTGCGCTCCGTCTTGGCCTCCTGCCGTTCCATCCACTTGGCCAGGCCCCATATCGTGGTTCCCAGCGCCAGCAGCAGCCAAAGCAACCATTGCGGAATTTGATATTGGGCGCTCAGCCAGAGGCCTGTACCACCACAAAGCATCACCACGAAAAACCATCTCATCAGCGTGCGTCCCCGATTACTTACGAGACACACGGTAACTCGATGTTCCGCTGCGCTAACGCAGATGCAGCAAATTTCGTCAGATCCCAGGCTGGGAAATGAGGACGGCACGCTTGCGGGTATGGCGCTGCTTTGCGTGCCCCGAGTCATCTCGCTGTGGGTGAGGGGGATCGGGCCGCACGCTAACGACTAGGTCAGACGAGGCGACGGCAAAAGCGGAAAGAAGAGGACGCACCGCTGACCCAAGCAAGAACTCCATAGAGATCCTACTGCATAAAAATATTGACGGCAGCAGCAAGCTAGGCGATATTGATCTCGCCTCATCTCAGTACGAGCTGTACGGAGAGAAAAATGAGGTGCGGCAGGTTGCAGCCTGCCGCGATTGCAATAACTGACCCGTTAGGAGAGCTAAAGCTATGAAACTGTACCAAATCGCCTATGACCTGCGTAAGCAGCGTAACTACCAAGGCCTGTATGACCGCATCAAAGCCTATGGCACTTGGTGCCACGCCCTGGAGTCCACCTGGATCATCGCCACGCAACAGTCTGCAGCCCAGGTTAGAGATAACCTCCGGTCCGCAATGGACGCTGACGACGGCCTGCTGGTGACCCGGCTGCAGGGAGACGCCGCCTGGTTTGGGCTGGATGCCGAAAAAACTCAGTGGCTACAAAATCAGTATCAGCGCTGCGAAGCCTGATGAACGCCTGCGCCAAGGATGGCGCTTCTACCCAGAGTTACTTATGCCAAACCCGTCATTCAAATTGAGCGATGTGGCCGATGTCCGTTCCGGATACACCTTCCGCGGCGCGTTGGAGCATGACCCTGCTGGTGATATCCGTGTTCTGCAGATCAAGGATCTGCGTCAAAGCTCGGCCATTGAGCCGGACACGCTAACGGCCATCAGCTGGGATGCGCGCACCTCACCGCCGCTGCTCCAATCAGGCGACATCGCGGTGATCGCCCGTGGCGATAACAACAAGGCTGCTCTCTTCACGGGGCAGCAACCGGTTGTTGCCACCAGCCAGTTCTTTATTGTCAGCACAAAAAAACAGGATGTCTTACCCGAATACCTGTGCTGGCTCATCAATCTGCCTCAAAGCCAGCGAAGCCTTGAGCGCAGCGGCAGTGCGATTCAGGCCATCAGCAAAGCGTCCTTGCTGGATATGAGGATTCCCCTTCCGCCACTCGCCACTCAGCAGAAGCTGATTGCTCTGCAAGCGCTATGGGACGAAGAGGATGAGCTGATCGCACGCCTGCAAACCAACAGAGAGCAAATGCTGCAAGGCATTTACCAGCACCTTATTAAGGATTGAGCCATGAGCGACAAAGTAAACCAGGACGACATCAACAAGGCGCTGTGGGCTGCCTGCGATACCTTCCGCGGCACCATCAGTGCGGACACCTATAAAGATTTCATCCTCACCATGCTGTTCCTCAAGTACATCAGCGATGTCTGGCAGGACCACTACGACAGCTACAGGATGGAATACGGCGATGAGCCGGAACTGATCGAGGAGATGCTCAAGAACGAGCGTTTCGTGTTACCGCGCAATGCCAGCTTCTATGCCCTTTACGATCGACGTTATGAGCCGGGCAATGGCGAGCGCATCGATCAGGCACTGCATTCCATCGAGGAAGCTAATGGCACCAAGCTCAAGGATGCCGGCAAGAGCGTGTTCCAGGACATCTCCTTCAACACCGACAAGCTGGGCGAGGAGAAGCAGAAGAACACCATCCTGCGCCACCTGCTCGAAGACTTCGCCCGTGAAGAGCTCGACCTCAAACCATCCCGCGTCGGCAGCCTGGACGTGATTGGCAACGCCTACGAGTACCTGATCAAAAACTTCGCCGCCAGCGGCGGGCAGAAAGCTGGTGAGTTCTACACCCCACCGGAAGTTTCCGAGCTAATCGCCGAGCTGCTCGACCCGCAACCGGGCGACAGCATCTGCGACCCGGCCTGCGGCTCGGCATCGCTGCTGATGAAGTGCGGGCGCAAGGTGCGCGAGCATCACAACAGCAAGCAATACGCCCTCTACGGCCAGGAAGCCATCGGCTCCACTTGGTCGCTGGCGAAGATGAACATGTTTCTCCACGGCGAGGACAACCACAAGATTGAGTGGGGTGACACCCTGCGTAACCCCAAGCTGCTCGATACCAATGGGCAACTGCTGAAATTCGATATCGTCACCGCCAACCCGCCTTTCTCACTCGACAAGTGGGGCCATGACGAAGCCGAGCACGATCAGTTTGGGCGCTTCAAACGCGGCATTCCGCCGAAAACCAAAGGTGACTTCGCCTTTATCCTGCACATGATCGAAACCCTGAAGGCCAAGACCGGGCGCATGGCAGTGATCGTGCCTCACGGCGTGCTGTTCCGCGGCTCCAGCGAGGGCAAGATTCGCCAGAAGTTGATCGAAGAAAATCTGCTGGATGCCGTGATCGGCCTACCGGAGAAGCTCTTCTACGGCACCGGCATCCCCGCTGCGATCTTGGTTTTCAGCAAAGCCAAGACTGATGAAAACGTGCTGTTTATCGACGCCAGTCGTGATTTTAAATCCGGTAAAAACCAAAACGTGCTGGGTGAAGAGCAGATTAATAATATCCTGCTCACCTACCGCCATCGCATCAATTCGGACAAATATAGCCATCGCGCCAGTCTACAAGAAATCCGCGACAACGATTACAACCTGAATATCCCACGCTATGTGGATACATTTGAGGAAGAAAAAGAAGTCAACCTGATGGCTGTTCGTAAAGAGCGCGCGCAACTTAAAGCAAAGTTAGCGGAACTGGAAATCGCCATGGACACTTACCTAAGGGAGCTGGGTTATGATGCCTGAAGGGTGGAGAAATGAGCGATTCGGAAACATAGCCACCTTTAGAAATGGCCTCAACTTTACACGAGGTGATACTGGTGAGGCGGTTAAAATAGTCGGAGTTAAAGATTTTAAAGATCTCTCTGAGCTGAGGAGCACTACGGACCTTGAGGTTATTAGAATTTCTTCAAACTTGAGTCCCGATGACCTGCTGCAGGATGGGGATCTGTTGTTTGTCCGGTCGAACGGCAATAAAGACCTCATAGGAAGGTGCCTCTACTTCTCCAAGGTTAGCGAACGCTTATCGTTCTCTGGGTTTACTATTCGCGGCAGAGTTAATAAAGATAAAATTTATCCTGAGTATGCCTCATTTCTGACTAGATCAGAAATGATTAAGAGGCAGTTCTCCGAAAGCGGCGGAGGTACAAATATCTCCAACCTCAGCCAGCAAATTTTGGGTGATATTGCCTTTAGATTGCCGCCTCTTGCCGAGCAAAAAAAGATCGCTGAAATTTTATCCACTTGGGATCAAGCCATAACGACTAGTGAGCAGCTACTCGAAAACAACAAACAGCAGAAGAAATCGCTGATACAACAACTTTTGAGTGGCAAGAAACGCCTGCCTGGCTTTTCGACGAAATGGCGAGATATTAGGCTTGGTGAGGCCTTCCAAGAGCGCGTGGAAATTGGATTTATCAAGCTACCTTTGCTCTCAATTACCGCGGAGGAAGGGGTTATTGACCGTGATGAAACTGGCCGCAAGGACACATCAAAATCCGACAAATCTAAGTATCTGCGCATCTGCCCCGGCGATATCGGCTACAACACCATGCGTATGTGGCAGGGCGTTTCTGGGCTTTCAACGCTGGAGGGGTTGGTTAGCCCTGCCTATACCGTCTTGACCCCGAAACCAGAAGTTGATCCGCTGTTTGCCTCTTACTTGTTCAAGCTGCCAGCCCTTGTGCATGCCTTTTATCGACACTCTCAAGGCCTGGTCTCAGATACTTGGAATCTTAAGTACTCTAATTTTGCGAAGATAAAATGGAGTATTCCGGGCGTTGAGGAGCAGAAGGCCATTGCAGCTGTACTGGCCAGCGCTGATCGCGAAATAGAAATCCTTCGACTGCAGCTCGCCGGCCTTAAGCAGGAAAGGAAAGCTCTAATGCAGCAGCTACTCACTGGCAAGCGCCGTGTAAAGGTAGATGAACCGGAGGTTGCCTAATGGCCAAGAAGCACGTCCCCTTTGTGATCGCCTATGACTTCGACGGCACCCTGTCGCCCGGCAATATGCAGGAGTATGACTTTGTGCCAGCACTGGGCATTAAGCCTGCCGATTTTTGGCGCGAGGCCAAGGCGATGGCCCAGGAGCAGCAGGCGGACGAAATTCTGGCTTATATGCGGTTAATGATCGAGCGTGCGAACACCGCCAAGGTCTCGGTGCGTAAAAAGAACTTTGCCGATTTCGGCGCACATATCCAGCTATTTCCGGGTGTCCAGGACTGGTTCAAACGCATCTCCGAATATGGTCGCACCAAAGGGGTCAAGGTCGAGCACTTCATCATCTCGTCAGGGCTGCGCGAGATGATCGAGGGCACCCCGATCAACAAGTACTTCACTCGCGTCTATGCCTCGGGTTTTATGTACGACCATAACGATGTCGCGCACTGGCCAGCCTTGGCGGTGAACTACACCACCAAGACCCAGTATCTGTTCCGCATCAACAAGGGCAGCCTGGATGTGCACGATAACTCGGTGATCAACAAGTTCGTCGAACCCGCCGAGCGGCCTGTGCCGTTCAGCAATATGGTGTTTATCGGCGACGGCGAGACCGACATCCCCTCCATGCGCCTGGTCAAGAACCAGGGTGGCCACTCTATTGCTGTCTACGGCAAAGGCAAACGCGGTGCCCGGGACAAAGCGCTCAAGCTGGTTAAGGAGGGGCGCACCAATTTGGCGACTACCGCCGACTACACCGATGGCTCGGCTATCGACCGCGCCGTAAAGGCGATGATCGACAAGGTGGTTGCAGACCGCACCATTGCGGAGGCGAACGGCTGATATGGCAAGTGGCGACCTGATTCTCTACAGCACGGACGATGGTCTGGCGCAGTTCACCCTGCGCGAAATGGATGGTCAGGTCTGGCTGACGCAACTGGAAATGGCCGAGCTGTACCAGACCACCAAGCAGAATATCGGCAAGCATATCCAGGCCATCATCGCTGATGGGGAGCTGGCTGAAGGGGCAGTTGTAAACCAGAAGTTTACTACTGCCGCCGATGGCAAAGACTACCTCACCCACCTCTACGCTCTGCCGATGATCATCGCCGTGGGCTACCGGGTGCGCTCAACTCGTGGCACCCAGTTTCGTCAGTGGGCCACCCGCACCTTGGGTGAGTACCTGCAGAAGGGCTTCGTGATGGACGACGCCCGCTTGAAGGAGCCCCGCTGGGACTACTTCGATGAGCTGCTCAAGCGCATCCGTGACATACGGGCCTCGGAGAAGCGCTTCTACCAAAAGGTACGTGATCTCTTCACTCTGGCCGAGGATTACCGCGCCAATGAGCAGGACACCGCCCGCTTGTTTGCCGAAGTGCAGAACAAGCTGTTCTTCGCCGTTACCGGCCACACCGCCGCCGAGCTGATAGTGCAGCGCGCCGATGCCAGCGCACCCAATATGAACCTGCTTAGTTTCAAGGGCGACCGGGTGCGCAAGGCCGATGTTGTGGTGGCCAAGAACTACCTGAATGCCGAGGAACTAGACCAGCTCAATCGCTTGGTCGGCATGTTCCTCGACTTCGCCGAGCTGCGCGCCGAGCAGCGTAAGCACTTGATGCTCGCCGATTGGCGGCAATACATCGACAGCTTCATGGCCTTCAACGAACAACCGCTGCTACGCACAGCCGGCAGCGTCAGCCATGAGCAGATGAAACAGCTGGCGCATGAGCGTTATGAGCAATTCGATCAAAACCGCCGACACGCCGAAGCCCTGGCCGCTGATGCTCAAGAACTGGCAGAGCTGGAGCGCCTGGAAAAGCGCCTGAGTGCTAAGAAGAAATCCAAGTAATCGGGTTACCCGCTCGCTCAATCATGGAGTTACATCATGGATCTGGAACAACTGCGCACGCTGCTAACCAAGGCCGAGCGCTTTTATCAGCCTGAGCGAGAGCCGAGTATTTTTGCCTTGGGTGGGCGCGGCTACTACGAAAACCCCACCACTGATTTGCTGGCGTTCTTCCTCAATCCAGCGCAGGTGCATGGACTGGAAGAGTGCTTCCTCACTGCGCTGCTGAGTTGCCTGCCCAATACCTCAACACTGACGCCTAGTTTGCGAGCGGCTCCCCAGCGCGAGGTGGTCACCCATAACAGCAACCGAATCGACCTAGTGCTCCCAGGTGATGGATGGGATCTGCTCTTGGAAAACAAGATTTTCCACGGACAAGTGAACCCCTTTACCGACTATGAAGCCTTCGCTCAAAGCAAACTCAACGATGGTGAACGCCAGCTGTTTTATGCCGTGCTCTCACCATCAGGCAAAAGCGTGCGGGCCGCATGGCATGGTCTGAGTTATGCGCAATTTATTGAAGCTGCACGTCAGCAACTGGCTCAGCGCATGCTGACTCATCCTGTAGATAAGTGGCAGGTGTTTGCTCGCGATTTCCTGCTGCACCTGGAAAACATCACTGTGGAGAAGGCCATGGACGCCAAAGCTGTCAACTTTGTTATCGAGCACCTGCATCAAATCAACAAGCTGACGCGCCTCAAGGATCAGGTCATTGATGCCCTCGACGCTAAGGTGCTCGACAAGCTCGATGCCGAGGTGCCCGGCTATGCGCGTTATACCCGGCGGCACAATTGGAAGAATGGCCCCGCACTGCGTTATGCCTCCGACAACTGGAAAACGTGGTCTGACGTTGTGCTCTACCTGAGCGGTGCCAACAGTACGATGATGCCATCGGTACGGGTATACCTGTGTGATGTTGATGAGACGCTGCAAGAGCAGGGCCGAAAGCTCTTCACGGGCAACGAAACCAAAGTATGGAGTGAGGGGAAGAACAACAGCATCCTGGGTTTTAGCTGGGTGCTGGATCACTTTGATGAAGAGGAAGTGCTTGGCCTGATCGTTGAGAAAATGAAGCTGCTGATGACTTTCGAAAACGGAATACGTGCGCAAGTCGGTCAGCACACTGAGGCTTAATTACATTGTCTGTCAGATTACCTGGCGGCTTTTGACCATGTGGTAGCCATGAGGGCTGCCGAGTGATTGCAAGGAGTTGGATGTGGGTTTGCAAAAGCGTATCGGGGATTTGGTCGCCAGCGTAAGCGCGGGCATGTTTGAGCGTGAAGAGATCATCGCGGTATCCCTGCTGGGAGCACTCTGCGGGCAGAATACATTTTTATACGGGCCACCCGGCACGGCCAAGAGTCTGATTTCTCGCCGTATAGCCTGCGCCTTTGAGCAGCCAACCTATTTCGAATACCTGATGAACCGCTTCAGCACACCTGAAGAGGTGTTTGGCCCTGTGTCCATAAAAGCGCTGAAAGAAGATCGCTACATTCGCAAAACAGATAGTTATCTGCCCAAGGCCGATTTCGCCTTCCTTGATGAAATCTGGAAGTCCAGCCCAGCTATTTTGAATACCCTGCTGACGTTGATTAACGAGCATGTGTTCCGTAATGGTGAAGCCATTGAGAAAGCCCCACTCAAGGCCCTGATTGCTGCATCCAACGAAACGCCAGATGCCAATCAAGGCCTAGAAGCCTTGTATGACCGCTTTATTGTGAGGCTGATGGTGGGGCCCATTCGTGAAGCCCAGCACTTCGATCAGCTACTTAATAGCAAACCGACCGAAGCCAAAATCGACATCCCCTCGGCTCAACAGGTGAAGTCCAGCGAATGGGATGAATGGATGACCCAATTGCATCAGGTCAAGCTGTCTGCTGAGACGCTAACCATCATTCACTTGATCCGCGAACAGCTGGAGCAGCAATACGAAACGCTCAAGGTTTATGTCTCCGACCGCCGCTGGCAGCGCGCAGCGATGCTTATGAAGGCAGCAGCCTTTTTTAATGATCGCAAGGAAACCAACCATAGTGACGCCTTGCTGCTGCAGCACTGCCTGTGGACTCATGAAGAAAATCGTCAGGCTGTCTGGGATATCGTTGCGGAGGCGGTAAAGGCCTGTGGGTTTGATAGTGGTATAGATTTGGCTGCACTGGATAAAGAGAAAGACGCACTAGACAAGGAGATAAAGAAGGAGCTTTTCCATTCTGCTGATATTTACAAAACGGTAAAGCTCTCCAACAAGGATTTCTTTCAATGCAAAGGTACCTTCAAGCCCAAAAATAGCTACTACAGCAACTACGAAAAAGCATTTGAGATATTCATCGCAAAAGATAGACTCAAGACAAAAGACGAGTTCCACCCGCTAGACAATAAAGGTAATGAACAAAAAAGTGTTAAGTGCAAATTTGACGGACAAGGAACCTGTCAGATCACCTTATCTAACGGCCACGTGGATTACCTGAGCATTAAGTTCACGCCTGAAGTTCTTTTTCACAAAGGCGACAGAAAGGAAGATATTAACATACGATTAATCACCTCCCTTTCCTCTTCGGTGAGTGAAATTCGCGAGAAGCTCTCTTTCACTCTGAAAAAAGTAGAGAAAAAATTTAAAGCCTACGAGACTAAGCTGAGCTCGCCTTTTGTGCCGGCAGATAAGATCTCTCTAGCAATTTCGGGAATAGCACTACAAATCGAAGGTTTGCAACTTCGTATCAAAGACTGCGAACGGCTGGAAGAATTATGCCGCTAGATCTACTGGCTAGTGCTGCCAAGGATGTTAGCGATAATGCTCAGCGTATCTTCGCGTCGCTATTAAGGAACTCTGATTCGGCTGCAGATTACGTAGCAGAGAGGATTCGGCTGTGGCAGCTGGCCTCGGCTGAAGAGCTGAAAGCTGAGTTCCCCTTTGCGCTATATGAGCAGCAGCTATCGGACTGGCAAACCCGGAACCAGTCTCCCCCTGTTTCGAGTGCAGAACTGGCAGCAGCTGTTGCGGAGTATGTTGCGCTCTGTCGTGTAGCCAAACTGCCGGACAATCAATCTTTTTGGCAGCGTGAGCTAGCAGCGGTGACGGCCTCTCAAACAGTTACCAAAAAACGTCAGGCCGATAGCACCGTAAGTGCCCGCCTTTTGCGAGACGAATGGCAAAAGGCGCTAGATAAAGCGCGGGCCGACTGGGAGCTTGAGCGCATATCCATGCTGCGCCGGCAGTTCATGGAGGAGCTCGAGGTATTTCTGCAGTTACTGCAACAGCTTCAACAGCAGTTGGAAATGCTGGGGTTGGACCCGGGTATATTCCTTGACCTGTCCAAAGGCAATTTCTCTGCACAAGAGATCGAGCGCTTTAAGCGGTGGGCTAACTACTTGGCCAATGATCCGGGTGTTCGGTCGCTATGTGATTTGCTGGGCAAGCTACGCCAGCTGGAGTTATCCGAGCGTATCGAGCGAGCCCAGGTGCGCTATACGCAAGACATTGAGTTACCGGATATCAATTCGCGAGAAGAGATCATCGGCATTCGCCTAGGGCGTGACATCGAGCATGTGCTGCCCAGCGAGTTGGCACTTCTGGCTGACCCCGAAACGTCCATTCTTTTCGACCTCAAGTATGTCGAGTCACGCCTGATGTGTTTTGACATGCAGGGCATTCAGCGCGTGCAGCAACATCACCAAAAAGAAGAGCTGCGTAGCGTTGAAGAGGCAGCTAAACAAGGGCCAATGGTGATCTGTGTCGACACCAGCGGCTCTATGAGCGGTATGCCTGAGACGGTTGCCAAAGCCGTGGCGCTCTTCATTGCAGGCAAGGCCAGGCAGCAAAAGCGAGCATGCTATTTGATTAATTTTTCCACCGGCATCGAGACGCTTGATCTTGGCGACGACTTTGGTATGGAGGCATTGATCAAGTTTCTGGGCATGTCCTTTCACGGCGGTACGGATGCGATCCCGGCATTGGATCATGCGTTGGGTGTGATGAAAAGCGAAGCCTATGAACGAGCAGACCTGTTGATGATTTCAGACTTCATCATGGCTAGCTTGCCAGAGCATTTACGCCAGCAAATTGAGCAGCAGCGTACTCATGGCAACCGCTTCTATTCCCTGGTCGTAGGCGATTGCTTTATGACTCAGCGTTTAACCAGCCTTTTTGATCATGAATGGGTCTATGACCCACACAGCAGCCAGATTCATGAGCTGATTGGTTTTCAGCGAAAACTGGATGGCCGCCCGGAGAATCACAGCGCATGACACCAACACCGAAATTTCAGGAGGAGTACAGCGCAAAGCTTCCTGCTCTGGCGCTGCTCTGCAACCTCGGCTGGGAATTCATGTCACCCGAGCACGCTCTGGCTGCGCGGGCCGGTAAGAGCGATGAAGTGGTGCTGCGTGATGTGCTGCGTGAGCAGCTGAGTAAGCGGCGCTTCCTGTTTGGAGGCGGTGAGTACCCGCTTTCCGCAAAAGCTATCGACAACCTGATCAGTGAAGTGTGCAGCCCTGCACTCAATGAAGGATTGATGGCTGCAAACGAACGGCTCTATAACCATCTGCTGTATGGCATCTCGGTGACGGAGTTCGTGGATGGTAAAAAGGCCAGCCCAACCGTGGCGCTGATCGACTGGCACAATCCAGCCAACAACAGTTTTATCTTCACTGAAGAATTTCGCGTGCTCCGCAGCGGCGGTGTGGAAGCGCGCAGGCCGGATATCGTTTGCTTCGTCAATGGCATTCCTCTGGTCGTAATCGAGGCCAAGCGCCCGGATGGCAATGCACAAAAAGGCCCGACAATCGACGAAGGCGTTTCGCAAAGCCTGCGCAACCAGCGCCATGACGAAATTCCCAAACTGTTCGCCTATAGCCAGCTACTGCTGTCGATCAATGGCAGCGATGGGCGCTATGCCACCTGCGGCACGCCAGCTAAGTTCTGGGCGGCCTGGCGCGAAGAGGATATCTCTACCTCTGAGTTGTACACGCTAAAGAATCGCCAACTGACTGGTGTGCAGAAGGCGGCAATTTTCAGCCATCGCCCAGCGGCTGATCTGCACTGGTACGAAAACCTGATCGCTGGCGGCGAGCTCGCACTGACAGGCCAAGATCAGTTGCTCATTAGCCTATTGTCCCCAGCCAGGCTGCTGGAGATGACTCGTTTCTTCACCTTGTTCGACAAGAAGGCCGGCAAGATCGTCGCGCGTTACCAACAGGTTTTCGGCATCAAACGGCTGATTGAACGGATCAATCAGAAACGCAAAGACGGCGGTCGTGAAAGTGGTGTCATCTGGCATACAACCGGCTCGGGCAAATCATTCACCATGGTTTTTCTGAGCAAGGCGCTGATCCTGCATGACTCTCTCAAGCAGTGCCGCATTGTGGTGGTCACCGACCGGGTTGACCTGGAAAGCCAGCTGAGCAAAACGTTTGCCTCGGGCGGCGAACTGGCTGGCAAGAAGGATCGCGAGGCTGCCATGGCCACTTCCGGCACGCGCTTGGCTGAGCAAATCGGTAAGGGCAACGAGCGCATCATTTTCTCGCTGATCCAGAAGTTCAACAGCGCTACCAAGCTGCCACAGTGCGTGAACACCAGTGCCGACATCATCGTGCTTATCGATGAGGGTCATCGTAGCCAAGGCGGTGAAAACCATATCCGCATGAAGCAGGCGCTGCCCAATGCGGCCTTTGTCGCGTTTACCGGCACACCGCTGCTCAAGGACGATAAGACGACGAACAAGTTTGGCCCCATCGTGCATGCCTACACCATGCAGCGCGCAGTGGAGGATCAGGCTGTGACACCGTTGCTCTATGAAGAGCGGATACCTGATCTGGATGTAAATGCGCGCGCCATCGACAGTTGGTTTGAGCGAATCACTGAAGGGCTAAACGAGCAGCAGAAAGCCGACCTCAAGCGCAAGTTCGCCAAGAAGGGGCAAATCTATAGCGCGGATGACCGTATTCGCCTGATAGCTCTAGATATTGCTAACCACTTCGTGAAGAACATCGACGAGGGGCTAAAGGGTCAGTTGGCCTGCGACAGCAAGGCCTCGGCAATCAAATACAAGCAGTACCTGGATGAGGCAGGCTTGTTCGAGAGCGCCGTTGTGATGAGCCCGCCGGATAGCCGTGAGGGCAACACCGATGTGGATGAGGCGGCCTCACCCGAGGTAACCCAGTGGTGGAAGAAAAACGTCGGCAGCACGGATGAGCAGACTTACACCAAGCAATTGATCGAGCGATTCGACAAGGATGACTCACTCAAGCTCCTGATTGTGGTGGACAAGCTGCTGACGGGATTCGATGAGCCGAAAAACACCGTGCTCTACATCGACAAGCCACTTAAGGAGCACAACCTGATCCAGGCGATTGCTCGGGTAAACCGTCTGCATCCACTAAAGAAGTTTGGCTTGCTGATCGACTACAGGGGCATCCTTTCCGAGCTGGATACCACGATCCAAAAGTATCAGGATCTGGCCTCGCGCACCCAGGGCGGCTATGACATCAATGACATCGCTGGCCTCTACAACCAGATGAGCAGCGAGTACAAACGGCTACCCCAGCTGCATAAGAACCTCTGGGCGATATTCTCCGATGTGAAAAACAAAGGTGACATCGAACAGCTGCGCCAAGTACTGGTGCCTAGGATGCAAGAGCGCGATGGTGAGCTGGTTGATGTGAATCTCAAGGTACGCGACGACTTCTATGAAGCGCTGACCGAGTTCGCTACCTGCCTAAAGGTCGCTTTGCAGTCAGCATCCTTCTTCGAGGACACCAGCTTTAGCGATGCCGACAGAGCTCATTACAAGGAAACTCTTAAACAGTTCTCCAGTCTGCGCCAACTCGCCAAACAAGATGCCGGTGAAACGGTGAACTACGACCAGTATGCCGAGCAGGTACGCAAGCTGCTGGATAAGCATGTGGTAGGCGTCGAGGTGAAAGACCCCGTTGGGGTTTATGAAGTCGGCAAGATGGGGCAGCAAAAGCCTGAACAGTGGAGCGAGGAAAAGACGCGCAACGAAACAGACATCATCAAGACCCGTGTCAGCAAGATGATTGAGCAGGAGTTGCGTGATGACCCCTACGCCCAAGAGGCGTTCTCCAAACTGCTGCGCCAGGCCATCGAAGAGGCGGCAAAGCTATTTGACCACCCGCTCAAGCAATACCTGCTATTCCACGAATTTGAGCAGAAGGTGCAGGCCCGCAAGCTCGATGAGCTGCCAGATGCTTTTGCAGGTAACCGGCATGCCCAGGCGTACTTCGGCATTTTCAAGAAGAGCCTTCCTGAGGCCTTGATTTCAGCTGATGAACATGCACAGGAGCACTGGGTAAAACTGGCTTTCAGCCTGGATGAAATGGTCACGACCTCAGTGGCTGAGCACTCAATCAACCCACAAAATATCGAAAGCGATATTCGTAAGAAGCTACTGCCGCTGCTCTTCAAGGAGTGCAAAGCGGTGGGTGCTGGCATGGATCAGGCGAAGGCCATAGTTGAGTGGGTGGTCCAAATCACGCGAGTAGGCTTGTCGGGCTTATGAGTGTACCCATCGTCATCAGCGCTCCACCTGCCTCCGCAGTGTCGAGCTGGCTGAGCTTCCACTATGCTGATGAGTTGATACAGGTTGAAAGGGCGCGAAGGGCTCGCGATGTTGCACGCATTCTGATCAAGGTCGATCCAGACTGCCGCGTGCGCGTCAGTGCGCCAGATGGGGCCAGCGATGAACAGGTATTGGCCGCGCTGAAACGACGCGGTCGCTGGATCTACGAGCAGCTTCGTGAGTTCCGAACTCAGCTAATGCACGTTCGCCCGCGGCAGTACATCAGCGGGGAAAGCCACTACTACTTGGGCAAGCAGTATGTGCTCAAGGTGATTGAGGCGCCTGATGAGATACAGCAGGTGCGTTTGTTGCGGGGCAAGCTTGAGGTTTCTGTTCGAGTCAGGTCGGCAGAGAAGATCCGCGAACTCCTTTACGCCTGGTACAAAGCTCGCGCCCGTGAGGTTTTTGATCGACGTCTAGATGCTGTCTTGCAACAAGCCCTTTGGGTTGCAGCCAAGCCGCCACTGCGCATCCTAAGCATGCAAACACAGTGGGGTAGTTGTTCACCTGCGGGCCGTATCACGCTCAATCCCCACTTGGTTAAAGCATCCCGCGAATGCATCGACTATGTGATCTTGCATGAGCTTTGTCACATCGCCGAACACAACCACAGTGAGCGGTTCTACCGCCTTATGCAGCAGGTCATGCCGCATTGGGAAAAGACAAAAAAACGTCTGGACGGTATGGCGGCTGCCTTGCTGAACGGAGGCTGAACATCGTTTGATTAGCGCGCGCTTGCCAAAACGCTTGATAGCCAAGGATTAGCTGCCTTGTTTTGACTGTTCCACCAGCAGCGTGAAATCGAAAACGCTGGGCCCCGCAGAAAAGCTCAGAGGGTACCCCTGTCCAGCGTAAAGCTGGGCAGGGGAATCTATCCGGGTAAAGGTTTTACGGGTTGCCTGCCATCTGGCGGGCATAATAACGATCGCTGAGGTCTTTATTAGGATCAGCCTTGAGCCAGCGCTCGGGCTTGGTGCAGTCCATGCAGGTCAGTGTTTTCTTGTCAGGGCTAAGACTATACAGGTGGGCCTTGGGGCCAGTTCCAATCTTCAGCCCAGCTTCCGAAACTTCGAACCCAGGAACCTCGTGCCCCAAACGATCCATGGTCTCAAATTTGAACGACCAGCTTTTGATCTGGCTTTTGCGCCAGATGGTCATGATGGTCAAAGGGTCTTGTTCCGTTGTGCGCTGATAGACCCAATCGCCTTCATAGGGAGTTAGCTTCGGAGCTTCTAGATCCCGCATCCCCTGCTGCAAGGCTTTCTCCTGTATTTTGGCAAGCTCGGCATTTAATTGCTCCTCGTCCCTCCTGGCCTGATCTTTGAGCATCTGGTCTACGTCATAAGGCCCTTTGGGGTCATATTTCCAAACCGTATCGTCCTTGATGCCGGCGATTTTCAAGGTAGTTGTCGCGTGAGCGTGTCACGCTGCCTTTGATGTTTGCTGCAGTACCGCTTCCCGCTCCGGGTTCAGGCACACGATTGGTGCCAGC
>Ga0247725_1000717_pt1 | contig 21143 bp, 21 predicted proteins | sample OKSTACKMCFT3sol_FD_183021 | JGI IMG/M metagenome (GOLD analysis project Ga0247725, IMG submission 183021) | Subsurface sediment microbial communities from gas well in Oklahoma, United States - OK STACK MC-FT3-sol | ecosystem: Environmental > Terrestrial > Deep subsurface > Rock core/Sediment...
TGCCCCACTTGACCAGAAAGGCCAATCCGGCGGAATCAACATGCGTGACCGCCGCCAGATCCAACTGATTGTTGGTAAACAGGGATTCACGTTGCGTCCACCAGACCGCAACTCGTTCGGCATCGATCACACCACTAATTTTCACGATTTTTTGCCTGGTAGTTGAGCTGGTTTCTTATTGTGCTCTTCCAGCATCTGGCTAACCGCATCGATGCCCTTATCCCGGATCATGCCGCCCAACTCGGATTGCTTGGAGGAGAGCAGGCTGATCCCTTCGGCCACCATATCAAACGCCTTCCATTCACCGGTCTTGTTGTTTTGACGCAACTTGAAGATGACGTTGATATCCGGTTTACCCGGATCCAGCACTGCCACATTCACCGAGACCACCTTGTCATCGCCCAGATCACGAGGTGATTCGACTTTGATTTTCTGCTGATCATATTTCGCCAGCGCATCGGCATAGGTCGCGATGATGTAATCCGTGAACGCCAGGGTGAAGCGGTCGCGTTGTGCCGGTGTGGTCTCTTTGATGTTGCTGCCAATAACCTTATAGGCGGCAAACTTATTGTCGACATAGGGCATCAGCTCATCGCGGATCACCACACGCAGATAACCAGGTTCACTGTGGATCTTCTGTTGGTCTTGATTCAGGCGGTCAAAGGTGCGGTTGGCCGCTTCATTGATCAACGCAAAGGGATCTGCAGGATAGGCCGCTTGTGCCGAGCAACCGAGACAGGCCAACAGCAGAATACCAATTAATTGTTTCAACATGGGATGAGCCTCACTTGTTGCTTTGACTGTAGAGGAACTTACCGATCAAGTCCTCCAATACGATGGCTGACTTGGTGTCTTCGATTCGATCGCCATCCTTCAACACTTCTGTCCCCATCTCCTCATCCATGAAGCCGGGCGTCAGACCGATATATTGCTCTCCGAGCAAGCCCGAGGTCAGGATCGATGCCGTGGTGGTACTAGCCAGAGCATTGAACTGCTGCTGGATCTGCATCTCGACGACCGGAGCTAGTGTTTTGTTATCAATCTGGATATTGGCAACCCGTCCGACCACCACCCCCCCGATCTTGATCGGTGAACGCACTTTCAAACCACCGATATTGTCAAAACGGGCATACAGGGCATACGTGGTACGACCATCGTCGAAGGTGAGACCGGCGACCTTGAGTGCCAACAGCACGCCCGCCAGGATCCCAGCCAGCATGAAACAGCCAACGATAAACTCTATCTTATTGAATTTCATCATACTCACCCAAACATGACCGCAGTCAGAATAAAATCGAGGCCGAGGACAGCCAGTGAAGAGTGAACCACAGTGCGCGTCGTCGCCTGGCTGATACCGGCCGAAGTCGGTTTGGCATCATAGCCGTTGAACAATGCAATCCAGGTCACCACCAATGCAAACACCAGGCTCTTGATACATCCCTGCATCACATCCTCACCAAAATCCACAGCCGCCTGCATGCCAGACCAGAAGGTACCTTCATCAACCCCCAGCCAATCGACACCCACCAACTTGCCGCCATAGATGCCAATCAGACTGAACATCAAGGCCAGCAACGGCAGGCTGATCACCCCGGCCCAGAAGCGTGGTGATACGATACGCCGCAGCGGATCTATGGCCATCATCTCCAGGCTGGAGAGCTGTTCTGTCGCCTTCATCAGCCCGATTTCCGCCGTCAAGGCCGAACCGGCTCGCCCCGCAAACAACAGGGCAGCGACCACAGGCCCAAGTTCACGCAGTAAGGAAAGAGAAACCAAAGGACCCAAGCTGCCTTCCGCCTTGAATTCAACCAGCACGTTGTAGCCCTGCAAGCCGAGCACCATGCCGATGAACAGTCCAGAAACCAGGATGATCAACACCGACTGCACACCCACGACATAGAGCTGCTGGATCAACAACGGAAAATGCTTGGCTGGTTGTGGTCGCCCGACCAGGGCGTGATACAGCATGATCCCCGCCCGCCCGATGGCCTCCAGGCTACGAATGCCAGTGCGTCCCAGACGCAAGATAGGCTCTAACAACATTCAAAGTTCCTGCAAGTAATCGTTGGCCGGATAATGGAAAGGGACCGGACCATCGGGGAGACCGTGGATAAACTGCACCACTTCCGGATTGGCTTCTTCACGCAACTGCTCAGGAGTGCCATGGGCCACCACTTTGCGATTGGCAATCAGGTAGACATAATCGGCAATGCTCATGACCTCGGGGACATCGTGAGAGACAATCACCGAGGTAATATTCAAGGTTTTATTCAGCTGCTTGATGAGCTTGACCAGAACCGCCATGGTAATGGGATCCTGACCCACGAACGGCTCATCATACATGATGAGCTCGGGATCAAGCGCAATAGCGCGTGCCAGAGCGGCGCGACGGGCCATGCCACCGGAAAGTTCAGATGGCATCAAGTGCTCTGCACCCCGAAGACCGACCGACTCCAGCTTCATCAACACCAAAGTCCGTAACAGCTCGTCCGGTAACCGGGTATGTTCACGCAGCGGGAAGGCCACGTTGTCAAATACGTTGAGCCCGGTAAACAGCGCGCCGCTTTGAAACAGCATGCTCATGCGCTTGCGCAAGTCATACAATTCACGACGGGAGAGTTCCGGCACATTCTGACCATCGAACAGGATCTGGCCGGCATCCGGTTTGATTTGACCGCCAATCAACCGCAGCAAGGTGGTTTTACCGATGCCGCTTGGCCCCATGAAGGCGGTAATCTTGCCCCGTGGAATCGTCAGACTGATATCATCGTACAGCAGCCTTTCACCGTGGCTGAAGCTGAGCCCGGAGATGCGGATCAAATCATCACTCAAATGAAGCTCCCTGATGCGCTAGTAAGTGTGCGCATTGTAGGGGGGTGTGATCCAACTCGCAACTGGAAGCCAGTATGGAACTTGTTCTGTATGGCTGAGGTTTAGCTTGGCTAACGCGTTGTTATTCGCTTCTGCCCCTCGAGTTTCATATAATCGGCCAGTAAGTTGTTGTGGAGTCAGAATAATGTCCAAATCGTTCGATTACCGGAAAGTGGGTCTCCGGGTGCTGGAAACCGAGATCGCAGCTTTGCGTGGGCTGCAGGAATATATCAATGATGAATTCACTCGTGCCTGTGATCTGATGCTCCGCTGCACCGGAAAAGTGATCGTCATGGGCATGGGAAAATCCGGCCATATAGCGCGCAAAATGGCTGCCAGTTTCGCCAGCACCGGTACGGCGGCTTTTTTTGTCCACCCGGGTGAAGCCAGTCATGGCGACCTGGGAATGGTCTCCCCGCAGGATGTGGTCATCGCCATCTCCAACTCCGGAGAAAGCAGCGAAATTCTGGCGGTATTGCCGGTTTTGAAACGCTGGGGTAACCCGCTCATCTGCATGACCAGCAATCCCGCTTCCACCATGGGCAACGAGGCCGATATTCATCTGTGTATTCGGGTCCCCGAAGAAGCCTGTCCGCTGGGACTCGCCCCCACCGCCAGTACTACGGCCACGCTGGTCATGGGGGATGCCCTGGCCGTTGCTTTGCTGGAGGCTCGTGGATTCACCAGCGAAGACTTTGCCATGTCGCATCCTGGTGGCGCCCTGGGCCGTAAGCTGTTGCTGCGCAATTCAGATCTGATGCACAGCGGTGACCTGCTGCCGGCCGTCTCGCGTCAGGCATCCATTCGTGATGCGTTGCTGGAAGTCAGTGCCAAGGGGCTGGGCATGACCACCATCCTCAATCCCGACGGTACCCTGGCCGGGTTGTTTACCGATGGTGACCTGCGCCGGATCCTGGATCAGCGTGTCGACATCCATCAGACTCGTATCGAGAGTGTCATGAAAACCGGTTGCACGACAGTCCCAGCCGAGATGTTGGCCGCCGAGGCCGTGCAATTGATGCAAACGAAAAAAATCAACGGCTTGGTCGTCGTCGATAAGATTAACCGTCCAATAGGCGCCTTCAATATGCACGATGTGCTGAAAGCAGGAGTTGTCTGATGAGCCAAATCGAGACCCTGTATGGCCCGGTCAGCACCGACGTGTTCGCTCGTGCCGGACAGATCCGGCTGCTGGTGTGCGATGTGGACGGCGTCCTTTCGGATGGCCGCATCTATATGGGCAATCAGGGGGAGGAATTCAAGACGTTCCACACCAAAGACGGCTTTGGTCTCAAGGCACTTCGCGATATTGGCATTGAAGTCGGTATCATCACCGGTCGAAACTCGAGAATCGTCAGTGATCGAATGGCGGCACTGGGTATCGAACATATCTATCAAGGCCAAGGCGCCAAGCTGCCTGCATTTCAGGATCTACTGGATGTCCTCGGTCTGGAGGCGAACCAGGCGGCCTATATTGGCGATGATGTGATTGATATCCCGGTCATGCAGGCTAGTTGCCTGGGTGTTGCGGTGGCGGATGCGCATCCGTTAGCACAACGCGCCGCCCGTTACATCACCCGACTACGCGGTGGCGAAGGTGCGGTGCGCGAAGTGTGCGATCTGCTACTGCAAGCCAATCAGGCGCTGGATCAGGCGCAAGGGGCTTCGGTATGAGTCGCCAGAATTGGCTGATTGGTCTGATGTTTCTCCTCGCCTTGGGTCTCTGGCGCTGGTTCGATCAGGAGAGTGACAACAGTCAGGTCCTGAACGGCTCGATCTACCAACCCTCATTCACAGCCAAGGCATTGAGAACCCAGCATTACGATGCCAAAGGGCACCTCAAGGAAGAGTTGGCCGCCGACTACGCCGAACACTACGCTCAGTTAGAGATGAGCGAACTAGAACATCCGCGCATCACGACCCGGGATGCTGATGGCAAACCGTTATGGGAGCTCAGTGGCGAGAAGGGTGTACTCAACAACAGTGATAGCGCTATTTTGCGCAATCAGGTGATCCTGAAGAATCTAAGCCCGCAGCCCATCGCCGAGCGACTGACCACCGACTACATGGAGCTGGACCTCACCAACCAGCAAATGCGCACCAATCTGAAAGTCGTGATCGAAGGACCTGGCTTCCACAATGAAGGGGTTGGTCTGTTGGGAAAACTGGACCAAAACAGCTATGAACTATTGGACAACAGTCATGCGATTTATTTTAACCAAGCCCGCTAAGGTGCTCTGCTGTCTGCTGCTGGCCTCCAGCGCCGGGATAGCCAAACAAACCGATTATCAGCAAAAGATCTTTGTCGACTCGCAACGACAACTGGCCGAACTGGGCAGCAACAAAGTGTCGTTTCTCGATGATGTGGTGATCACTCAAGGCACCATCAAAATCACCGCCAGCAAAGTCGAAGTCATCCGCAATGGCCAAAAAGGTGCAGAAGAGATGATCGCCTATGGCTCACCCGCGACCTTTTCCCAAGTGCTGGATAATGGTAAACCGGTACAAGCCAGTGCCAATCGCCTTCACTATAAGCTCAAAGAGAAGCTGGTCGTGCTCAGCGACAAGGCCAAATTGCAGCAGCAAGACAATGAAGTGAGCGGCGATGTCATCCGCTATGACATCCAAAAGCAGCAAATGGCCGCTGAAAGTACCGCCAAGGGCTCACGGGTCAAGACTGTTTTCTTGCCGGAACAGTTGCAAGAGCAGACCAGTCAGAAGGATGGTCAATAAGATGTCGTTGTTAAAAGCCTGTGCTCTGAAGAAGAGTTATAAAAGCCGCACCGTGGTCAGTGACGTCAGCCTGCAAGTTGAAACCGGCCAGGTCGTCGGTTTGCTCGGGCCAAATGGCGCCGGGAAAACCACCTCGTTCTACATGATTGTCGGTCTGGTTCCCCAAGATGGCGGTAGCGTGACGGTCGATGATATCGACATCACCTCGTTGCCGATGCACGAGCGCGCCAGAAATGGCATTGGTTATCTGCCCCAAGAGGCTTCGATCTTCCGTCGCCTCACGGTCGAACAAAATTTAATGGGCGTACTGGAAGTCCGAGGTGATCTCACCCGGGAGGAAAGAACGGACAAGATGGAGTCGCTTCTCGAGGAGTTTCACATCAGTCATATCCGCCATAGCCTTGGCATGAGCCTCTCCGGCGGTGAACGGAGACGGGTGGAAATCGCCAGAGCCCTGGCCGCAGACCCCAGATTTATCCTGTTAGATGAACCATTTGCCGGTGTAGACCCCATCTCGGTCATCGACATCAAACGCATCATCGAACATTTACGCGATCGTGGGCTTGGGGTATTAATTACCGATCATAACGTACGAGAAACCTTGGATGTCTGTGAGAAAGCCTATATCGTCAGTCATGGCAAGCTTATTGCCGAGGGCGCACCAAGCGACATTCTCAACAACGAACAGGTGAAAAAAGTTTATCTGGGAGAAGGATTCACCCTATAGGTAACACTCTCTGCAGGACCCGGTTTGTCGATTTAAGGAAAGAGCGATACTAATGAAACCGACTTTACAGTTGCGCCTTGGTCAGTCACTGGCCATGACGCCACAGCTTCAGCAAGCGATCCGCTTGCTACAACTCTCCACACTGGAGCTCCAACAGGAGATCCAGCAGGCACTCGATGCCAATCCCCTGCTGGAGCAGGAGGAGAGTGATAATCTGGAGCCCATGTCGGAGCAAGAACGGGACGACGCGCAAGCAGCAGACGAGGCCAGGGACGAGCAGGATGGTAGCCAGCTCAACACCAGCGACGCACTCAATCAGGAAAACATGCCGGATGAGTTGCCGATGGATACCACCTGGGATGAGCTTTATACCGCAGGAACCCACCAGGCCAGCGGCTTACCCAGCGGCGACGATGAGCCTGTCTATCAGGGTGAGACCACAGAAACACTACAAGATTACCTGCTTTGGCAGATGCAGTTGACGCCATTCAGCGAGCTGGATCAGGCGATTGCACTCTCGATCATTGACGCGATTGATGATTCTGGCTATTTGACAGCCACTCTGGAGGACATCCTTGAAGCGGTGCAGTCCGATGAGCGAGAAGTCGAACTGGATGAGGTTGAAGCCGTACTCAAGCGAGTTCAACACTTTGATCCCGTCGGTGTCGCTTCCCGTTCCGTTCAGGAGTGCTTACTGATCCAACTGGGGCAATATCCACTGACCACACCTTGGCTTCAAGAAGCTAAAACCATATTACAAGAACATATGGACTTGCTGGCCAGTCGGGACTATCGCAATCTGGCCCGCAAGATGCAGCTCAAGGAAGGGGAACTCAAGGAGGCGCTGGATCTGATCCAGCATCTGGAACCGCGCCCCGGCAACAGTATTATCCAAAGCGACTCCCAATATGTGATTCCGGATGTCGCAGTCAGCAAGAAGCAGGGCAAGTGGGTAGTGGAATTAAACCCGGATGCCATGCCGAAAATTCGCATCAACGAAACCTATGCTTCCATGGCCCGCAGCGCTCGAAACAGTAGTGACAGTCAGTTTATCCGTTCACACTTGCAAGAGGCCAAATGGTTTATCAAGAGCCTGGAGAGCCGGAATGAAACCCTGCTGAAAGTAGCCAATTGTATCGTGTTGCAGCAGCAAGACTTTTTCGAATATGGTGAAGAGGCCATGAAGCCCATGGTTCTCAATGATGTCGCCGAAGCGGTAGAAATGCATGAGTCGACCATTTCGCGTGTGACCACACAAAAATTCATGCATACGCCTCGTGGAATCTTCGAACTTAAATACTTTTTCTCAAGTCACGTCAATACTGATAATGGAGGGGAGTGTTCTTCCACCGCAATCCGGGCTTTGATCAAGAAGCTGGTCGCGGCTGAAAACACAGCAAAACCCTTAAGCGATAGCAAGATCGCGGATTTGCTTACTGAACAAGGTATTATGGTAGCCAGACGGACCATCGCTAAGTATCGAGAGTCTTTGTCAATACCGCCATCCAGTCAGCGCAAACGCCTGTTGTAGGCCAAACAAAAGGAAGACGTTATGCAAATTAACCTGTCAGGTCATCACATCGAAATTACCGACCCGCTGCGTGACTTCGTAAATAGCAAATTTGCCAAGCTGGAGCGTCACTTCGAACAAATCAATAATGTTCAAGTCATTCTCACGGTTGAAAAACTCAACCAGATCGCCGAAGCCAAACTCAACGTCAATGGTGGCGAGATTTTTGCCAATTCCCAGCAGGCCGACATGTACGCCGCAATCGATACCTTGATTGATAAGCTGGATCGCCAGATCATCAAGCACAAAGAAAAATTGAATAGTAAGTAACCATGTTAATTCAGGACTTTCTCAGCAGGGACTGCACCAAAAGTGCAGTCCCTTGTTCCAGTAAAAAACGCGCCATTGAACTCATCAGTGAACTGGCCGCCCAGCGGTTAGGATTGGATGAGCAAGAGCTATTTGAACGCCTGTTGGCCCGTGAAAAGATGGGCAGTACCGGCATTGGCGGCGCCATCGCCATTCCTCATGGCCGGATCCCGGACGGACACCCTCTGACTGCGGTATTTCTGACACTGGATCAAGCCATTGCTTTCGATGCGATCGATAACCAGCCTGTCGACATCCTGTTTGCCCTGCTGGTACCGGAAAGTGAATGTAAAACCCATCTCAAAACGCTCTCGCTCATCGCCAGCAAGTTGAATGACAAGGCTTTTTGTCGTTTGCTGCGCCAGGCCGAGAGTGACGAAGCGCTCTATCAACTGATGATTGCCCCCTGAGGCGCCCATGAAATTGATCGTGGTCAGTGGCCGCTCTGGCTCAGGAAAAACCATAGCCCTGCGTGTCCTGGAAGACCTAGGTTACTATTGTGTCGATAATCTTCCGGTTACCTTACTACCCCAATTGGTGCTGGAAGCCCGGGATCGTTATGACCAACTCGCCGTCAGTATTGATGTGCGCAACATGCCGGACGAAAGCGGCGATATTGACAACTTGCTGGGCCAAATCCGTCAGGCCAGCGATATCGAATTTTCCAGTATTTTTACCGATGCCGACAATGCCACGCTGATCCGTCGCTATGGCGAAAGCCGGCGTTTACATCCACTGTCGCGCAAACACCTCTCGCTGGATCAAGCCATCCAGCAAGAGACCCATCTGCTCGCCCCCTTGTCCTCGACGGCGGATCTGCGCATTGATACCAGCATGCTGAGCATTCACGACCTCAGCGAGCAGATCTGTGAACGCGTCTTGGGACGCAAAGAGAAAGAACTGGTTCTGGTCTTTGAGTCGTTCGGCTTCAAACATGGCACCCCCAAAGATGCAGATTTCGTGTTCGATGCCCGGTTTCTCCCTAATCCACACTGGGTTCCTGAGCTCAGGGTTCTGACCGGGCTGGATGTGCCAGTCCGTGAGTACCTGCAAGCGCAGCCGGATGTCATGCTCTACAGCCAGCAGATCGAAACCCTGCTGAGTAACTGGCTTCCCCATCTGGAGCGGAACAACCGTAGCTATGTCACGGTAGCCATCGGGTGTACAGGAGGACAGCACAGATCCGTGTTCATCACCGAACTGTTAGCCGCCAGTTTCCGTGCCAGAAACAAGACCGTCCAGGTCCGTCATCGTACGCTGGAGAAATCCCATGCCTCGCATTGAGAAACGACTGCCCATCATCAACAAGTTGGGGTTACACGCCCGTGCCGCCATCAAACTGGTGCAACTCACCGCCAGCTATCAGGCAACCATCATGGTCAGCAATGAAGAAAAAGAGGCCAGCGCAGATAGCGTCATGGGGTTATTGATGCTTGAGGCCGCGCAAGGATCCAGTATTCATGTCACCTGCGAAGGTCCGGATGCCGAGGCGGTCATGGATGCCGTCGAACAACTGGTCGCGGCACGATTCGAAGAAGCAGAGTAAGATTCGAAGCAGCGAACATGAAAAAACGCCGGTTTCATAACCGGCGTTTTTTTGTGCTCGTAACCGTTGACTGGTTAATTACACCTGCATCTGCCACTGCTCAAAAAACAAGGTTGCTTCACGCTGCGCTTCGATTAATTGTGCAGCGTTCAGCAATCGCGCCATATTGTCTCGTAACTGTTGCGCCTCACTCAGACGGCAACCGCCGGCAACCGCCAACGAGCTCCAGACATAGGCCTGCTGATTATCCTGCGGCACGCCGACACCTTGCTGATACAAACAAGCCAAGTTGTATTGCGCCAGGGCATGCCCTTGTTCTGCAGCCCGAGAAAACAGCGCTGCCGCTTGGTGGAAATTCTGTGGCGCTCCTCGGCCCTCCTGGAACATGACCCCGAGTTGGTACTGCGCCTTAGCATGTCCCTGATCGACCGCCAGACGATACCAGCTTGCCGCCTGCTGATAATCCAACTCCACCACCCGCCCGGTTTCGAACAGCATGGCCAGATTGTATTGCGCATCGGCATGTCCCGACTCTGCGGCCTGACGGAACAGCTGCAACGCACGACCACTATCGACCTCGCACCCGAGCCCTTGCAGACACAACTCCGCCAATTCGGAGCAGCCCTGCGGATCACCCTGCGCAGCGGATTTGTTGAACCAGGCAACGGCCTCCGCATCATCCTGCTGGACCCCCAATCCCTGCCGATACATCTTACCCAAGCGATTCTGCGCTTCGGCCACCCCTTCAGCCGCAACCCGGCGATAGAATGAAAGCGCCTGCAGATGATCCTGCAACACCCCTTGCCCCAGTTCGTAAAGTCGCCCTAACGCCAGATAAGCTTGCTGATTTCCCTGCTCAGCCGATTTACGGAACCACTGAACAGCCTGACGATAGTCTTGTTGCACGCCACGACCCATCCGGTAAAAACCGCCCAAGATGAATTGGCCTTCAGCGGACCCTTGCTCGGCTGCTTTCTGATACCAGTTGGCGGCCTCGCGGAAACTGCGCGTCACGCCACGTCCCCGTTCATACATCCGACCTAGCGCCAACTGAGCTCGTGGTTCATTCTGATCAGCCGCCTTGCGATATAACTCCGCCGCTTTCAGCTCATCTTGGGCAATACCCGCGCCGGTTTCATATAGCTGCCCCAGCATAAATTGCGCTCGGGCATCACCGGCCTCAACAATTTTATTCAGCCACAAAGCCGCCTTGGAAGAGTCCAGATGGACGCCATCCCCTTGCAGATACATGCTGGCTAAGTTGAATTGTGACTCGGCGTGACCCGCTTCAGCCGCACGCTGGTAATACTCGGCCGCCTTGATCCGGTCCTGGCAGACACCTCGTCCATGCTCATAGGCAAACCCGAGTTTGAACTGGGATTTGAGGTGGCCTTGAGCCGCCGCCTGGATATAACAGGTGACCGCTTGCTGCTCATCCAGCTTGATACCCCGCCCACGCTCATACTGCAATCCCAGCGCATACAGGGCGGCGGGATCGCCTTGTTCTGCCGCTTTGCGATACCAATGGAAGGCTAATTCTTCATCCTGTTCAACACTGGCTCCCGCTTCATAGCGGCAAGCCAGACGTAATTGGGCCCCGGAATGCCCTTGCTCTGCGGCTTTACGCACCCAGTACAATGACTGGCTTGCATTCGCCTCAACACCACGGCCCTGCTCATACAGCATGGAAAGTGCGTACTGGGCATCGATATGATCCTGATCCGCAGCTCGTTTATACCAGATAAACGCCTCTTTCCAGGCTTGCGGTGAGGGGGCGCTGCTGCGGCCGGTTTGCGTCCATGAGACGCTCCGTGACATACGGCTACTATCCCGATCAGTGTCATCATCACTCTCATGATCCACCAAATTCAGCTCCAGCAAGCGCCCCAACTGATATTGGGCATCCGCCAAGCCAGCATCAGCTGATTTACGGAACCAGAGCAAAGCCTGTTGCAGATCCGCTGAAATCCCCATGCCATGCAGGCACATACAGGCCAGACGGTACTGCGCCTCAACCAATCCCTGCTCAGCCGCTTTGAGATATAAATCTGTGGCCTGTTGATGGAATTGGGGGACACCCAGTCCATGCTCATACATCTTGGCCAATGCCAACTGCGCATTAGCATTCCCCTGATCGGCGCTGCGTCTGAGCCAATACAGGGCTTGTGGATAATCGGGCTCCCGCCCTTCGACCCAAAGTTGCCCCAAACGATATTGCGCCGCTGAGCTCTCTTTTTCTGCCGCACTCTGATAATAGCTACGCGCCTTGTCCAGATCCTGTTCGACCCCCTCGCCCAACTGGTACATCTGTCCCAGCAGACACAGGGCATCCGCATGATCCTGTTCAGCCGCGCGTTGCAGCCAGTGCATCGCTTGCGCCACATCATAGAAAGGAGAATCAGGGTTACGACTGACAACGGCCATCTGGTATTGCGCTTCTATCGAACCCGCCTCGGCGGCGCGGCGATACCAGACCAGACCTTGCAATTCATCGTGCGAGACGCCCTTGCCCTGCATGAACAGCTGCGCCAAATTCAGCTGAGCCAGCAAGTGTCCCTGCTCAGCCGCCCGGTTGAGCCAGAAGGCGCCCTGGGTTGGATCTTCCGCCACACCACGACCATAGGCGTGAGTCATACCATAACTGTATTGGGACTCGGCATCGCCCTGCTCCGCAGCCTGCCGCAGTTGGGACAATCCCGACTGAGATGAGTGGGTTGCGGTGTTCATGCGCCAGGTGACTTCATTGGTGACTGGCGTTGCCCGTACCGGAGTCACCGGTGTGGCTTCATGCTCAATATCTGTGGCAACAGAACCGCTGACATTCCAGCTAACCCGCTTTTTTTTCGGCTCTGGGCTTTCAACTATGCGCTCAACTTTCTTGATACCGGAACTTTGCGCCGACACTTGACGATTACTCGCGGTAGCGGCGCTCATCTGCCACGCCACGCGAGCAGGCACCGTATTCAGGCGATCCAGACTGCGTTGTGCCGGTAAGGAACCTTGTGCGGCCGCGCGACGGAACCACTCTTGGGCGACAAGCTCATCTTTGCTCATGCCCAAGCCTTCTACCGCCATGACTCCCATCTGATATTGGGCCTGGACATCACCGGCTTCAGCCATGGGGCGTAAATCGTCCAGAGCCTGAAGATAGTCACCATTCTTGAACGCATTAAGACCAGATTCCAGTCGGGTCTCAACGGATGAAGATGCACTCTTTGTCATAGTAATCGCCACCAAACAGGGAATGAGTACATTCCGGTCAGCACCCATGACCATAAAAAGTCAGGTATGCCAGATGTGGATTATTCCGCTTGTCACATAACGCAGGGACAATCGGAACAAACTATCGCGATCCTTGGGTTACCCCGGGATCAGCATTTGTGGGCAACGGCAACACTCTGACCATACGAGATGGGTGAGTTGGGAGTGGGCATTACCATTCCGAAGCACATTCCGTTGCGCATTTGAATCTTACGTCCTGGAGTCTTGACTCCTCACCACCGCCACAAAGTAAGTGAGGGCTTCTGACTTTTTTCATATTACTATGGCCACTTGCCTATTCCCGCAGCAATTAATCCTTTTTTTGATCTCCTCCACACTAGATCGCGCCAATAGGGCAAACTCTTGATCGAAAGCCTTTTCTTGATCACAAAGGACGCAAATGAAAAAGGCCCCGCCGGGCCTTCTACCACGGAGCAATGACTCAGCGACCGCTCATCTGATGCTGTAGTTGTTCGGCCAGGTCCTGCAATTTTTGCTCTTGTTCCTGCAACCAAAGCCAACGAGCGATGCAGCCCTGTTCCGGCTTGATCATCTGTTGCAACGCATCGATCCCGGTTTTGAGCTGAGCATTGTTCTGCAATGCGGCAATTTCCAGACTTAACACTCGGATATTATCGATCGCCGTCGGCGCCATCCCCCGCAAACGAGTAACCGCTAGCTTCTGGTTTTCAAGTTCCGGCTCGGCAAACAGCGCCGTAATGACGAGCGTCATGGTGGCCGAGTAATCTTTATATTGCTGATAGATCCCTCCCAAATAGGCATCAGAACCCACCATGGGAGCGACGATCATCTCCACGGCCAAATTGCCTTGCTGAATCGACGCCAGCAAGGCATCACGCTCCTGACGCAAGGAGAATCGTTGGCTCAATAAGGTCAAACGCCCCTTTTCCAACCCCGCAATCAATTCCAGAGAGCTGGCGGCATCCGCGCGGCGCGCTGCAGGCGCCTGAGCTAGCAGCCGGAGTTGTTCTGCATCCTTGGTGATCACATCTGGCTTTTCGCTCTGCAGTAACTCCATGATGGCCGCTTTACTCTGCTTTCCAATTTCGGTTGCCGAAAGACGGGACAGATCCACCTGTGCGGCTTCGGAATCTTGGGGCACAGAGGGGGCATTATGATTGAGCACCAGTAGGACCAAAACCACGAGGATCGGTAACGCAAGAAGGAAAGGTTTACGCATGCTGAAGCTCCTGTAACCACCGCAATAAAAAGACGGAGCCTACTATAGACACGGACAGATCGATTGCAATCAAACCCGGACAAATCGGGACAGACCTTGATTGTAACCGTTATAGCGCCAGTTTCGCGGCTTGCCGTATGCGTTGAAACAGCGCCTGATAGCAACTATTTTGTCGTTCCCGGACGCGCAAGGCGCCATAGAGTCGACTCCCGATCCCCGCGCCCAGACGCCGGGTGACCACCAACCCCTGAGCCTCAAAATCCCGACACACCCAGTCGGGTAGTACGGCAATACCCCAACCTGCTGCCGCCATTTGTACCAGCATCAAGGTATTTTCAACCTGCCGGATCCGTGCGGGCGACCGGTTCGCTGGCCGCAAGAACTGCCGCACCACGTCCAAGCGTGAACTGGCAACCGGGTAACTGAGCAAGGTTTCAGCGGCGACCAAGTCGGGTGTCACCTCCGGCACCTGAGTTAATGGATGATTCGGGGTCAGCACCAGGCGCATCTCGTAGTCAAACAGAGCCTGGTAGTGGATATCGGCACACGCCTGAACCTCCGACGTCAACACCAGATCCAGCTCACCGAGCAACAGGGCCGACTGAGGCTCAAAACTCTGTCCGGTTACAAACTCGATTTCCCGTCCCTCAATGGCTGAACACCCCTCGAGCGCCGGGGCTAGCCAGTGAATACAGCTATGACACTCGATCGCCAGACGTAACGGCGTGGAAATCGGAGGCTGATGCCGTTCGAAACGGCGGAGCACCGCATCGACACGAGGTAGGCACTCATCCGCTAGTTCCAGGCACCACAGCCCTTCTCGGGTAAATTGCAGCGGCTTGCTCTTGCGTAAAAACAAAGGCCCGCCCAGCCGAGCTTCCAGCTCGGCCAACTGGTGGGATAGGGCGGAGACACTCAGATGAAGTCGCTGGGCGGCACCACTCAAACTACCGGTTTCGCGTAACGTGACCAAGGTCCGTAAGTGTTTCAATTCGATCATGAGGATCCTGCAACTGACGGTTGCAAAAGTTGCGATAGCATTTCATTACGCTAATCGACAAACATAGCCATGTAAACATCTGGACGTCTAAATGGAGAAAAACATGGCTCATCTTACTCATACCCTCGGTTTCCCACGCATTGGTGTGAAGCGTGAACTCAAGCAAGCGCTGGAACAGTACTGGTCCGGCAAAAGCACACAAACCGATCTTCTGGCAACCGGCCGGACACTACGGCAACGTCATTGGCAATGGCAGGCAGAAGCTGGCATCGACCTGCTGCCGGTCGGTGACTTCGCCTGGTACGATCAGGTTCTGGGTACCTCACTGCTGTTGGGGAATATTCCGGCTCGCCATCGCAATCAGGATGGTAGCGTCGATGTCGACACACTGTTCCGGATCGCGCGCGGCCGGGCTCCCAGCGGCCATACCGCCGCCGCCAGTGAAATGAGCAAGTGGTTCAACACCAACTACCACTACCTAGTACCTGAATTCACACGCCATCAGAGTTTCAGCCTGGAATGGACCCAGTTGTTTGACGAAATCACCGAAGCTCAAGCCCTGGGTCATACCGTCAAGCCGGTTCTGCTCGGTCCCTTGAGTTATCTGTGGCTGGGAAAGGTCAAAGGCGAACCGTTCGATCGGCTGGAACTGCTGCCGCAGTTGCTCGCCGTCTATGGTGCTGTGTTGGCTCGGCTGGCGGCCGCGGGCTGTGACTGGGTGCAAATCGATGAACCCGCTCTGGTCCTCGACTTGCCGGATGCTTGGCAGCAGGCTTACCACAGGGCCTATGATGCCCTGCAAGGACGTTGCCGTCTGTTGCTGACCAGTTATTTCGGCTCGGTCGATCACCATTGGTCACTGATCCGGCGCTTACCGGTACAAGGGGTTCATCTGGATTGTGTCGCCGGTCACTGGCCCACGCCATCCCGATTGGCCGAGTTGCCCGCTGACTGGATTATCTCGCTGGGCATCATCAATGGCCGGAATATCTGGCGCGCGGATCTGGAGCAACAACACCAGCGTCTACGACCACTGGCGGCACATCTGGGGGAACGTCTCTGGCTCGCCAGTTCCTGCTCGCTACTGCACTGCCCGATGGATCTGCAAGAGGAAACCGCGCTGGATACCGAGGCCCGTAGTTGGCTGGCGTTTGCCCGTCAGAAATGTGTCGAGCTGCAACTCGTGGCACAGGCTCTCAATGAGGAACAGCCGGATCAGCTCCTACGCCTGCAAGCCTATAGTGCACCCATCCGTGCTCGAGACCGTTCGACCCGGGTTCACAACCCGGCAGTACAGGCTGCAGTGGCTGCCATTACCCCAGCACAGGCCCGGCGCAAGAGTCCTTACGCCCAGCGAGCCATTCAGCAACGACATGCCTTGAACCTGCCCGCCTGGCCAACGACGACCATCGGCTCCTTCCCGCAGACCACCCAAATCCGGGCTCTGCGCCAGGAACACCGGCAAGGACGACTCAGTGCGCAAGACTATGAAACCGCCCTGCAACAGGAAATAGCCTATGCGGTACGGGAACAGGAAGCACTGGATCTGGATGTTCTAGTACACGGTGAGCCGGAACGTAACGACATGGTCGAGTACTTTGGCGAACAACTCGCCGGGTACCTGTTTACTCGCAATGGCTGGGTACAAAGCTACGGCTCCCGGTGCGTCAAACCTCCCATCATCAGCGGCGATATCAGTCGTCCGCACCCCATCACAGTCGCCTGGAGCCAATATGCCCAGTCGCTGACCGCCAAACCGATGAAGGGCATGCTGACCGGACCCCTGACCATGCTCTGCTGGTCCTTTCTGCGGGAAGATGTGAGCCGCGAAACCATAGCTCGGCAATTGGCATTGGCGTTGCGGGATGAAGTCTGCGAGCTGGAACAAGCCGGGATCCGCATCATCCAGATTGACGAACCGGCGCTACGCGAAGGCTTACCTCTGCGCCAGGCCGAATGGGCGGACTATCTGCAATGGGCGGTCCAGGCCTTTCAGCTGACCGCCGCCGGGGTGAACGATAGCACCCAGATCCACACCCATATGTGCTATTGCGAGTTTAGCGATGTAATGGATGCCATTGCCGCCCTGGATGCGGACGTTATTACCCTGGAAACCTCCCGTTCAGACATGGAGCTACTGGAGACCTTCCGCTCCTTTGCCTATCCCAACGAGATTGGTCCCGGCGTCTATGACATTCACAGTCCGAATGTACCGGACATAGATTGGATGGTCGGCTTACTGCGCAAAGCCGCGGAGCACATTCCAGCACAACGCTTGTGGGTCAATCCAGATTGCGGGTTGAAGACCCGCGGCTGGGAGGAAACCCGGGACGCCTTGGCGAACATGGTGATTGCCGCCAAACAGTTGCGCCAGGAACAACTGGTCACGCTCTAAAATGCGCCGGAGCCGCACTCCCGTTGTAACGTGAGTGCGGCAAACCGGGGACTTATCCGGCGCGGGCCGGATGACGCACAGTACGGCCCAACCAGAGGTGTGCGCTCAGGGCCAACACCCCGCACACCGCCATCACACCGGCCATGGGCAATGCCGAGGTCGCCGGAACGCTGTTCACCGCCACCCCGGCCAGAGCGCCGACGCCAAAACGCAGCGAGCCAGCCAAGGCGGAGGCCGTCCCGGCATTCGCCGGAAAAAAGCCGAGGGCATGGGAGGTGGCGTTGGCACCGACCATTCCCAACTGTCCGACATAGCAGCAGACTGGAACCACGATCCCCCACAAACCGCCCCAGCCAGTAACACCATTGATCACCAGTGCCAGACCGGCCACTGCACTCAAGACCAACCCCAGGCGTAACATGGCCAACAACCCCACCCGCTTAACCAGGCGACCATTGATAAAGGTCATCCCCATCAAAAACAGCACGTTCAGGCCAAACAGCAGCCCATAGTGCTGAGCTGGCACGCCAAAATACTGGATATAGACGTAAGGCGAGCCGCTGATAAAGGCAAACATACCGGCGGAGGAGAAGGTACTGGCTAGCAGGCTCCCCATTGCCTTGCGATGACACAATACCCGGTAATAGTTACTCAGCACGCTGCCCAAGCGTAAAGGCTGCCGCAGCTCGGGCTTCAGGGTCTCGGGGATCCACACCAGGATAGCCCCCCAAAGAAGAGCGCCCAGCAGAGCCAGTAAGATGAAAATGGAATGCCAACCCAACGCCAGCATGGCGCCGCCGAGCAGCGGAGCCACCAGAGGTGCCAGGGTCATGGTAAGAATGACGATGGTCATGGCCCGCACCACTTCATCGGGGCTGAACAGATCACGCAGCAGCGCATTGACCACCACGGCACCGGCGGCGCCGCCGATAGCCTGCAGCAATCGGAACAGCAACAGCACCGGCAAACTCTCCGCAAACACACAGCCAATGGAAGCCAGAGTAAACAGTGCCACGCCAAACAGGATCACCGGTTTGCGGCCAAAGCTGTCCGCCATAGGCCCATAGAATAACTGGCCGATGGCAAAGCCAATTAAAAAGGTACTGATGGTCAGCTGCACCGACTCGACACTGGCGGCCAGATCCTCGGCAATACTGGGTATCGCCGGTAAATACATGTCGACCGCCAAAGGTGTTAACCCGGAGAGAGCCCCCAGCATGATCAGCAACAATAAATGAGAGGTTCGCATGGGCGCCTGTTCCGAATGGAGTGAGCTATGAGTGTAACGGATACTTGATCTGCTTCACAAAAAAAAGCTGGAGCCAATCACAGATCCCGATCTTCGCATTGACCGCCGGGCATGGGAGAATAGCCGCCACACCCTTATCGCGAAGCTAGCCTGCGCGCTGGACGCGATCCCCGACCGAGTGACCCACAAGGATCAGGATGAGACACCTTTTTATCGCCTGCCTGCTGCTTCTGGCTGGCTGCAGTATCGTCAGCAAGGATCAATGCAGAAACCTGAATTGGTATGGCCGCGGCTACGCCGATGCAATGCGCGGCATGCCCTATGTAGATGGTGCACGCTACGCCAGTGCCTGCCGCGATCAGGGCGTCTATCTGGACATAGCGCCCTGGCAACGGGGATACCAGCGTCACCTGAATCAGACCTGCCCCATGGGCAAAGCCAGACAGCTAGCCGCCAGCGGTCAGCCCTACCAGGGACCTTGTCTGGCCATTCCGGAATTTGCCACTCGCTACCATGCCGAACAAGCCAAGGCTCAGGAACGAGCCGTATTGCAGAAGGCCGAGGATGACCTGGTGAAGATCCGTCAGGAGCATGCCCTGTTGCGCGGCAAGCAGGATGCCGCCTCTAAATCCCGGCTCCAGGAGTTGGAGTGGAGTGAATTCCAGTTGCAACAGACCCTGCTCGAACTCCGGCCACCCGTGGCGGTGGAAGGCGATGTTCTGAATCCGAGTCTGCATTAATCCTCAGGGAGTTGAGACCATGCGCTGGCCGCTGATCCTCGCATTATCACTGCTCGGTGGCTGTAGCGCGCTGTCCGAGCAACAATGTCGCCTTGGCGATTGGTATGGCCTGGGCTACCAGGATGGCCAGGCAGGACGCACGCGCTCACGCCTGGATGAGTACCATAAGTCCTGTGCAGAGTATGCGATTACGCCTGACCTGGAACGCTGGCAAGCCGGATATGACAAGGGACTCGCCTTCTACTGCATTCCAGAATTGGCCTACGCCAAGGGCAAGAATGGCGATGAATATCATGGGGTCTGCCCAAATGATGCCAGCTTCCGTCAGCGCTACGAGCGCGGCCGTGCTGAATATCAGGTGCAACAGCAGCTGGATGAGATTGCCGATGAGCTGGATCGACTGCAAGACGAGCGGGAGCGGGTGTGGAAAAGTTACCGCCACAGTCAGGATGATACCGAGCGCCATGAGTTAGGCCACCGGCTGAGACAGTTTGAGTGGCATGCTCTGGATTTGCAGCAGCAGTATATGCAGATCAAACAGCAACAGCTGCAGTTGCTCGCCACCCCACGGGAGTAGCACACCGCCAAAAGGCATGCGGCAGCTCCCCGTCGGCTCTGGGCCCAGCGGCCCCTGTCATCTATTTGTCATTTTCCCTTCATACACTCGCGGCAAACCGAAGAGGATGCCGCCATGAAGATCGCTCACTTTTCTCTGCTCAGCTCGCTATTGCTGCTGCTACTCGCCTCCATTTTATGCTGGAGTCTCTACACCGGCTGGAGTCAGCGTCTCAGCCAGGAGCAGCAAGGTATCAGCTTCGAGCAGCTCAGACGCACCGTCAGCCAGGATGCCCAGCGTCAGATCGGAGAGTACCTGCTGACCGGCGATGCCAGCCGATTGACTCAGGCCCGCCAATCCTTGACGCAAGCTGGAAACCTGCTCGCGCAACTGCCCGCCACCGCGCAGCGCAACACACCACAACAGTTACAGCAACTCAATGCCAAGATGGGGGGCGAATATCTGGCTGCGGGCAAATTGGCCGGCAATAGTCAGCAACTGCTGCAGAATGCCGAAAGCGAACTGATGAGCAACCTGGGGATCCTGACCCGCTATGCCCTCGCCGCCCAGCATCCACAGAGCAGTGCTTACCTGAGCCTGACCGCCAGTATGGCTTCGGGAATTGCCAAACTCGGGCAATTGCGCGAGAACCTGATGGCCCAGCACGATCGCCGCCTACTGAAATCCCTGCAATTTGAACTCGACAGTTTGCAGCAGCAGTTGACCCAGTTGCAGGCCCTGCCCTTGCTGGGCGTCCACGCCGAGAGCGAGGATGATTTTCCCAGTCTCGGCGAGGAAACCGCGGTCGCAGCCGATCAGGGGGAAGAGCCCAAGGCCGAGCTGGCCAGTCTGTTGAATCGCTATCCCAAGGAGCTGGAGAACACCCGGCGCATGCTGGAACAGCAGCAGCAAATGAAGCTTCAATTGACCGCGGACTTTCGCCAACTGGAGAATGACATCCTGCAGATCGGCAAGGATCTGCAAC
>Ga0247725_1000719_pt1 | contig 21107 bp, 17 predicted proteins | sample OKSTACKMCFT3sol_FD_183021 | JGI IMG/M metagenome (GOLD analysis project Ga0247725, IMG submission 183021) | Subsurface sediment microbial communities from gas well in Oklahoma, United States - OK STACK MC-FT3-sol | ecosystem: Environmental > Terrestrial > Deep subsurface > Rock core/Sediment...
GCCCTGGAGGCTGCGCAGCCTGGCGATCAGCTCGGCGTCGCTCTTGGCGTCGCGGTAGTCATCGACGTTGCGCCGGGCCGGGCCGGCGGTGGCCGAGGGGAACAGCGCCAGGGGCTCGGGCAGCCCCATCTCGCGCAGGGCGTGGGCCAGCTCGAAGGCGAGCAGCCCGCCCAGGCTGTGGCCGAACAGCGCGTAGGGCTGCTGCACCTGGGGCGCGACCTCGCGGGCGAGCTGCGCCACCAACGTGTCGAGGCGGGTGTGCAGCGGCTCGTCCATGCGCATGCCGCGCCCCGGCAGTTCCAGCGGCTGCACCACCAGCCAGGCGGGCAGGATGCGCCGCCAGCGGTTGTAGGCCATGGCGCTGGCGCCGGAGTACGGCAGGCAGAACAGGCGCAGGCTGATCGGCGCGCTCACCTCAGGCCACCCCTTCGGCCTGTTCCATCTGCTTGCGCAGGCTCAGCGGGCGCATGTCGGTCCAGTGCTCCTCGATGTACGCCAGGCACTCCTGCTTCAGCCCGCTCTTGCCGGCAGCGCGCCAGCCGGCGGGGATGGCCTTGTAGTCCGGCCAGATCGAGTACTGCTCCTCGTGGTTGATGACCACCTGGAACACCACGTCATCACGATCGAACACCATGTCTGTCTCCTCATGCGGGTTGGGCCGGGCGACCTGCCCGTGCTTGCACTGAGGAGTACGGATGGCGAACGGGAATAATTAGCGATCCGGGGTGGGTCCTCCGGCCCCGGCGAGGCGTCGCCAGCCGTCACGGTGAGGGGCCGGCTCCTGTAGGCCAGTCCTACAGCCCTTCCTACTCCTCAAGCCCCTGCGCACATTCTTTTTTCACAACCGCCGTCCCGGTTCCGTCATGGCCCCGCAACACGCTGGAAACCTCGGTGTGATCTGCTTCGTTTCGATATGAATTGCTTATCTATCGCATTTGACAATGATTATCATTGGTCATAATTTGTTACCCCGCTGAACGGGAGCCCACAGGTAACCGGGCCCTATGCCTACCCATGCGCAAGGTGATTTCCATGACGGATCAACTCTCAACAAGCCGGCTTGATTCCCCACTTCTGCAGGTCTTCATCGACAATCGCTCCATCCTGGTGAAGATCGCGATGCGGGTGACCGGCTGCCGGACCCGGGCCGAAGACGTGGTGCAGGACGCCTTCTTCCGCCTCCAGTCGGCGCCGAGGATCACCAGTTCGATCAAGGCCCAGCTCAGCTACCTGTTCCAGATCGTGCGCAACCTGGCCATCGACCACTACCGCAAGCAGGCCCTGGAGCAGCGCTATGCCGGCACCGAGGAAGAAGGCCTCAACGTGGTGGTGATGCAAGGCGCCTCGCCCGAGGCTTCGCACATCAACTACGCCACCCTGGAACACATCGCCGATGCCCTCGGCGAGCTGCCGGCCCGCACCCGCTATGCCTTCGAGATGTACCGCCTGCACGGCGTGCCGCAGAAGGACATCGCCAAGGAGCTAGGCGTCTCGCCGACCCTGGTCAACTTCATGATCCGCGACGCCCTGGTGCATTGCCGCAAGGTGACCCGCGCACAGAACGACGCCGCACAACCCGAACGCATCGCCTGACCCTCCCGCCTGACGCGGGGCTTCCCTGCCCCGCTCCTTCCCGCCAACCCGCACCCCGTCGCCTGGGCTTATACCCGGGCTCTGCATCGAGGGGATTCCCGGACTGAAGTCCGGGCTACGGATAGCGCCACGCTGTAGCCCGGGCTTCAGCCCGGGTGCGGCTCAGGCCAGCGTGCAGCGGTCGAAGAAGCGCTCGCGGCTGATGGCCATGAGGGCGGCGCGCTTGTGGGGGAAGTCGAACTCCTTCTCGCGGCAGAACCCCAGGCCCTGCATGTGGCCGATCATCCGCGCGTTGTCGGCGCGTGGCTCGGCCACCACGCGGCGGGTGCGCGGGTCGTCGAGGAACAGGTAGTGGGTCAGCCCCGCCAGCCAGGCGGCCACCTTGTGCGGCCCGCGATGGTGCTCCTCCCCCACCAGCATGTGGATGCCCCGGTCGTAGTCGTCCACGGCATAGAACGGTGCGATGCGATCCTCCTTGGCCCAGTAGGCCTCGAAGTAGGCGAACGGCTCGTCGTCGAAGCAGCCCACCAGGGTCAGGGTGTGCGGATCGTCGGCCAGGCGCTGCAGGTAGGCACGGTGATGGTCGAGGCTGCCGCCCTCCTGCCAGAACGCCAGCACCCGGGGTGAGTTCTGCCAGCGGTTGAAGCGCTCCAGATCGGTCTCGATGTCCAGCGTGCGCAGGGAGAACCAGGCCCCCAGCCGCGCGTCGAAACGCCGATACACCTCGCCACTCGGTTTGGGCGGCCGGCGTGGGTGGCGCCGCCCTTCGCTCATCACCAACCGCTCCGGGTATGCCGGCTGCGCCTGCACCCAGGGCGCCGGCCGCTGCCAGAACACCCCACGCTCGCACACGAACACGCCAGGCTCCTGCGCCGGCACCAGCCAGCCTTCCGCCAGCGCCTCTGCCGGGGCGACGCTCAACTGCCAGCGCAACGCCTGGCACCCAGGCTCACGGGCAAGCCACAGGTAGCTCGCCAACCCCAGCGCATCGGCATCGGGCAGCGCAGGCTGCAGGGGTTTGAGCAGCGGCTGCTCGCCGGGCTGGGCGGCCAGCTCCAGGAGGGGCTGGCCATCCAGAAACAGGTGCAGGCGGTCTTGGGATTCGTCGACGTCGAGGCGCCGCCCCCCAGGCAGGGGCAGGCTCGACAGGGGATGCTGTCGGGACATGGTGAGGCTCGCGAGTGATTGACTGTCCCTGATGAAACGCGGCGGACGACATGGAAATTAGGCAGGACCGTTCAACGGACACGCCCTGTAGAACATGCAGTCGACAGCCCTCACGCGCCTCTGCATCTACTTGAGAACAACTTAAACAACAATAAAGCGCGCTCCGAATAACAAAATTTCCAATTTAAAAAGTGCGCATCAAAACAACTAAAACAAACAATCCAGCCAATTTAAAAGTACCGCTCACACCTGGAATTTTCCTACTCTGAAACACAGTTTTTTATAGCGAGTCGCGCTATAAAATAGATATTTTATTGACGCCAAAAATTAGGCGAGTTTGCGTAGGATTTTTGACGCCATGTAAAATGCGATTTTTAAGTTGTTGATTTAAAAGGGAAATAAATTTTTTTCGACCAAGTGTTGAATACTGCAATTAATTCCTCTTAGTCTGGAAGAAGGTGCTTAATTCAGCCAGTGAAACATCCTCCAGAAGTGTCAGATAAAAACTACAAATGACAGCAGTCCTCCATGGAGGGGTGGCGATTCTTTTATTGTGCAGAGGGATATATGCAGATCAGCATTTTTGGTCTCGGTTATGTAGGCGCAGTCTGTTCGGCCTGTTTATCTTCCCGGGGACATGAAGTTGTAGGAGTTGATGTTTCCCGACAAAAGATCGATCTGATCAACACAGGAAAGTCACCCATCGTCGAACCGGGTCTCGAAGAACTGTTGCGCAAGGGGGTCGATGCGGGCTTGTTGCGCGGGACCACCGATGTGCGGGAAGCCATCATGGCCACCGACATGTCGTTCATCTGCGTGGGAACCCCGAGCAAGCGCAACGGCGACCTCGACCTGGTCTACCTGGAAGCCGTGTGCCGGCAGATCGGCGAGGCGCTGCGCGGCAAGTCCACGCGTCACACCGTGGTCGTGCGCAGCACCGTGCTGCCGGGCACCGTGAAGAACGTGGTGATCCCCCTCATCGAGGACTGCTCCGGCAAACGTGCCGGTGTCGACTTCGGCGTTGCCACCAACCCGGAGTTCCTCCGCGAGAGCACGGCGATCCAGGACTACGACTACCCCGCCATGACCGTCATCGGCGAACTGGATCGCGAGTCCGGCGACCTCCTCGAAGAGCTCTACCGCGAGCTGGATGCGCCCATCATCCGCAAGCCCGTGGAGGTGGCGGAGATGATCAAGTACACGTGCAACGTGTGGCACGCGGTCAAGGTGAGCTTCGCCAACGAGATCGGCAACATCGCCAAGGCCTGCGGCGTCGATGGGCGCGAGGTGATGGACGTGGTCTGCCAGGACCACAAGCTCAACCTGTCCCGTTACTACCTGCGCCCGGGCTTCGCCTTCGGCGGCTCCTGCCTGCCCAAGGACGTGCGCGCCCTGACCTACCGCGCCGGCACCCTGGACGTCGAACACCCGATGCTCGCCTCGGTCATGCGCAGCAACAAGGTCCAGGTGGAGCGCGCCTTCGACCTCGTCACCGCCTACGAGAAGCGCAAGATCGGGCTGCTCGGCCTGTCGTTCAAGGCCGGCAGCGACGACCTGCGGGAGAGCCCGCTGGTGGAGCTCGCCGAGATGCTCATCGGCAAGGGCTACGAGCTGAAGATCTTCGACCGCAACGTCGAGTACGCCCGCGTGTTCGGCGCCAACAAGGACTACATCGAGTCGAAGATCCCCCACGTGTCGGCCCTGCTGCGCAAGGACCTGAACGAAGTGCTGGACGACTCCGACGTCATCATCCTCGGCAACAACGACCGCCAGTTCGGTGAAGTCCTGGCATCCGTTGCACCCGACAAGCAGGTCCTGGACCTGGTGGGTTTCATGCAGACCCCCAGCGGCCAGGGCAAGGAAGGCATCTGCTGGTGACCCCTGCCGCAGCGGTGCGTACCACCGCTGCGGCGTGACGCGACAGGCTGCCACGGGGCCACCACCGGCCCCACCGAGAAGCACGCCGTCGCCAGGCAACACGACGTTGAACGCCCAGTGAACTGACTCTTGAACGCCCGGGAGAGACGGCATGATTCCGCTCATCTTGTCCGGCGGCAGTGGCTCGCGCCTCTGGCCGCTATCGCGCAAGCAGTACCCGAAACAGTTTCTTGCCCTGGTCGGCGAGAACACCCTGTTCCAGCAGACCGTGGAGCGCCTGGCCCTCGAAGGGCTCGAGCCGCCGATGGTGGTCTGCAACGAAGCCCACCGCTTCATCGTCACCGACCAGTTGGCCGGCATCCGCAGGAAGGCCCAGTCCATCCTGCTGGAGCCCTTCGGCCGCAACACCGCGCCGGCCGTGGCCATCGCCGCCCTGACGCTGCTCGAAGCCGGGCGTGACGAACTGCTGCTGGTGCTGCCGGCCGACCACGTCATCGACGACGTCCAGACCTTCCACAGTGCCCTGGCACGCGCCCGACTGGCGGCGGAGCAAGGCGCCCTGGTGCTCTTCGGCGTGCCGGCCACCAGCCCGGAGACGGGGTACGGCTACATCCGCACCGCCTCCCACGGCAATGGCTTGCCCGAGGGCGTGCTGCCGGTGGAGCGCTTCGTCGAGAAGCCCGACCTGGCCACGGCCCGGCGCTTCGTCGAGGCGGGCAATCACTTCTGGAACAGCGGCATGTTCCTGTTCCGCGCCAGCCGCTACCTGGAGGAGCTCAAGCAGCACGAGCCCGGCATCTACGAGACCTGCAAGGCAGCCCTGGCGCGCAGCGAGCAGGACCTCGGCTTCCTCCGCATCGACCCGGCGAGCTTCGAGCACTGCCCCGACGACTCCATCGACTACGCCGTGATGGAGCACACCCGGCACGCTTGCGTGGTGCCCCTGGACGCCGGTTGGAGCGACGTCGGCTCCTGGTCCTCGCTCTGGGAGATCCAGCGCAAGGACGCCGCCGGCAATGTCACGCGCGGCAACGTCGTGCTGCAGAACAGCCGCAACAGCCTGGTCCACAGCGAACACAAGCTGGTCACCCTGGTCGGCCTGGACGACGTGGTGGTGGTGGAGACCAAGGACGCCGTGATGGTCGCCCACAAGGACCGCGTGCAGGAGATCAAGCAACTGGTCGGGCACCTGGCGGAGGAGTCCCGCCCCGAGGCCGAGAGCCACAGCCGGGTGCACCGTCCCTGGGGCGCCTACGACAGCATCGACGAGGGCACGCGCTTCCAGGTCAAGCGCATCACCGTGAAACCGGGCGCCAGCCTCTCGCTGCAGATGCACCACCACCGCGCGGAGCACTGGATCGTGGTGTCCGGCACGGCCTTCGTCACCTGTGACGACAGGCAGTTCGTGCTCAGCGAGAACCAGTCGACCTACATCCCGGTGGCCTCGGTCCACCGCCTGACCAACCCCGGGAAGATCCCCCTGGAGCTGATCGAGGTGCAGTCCGGCAGCTACCTGGGCGAGGACGACATCAAGCGCCTGGACGACGTCTACGGGCGCACACCGGAACTGATGGACTGAGCGCAGCGGGGCCGTCGCGGCCCCGTTGCGGGGAGGCACGGATGCCAAGCGGCGCGCGTGCCAATGGAAGTCGTATCGAACGAATGGAGTAGTACTGGATGCACGCTTCAGACGCCGCGTCCTGCGGACGCCTGCGCAAGCTGATCGGTTGGACGTGCCTGTTCGCGCTGGTCGCCCTGGCCTCGGAGATGGTGGCCCCGGAGTACCTGGACCCGGCCCACCACAAGTTCATCTTCATCATCGGGGCCATCGGCATCTGGCGTTACAGCAACGCGGCCATCCACTTCCTGAGGGGGATGTACTTCCTGCACTGGAAGTTCCCGCGCATGCGCAAGCAGGTCGAGGCGATGGGTGACGAGGCGCTGCCGGACCACCTGTTCATGGTGGTGACCAGCTTCCGCATTCCCACCACCACCACCTTCAAGGTCTACCGCTCGGTGTTCCAGGAGGTGCAGCGCCTGGGCGTGCCCTGCACGGTGATCGCCTCCATCGTCGAGAAGGGCGACGAGAACTTCATCAAGGCGATCATGCGGGACGAGGTGCGCGAGCGCAGCGACATCAGGCTGATCATCGTGCGTGCCCGCGGCACCGGTAAGCGCGATGGCCTGGCCCACGCCTTCCGTGCGCTGTCGCGGCAGATGCCGCTGCAGAACTCGGTGGTGGGCGTTGTGGACGGCGACACCATCATGCTGCCCGGCTGCGTCGAGCGGGCAGTGAAGATGTTCGCCCTGCTGCCCAGCGTCGGCGGCCTGACCACCAACGAATACTGCGAGGTGGAGGGCGGCAAGCTGGTCAAGGAGTGGCACACCATGCGCTTCGTCCAGCGGCACATCAACATGTGCTCCATGGCCCTCTCCCGCCGCGTGCTGACCCTCACCGGCCGGCTGTCGTTCTTCCGCGCCAGCGTGATGACCGACCCGGAGTTCATCCGCGACGTCGAGGCGGACTTCCTCGAACACTGGCGCCTGGGGCGCTTCCAGTTCCTCACCGGCGACGACAAGTCCTCCTGGTTCAGCCTGATGCGCGCCGGCTGGGACACCTTCTACGTCCCCGACAGCCACACCCTAACCGTGGAGCATCCGCCGGACAGCAACTTCTTCCGCGCGACGCGCCAGCTGATGTTCCGCTGGTACGGCAACTCGCTGCGGCAGAACTTCCGCGCCACCAGCCTGCTGGGCTGGGAGCGCCTGGGGGCCTTCACCCTGTACGTGCTCTACGACCAGCGCCTGTCCATGTGGACCTGCCTGATGGGCCTCACCGCCTCGGTGGCCGCCGCCCTGCTGTTCGGCGTGCAGTACCTGCTGGTGTACCTGTTCTGGGTGCTGCTGTCGCGGACGCTGGTGACGCTGCTGTTCCACTTCAGCGGCCACCCGGTGGATGCCCTGTATCCGTTCGTTCTCTATTACAACCAGATCGTGGGTTCGATCATGAAGGTGTACGCCCTCTTCCATATGGACCAGCAGAGCTGGACCCGCCAGAAGACCACCCTGAGCAACCGTGGCGTCAGCTTCGACGTCCGGCTCAACCGCTGGTCCTCCAAGGCCATGATGTTTTCCTCCATCGCGATCTTCCTGGGCGTCGTTTCGGTGCTCCTCGAACTCACTCAAATCTAAGCAGGCGCGACAGCCATGAGCAGCACGACCCTCGTACCCGAAAACGTCATCCACGAAGCCATCGACGAGCGCCAGCACGTGCGCACCCGCATTCCCGCCAAGGTCATCCTCAGCGGCGGCAGCCTCACCGGCCTGGAATGCGACATCCAGGACATCTCCCTCGGCGGCATCGGCCTCATCCATGCCCAGCCGCTCAAGCTCGGCACCCTGATGAACGCCTCCATCAAGCTGCGCCTGGCCAAGCTGGACCTGAACATCGACGCCAAGCTGAAGATCGTCTCCCAGCGCGGCAACGAGGTCGGCGCGCAGTTCGTCGAGCTGGACGCGCAGAAGCGCGACATCCTGCGCTACATCATCTCGTCCTACATGTCCGGCGAGATCGCCGACATCAACGGGCTGTTCAACGTCATGCAGCGCGAGAACTACATCAAGGAGCGCAAGCAGAAACACGCCCTCGCGCGCACCCCGCTGGACCGCCTCAAGGCCGCTGCCGGCACCCTCGCCTTCAGCCTCATCGGCCTCGCCGCCCTGGGCATCGTCAGCTACAAGGCCTACCTGCTGTTCTTCCGCATCCCCGCCGCACAGGCCACGGTGAGCGCCGACGCCTACATGCTCACCATGCCGGAGAACGGCTACGTCAAGTACCTGCTCAAGCCCGGCCAGCGCTCGGTCACCACCGGCGAGCCGCTGGCCAGCATCTCCACCCAGCTGGCCACCAGCTTCACCAGCCCGGCGGACATGGCCGCCCTCTCCAACCTCGCCCCCGGCGATGTCCAGGCCCTGCTCAATCGCGCCACCGTGGAGACCCTGATCAACAGCCCCTGCGACTGCGACCTGTACTTCCCCAGCCGCCGCCTGGACGGCTTCAACTACAAGCAGGCCCCCCTGGTGCACCTGCTGCCGAAGGACGAGGACCTGGTGGTGCGCGCCAGCGTGCCCTTCGCCAAGCTGCCCGATATGAACCGCGTGCGCGCAGTGGACATGAGCGTGTACGGCAGCGACCAGGTGATCGCCGGGGAGATCGTCGCCTCCAGCGTCGACGCCCAGACCCAGAGCGTGGTGCTGACCCTCAAGCCCGAGCAGCCCCTGCCCCGCGAGGCCTACCAGCAACCGGTGGCGGTGGACTTCTACCTCGGCCTGCCGTTGCTGGGCGCCACCCGCTGAGGCCAGACGATGAAGGGGAAATCCACAGTCCTGGTCGCAGCGATGCTGCTGGGCTGCGCCGGTCCGGCCGGTGCCGTCCAGAGCCTCGAACAGATCCGCTACGCCCTCTACAAGGACCCGAACGCCGACGTCATCGCCGACCTGCGCAGCCTCGCCGAGCGCGGCGACCTGGCCTCCAAGCTGCTGCTGGGGGACCGCCTCGCCGCCGGTGATGCCGCCAACGGCGAAAAAGCCCTCGCGCTGTACAAGGAGGCCTTCGCCGAAGGCCGTGGCGAGGTGCTCGCGCTGTCTTCGCTGAGCCGCCTGCTGGAGCGCAACCCGCGCATGCGCAAGGCCAATGCCGGCTACGTGCGCGATGCGCTGGGCCGGTTCCCCCATGCCCGCGACCCGCGCACCCTGGATGCCGCCCTGGAGATCTTCCTGGTCTTCCCCGAGTACTTCCAGGCGCCCCGCGTGGCCGAGCTGATCGGCCTCTACGAGTCGTCCTGCCTGGAGTTCTGCCGGCCGCAGCTGTACAAGGCCGTGCTCGCCGAGCGCCAGGGCCGCCGCGACGACGCCGAGCGCGGCTACCGCGCGGCGGTGTTCGTCGACACCCGCGCCGTGCTGCGCTACTACGACTTCCTCGGCGACGCGCAGGACACCGCCTTCCCCGCCTTCGCCAAGACCCTGTTCGAGCACAAGGAGCGCCTGCCCGTGGAAGCGGTGCACCGCATCGGCACCCTGCTGGACAGCATCTACTCCACCCAGAGTGGCCTCATCGCCATCGAGAACCGTGCCCTGCGGGAGGCCGACGCAGGCCTGGAAGGCGATGCCAAGACCGAGGCCAGCGCCGCCGACAAGGCCCGCGCGGAAGCCCAGGCCAAGCTGCTGGCCCAGACCAATGCCGAAGTCCGCGCCTGGCTGGACAACGCCATCGAGCGCAACTGGGTACCGGCCATGGTGAGCAAGGTCAACAACATGACCTCCTCCCCCCAGGACTTCACCGCCGACGAAGCCTTCGCCCTGATCGAGCGCATTGCCCGCACCGACCCGCTGCGGGCCAAGGCCCTCAAGGCCTCGGTGCTGATGGTCACCAACTGGCTGACCCTCGACCCGGAGAAGGCCCATGGGCTGATCCAGGAACTGCTCGACGCCAACTACCCCGAAGCCCAGCTGCTGCTCGGGGACCTCTACAGCCGAGGCGGCCTCGACGAGCCGGACCTGGACAAGGCCCTGGCGATCTTCCACCAGCAGGCGCTCAACGGCTCGCCCTCGGCCTACTACCGCATCGCCAGCCTCTACAACTTCGGCCGCGCCATCTGCCACGACAAGGTCAAGGCCCACGCCTACGCCGAGGCCGCCAAGGGCCTGGGCGAATTCCGCGCCAATGGCCTGCTGAAGCGCCTGGAAAAGGAAATGAGCAGCGACGAGCTGCAGCGGGCCACCCTCGCCCGTGACGCGATCTACAAGGAGTACCGCCTGTGAACGAGTGGAAGGCACTGCTGTGCATCGGTGCCGTGACGGTCAGCGGCGCGGTCGCGGCCGGCGAAGAGGACGCCTTCGGCCCTGCCGCGACACCCGCCGACCCGGCTGCGCTGTCGCTGGACACCCTGCCCCCGGTGACCTCGGAGTTCTTCAACAAGCTCACCCTGCAGGGCGGCTACGGCCCCGAGGACTCGGTGCTGGGCGCCGACCGCAAGGGCTTCTACAGCCTGCGCTACGAGCCGAGCTACCACTGGTATTCCCCGGAGAAACGCTGGGCCAGGTGGGAGGTCTTCGGCCGCGCCTGGATCAACTACGACTCCAGCCAGTCCGCCACGCCGCTGCAGGACGACAACTTCCAGCAGAGCACCCGCAACGAACGCCCGGAGCACTTCTACAGCGAACTCCGCGAACTCTATGTGCGCCGCAACCTGCTGGGGGACGACCCGCGCTTCTCCTTCTCCGCCGGGCGGCAGCGCTTCTACGACACCTACGGCATCTGGTGGGACGACAGCATCGAATCGCTGCGCTTCGACTACCGCGACGCCTTCTCCCATGGCTTCGTCGCCGTGGCGCAGAAGTTCTGGAACTACAACACCGACGTCAACAGCCTCGACCCCACCGAGGAGAACACGCGCTACGCCATGGGCGAGTACGCCTGGCGCTGGAGCGAGCGCAACTGGGTCGGCGCACGCGTGCTCCACGAGGACGACCGGAGCAACGCCGACCCCGACGACGCCCAGGACTTCACCGGCACCCGCGCCGGGCTGTTCTTCAGCGGCGACGACCTGCGCGTCAGCCCGCTGTTCAGCGACTACCACCTGGAAGCGGTGCGCCTCCGGGGGCGCACCCGCACCACCGACGCCGACGGCGTCAGCGAGCGGGGCGACAGCCGTGGCTGGCTGATGCTGGGCGAGGTCGGCAAGCGCTTCCACGACGCGCCCTGGGAACCCCGGATCGCCCTGCGCGCGGGCCTGACCGACGCCCCGGACAACGAGGCCGACGGCTTCCGCCTGAACCGCATCCAGTCCGACCGCATCGTCAACCCGTCCAGCTACAGCACCCGCCTGGTCAGCTCCTTCGTGGCCCTGAACATGCGCAACCTGAAGTACTACGGCGTGGCCCTGGAAACCCGGCCCACGGCCCGCAGCTCGCTGGACATCCGCCTGAGCGATCTCTACCTGCGCGATGCCGACGGCGACCTGCCGGTGCGCGTCGACCAGCAGCAGGCCCGCGACCGCCGCCAGGCGATCCGCGCCGGGCGCGGCAACGGCCAGCGCGACGTCGGCCAGGTGCTGGACCTGAATTACTACTGGAAGATGTTCCCGCTCGCCTACGAGGGCAAGCACCTCGACCTGAACGCGCTGGTCAGCGCCAGCTACCTCCGGGCCGGCGACGCCCTGGAGAGCGGCGACGACTTCCAGATCTCCTTCGGCCTCGTCATGCGCTACTGAGGGAGCATCCGATGATCTTCGCCTCCAACGTCTTCCTGTTCCTCTACCTGCCGGTCTTCCTGCTGGTGTACTTCCTCGCCCGGCCGGCGTGGCGCTCCAGCGTCATCGTCGCCGCCAGCTACCTGTTCTATGCCTGGTGGCGGCCGGACTTCCTGCTGCTGTTCGTCGGCATCACCTACTGGAACTTCTGGTTCGGCCTGCGCATCAGGCAACAGCAGGAGGCCGGCAACCGCCAGGCTGCCAGCCGCCTGCTGTGGCTTGGGGTGATTGGCAACCTCGCCACCCTCGGCTACTTCAAGTACGCCAACTTCGGTGCCGAGGTGCTGGCGGCGCTGCTGGCCCCGCTGGGCATCAACACCTTCACCCTGGAGCACATCCTGCTGCCGCTGGGCATCTCCTTCTATGTGTTCCATGCCCTGAGCTACATCATCGACATCTACCGCAAGGACGCCGAGCCGACGCGCAACTTCATCGACTTCGCCGCCTTCGTCGCCCTCTTCCCGCACCTGGTGGCCGGGCCCATCCTGCGCTACAGCCAGCTGGCACCGCAGCTGCGCCAGCGCACCCACTCCCTGGAGCTGTTCTCCATCGGCGTGGGGCGCTTCATGGTCGGTTTCATCATGAAGGTGCTGATCGCCGACAACCTGGCGCCGGTCAGCGGCCTGTTCATCGCCCAGGGCGAGCTGCAACTGGTGGAGAGCTGGTTCGGCCTGCTGGCGGCCTGCTTCCAGCTCTACTTCGACTTCGCCGGCTACAGCAACATGGCCATCGGCCTGGCGCTGATGATGGGCTTCCGCTTCCCGGAGAACTTCAACCAGCCCTTCGTGGCCCAGAGCGTCACCGAGTTCTGGCAGCGCTGGCACATGACGCTGGCCCACTACCTGCGGGACTACGTGTTCATGCCGCTGGTGCGCAAGCGCGTGGCCGGGCCGATGCCGGCGCTGGTCCTCACCATGCTGCTGTCGGGCCTGTGGCATGGCGCCAGCTTCGCCTTCATCTTCTGGGGGCTGTTCTTCGGCGTGGCCATGGTGATCGAGCGCCAGCTGGGCATCGCCACCAAGATCACGACGCCCTACCGCTTCTGGCGCAACATGCGCACGGCCGTGCTCATCCTCCTCAGCATGCCGCTGTTCTTCACCAACGACCTGCGCCACAGCCTGGACATCTACGCCGGCCTGCTGGGCCTGAACGGCCTCGGCAGCCTCGACCTGTACATCCTCGGCACCTCGCGCATGGCCATGGCCTTCAACCTGGTGGCGCTGGCCTGGCTGGTGCTGGCCGGCCGCAACAACGTTCGCTACTACGCCGGACTGAAGGACGGCTACGTCATGCAGCACTTCGGCGGCGTCCAGGCCCTGATGCTCTGGAGCGGTTTCTTCGTCGCCCTCAGCAGCCTGGCGGCGAACTCCTTCTCGCCCTTCCTATATTTCCAGTTCTAGGAGCGGACCCGATGAAATTCCCCGTGATCACGTCGGCCAGCCTGTGGAATGGACTGCTGTTCATCGCCCTGCTGGGCGGCATGTTCCTCTACTCCCTGCCGGCCGTGTTCGGCTTCGGCAAGACCCAGACCGACACCTGGTCGCTGTTCGTGGACGGCAAGCTGCTGCGCAAGTTCGAGCAGTTCTACGACAAGCGTTTCTTCCTCCGCGAGCCGTCCGTACAGGCCTGGGCGGACATCCGCTTCATGCTCTTCGGCGAAGCCACCAGCGGCGTGGTGCTCGGCCGCGACGGCTGGCTCTTCACCAACCAGGAATACCTGGTGACCCGCGACCTGCCCGCCAACCTGCAGCAGCAGGTGCAAGCCATCGTCCAGGTACGCGACCGCCTGGCGGCGCACGGCAAGAAGCTGGTGCTGCTGCCCGTGCCGATGAAGCTGGACATCTACGCCGCCCGCGCCCGCGTGCAGCCCGACCTGCGCGCGGTGGCGCTGTACGACCGCTTCGTCGAGCAGCTGAGAGCCGAAGGCGTCGACGTCACCCCGGTGCGCCACGCCTTTCTCGCCGCGCGGGACGGCCAGGCCCTGTTCCTGCCCAACGACACCCACTGGAGCCCCGAAGGCGCACGCCTCGCAGCGGCCACCTTCGCCCGGGGCAACCCCGCCCTGGTCGGCACCACGGCCTACCGCTCGCAGCAGGTGGGCAGCAAGCCGCACAAGGGTGACCTGATGAACTACGTGCAGTTCGACACCGGCCTGGCCGCCACGGATTTCGCCCCGGTCGACCTGCACCTGTTCGAGACCCTCAAGGCCGAACAGACGGTCAGCGATGCGGCGCTGTTCGACGACGAAGGCAGCCCGCTGCTGCTGGTGGGCACCAGCTACAGCAAGATCGACGACTGGAACTTCGTCGGCTTCATGAAGGAATACCTGCGCAGCGACCTGGTGACCCTGGCCCAGGAAGCCCGTGGCCCCTTCCAGGCCATGGAACTGCTGCTGCAAGGTCCGCAACTGGCCGACCCCGGCCTCGATACGGTGATCTGGGAATTCCCGGTGCGCACCGTGCTCGCCCAGAACATGGTTGCCGCGCGCGCCCGCGCCGAGCAGCCCAGCCACTTCTGATTCGACGACCAAGGAGACCCCTCATGCGAATCACACTCCGTCTGCTGAGCGCACTGGCGCTGCTGTTGGCCATCCACCTGCCGGCCCAGGCCGCCAAGGATGCCAATGCCGACCTCTACGACGCCGTCGCCCCGGCCGACTCCGCCTTCGTGCGGGTGCTCAACCTCTCCGACAAGGGCATCGACGTGACCCTGAGCGGCAAGGTCAACCCGCAGAAAGTGCCGGCCGGGCAGATCGGCGGCTACCGCTTCGTGCCCCAGGGCAAGCACCGCATTGCCACCGGCACTCTGGCCGTCGAGCCCGAGCTGAAGGCCAACACCGCCACCACCCTGCTCTACACCGGCAGCGAGCTGATCGTCATCGCCGACGCTTTCGTCAACGAGCCGAAGAAAGCCCAGGTGGCCTTCTACAACCTCACCGGCCAGGACGTGGCGCTGAAGACCCGCGACGGCAAGCACGACATCGTCCAGGCACTGGGCAAGAACCAGACCGGCAGCCGCATGGTGAACGAGATCAAGATCGGCTTCGCCGCCTACGCCGGCGAACAGAGCCTGGCGCAGTTCGACGAACTCTTCCTGAAGAAGGGCCGCTCCTACAGCTACGTGCTGCTGCCCCAGGCCGGCGGCTACCGCACCCTCAGCCTGGCCAACAGCGTCGACCCCACCGAGTGATGCGACGACAGGGATCGGCGCCCGGCCCCACGGGCGCCCACCTCAACAACGGATGAACCCGCCTCGACCATGAAGAAGACCTTGCAGCACGGATTGGCCCTGTTCCTGGCCCTCGCCAGCCTCCCGGCGCTCGCTGCCGAGACGCCCACCTGCGGCGACCTGGAATGCCTGCTCTGCCCCGGCCTGACCGATCCCCAGCAGTACGCCGAGGGCAACATGAAGCTCATGCGCGAGATCGCGCCGGGCAAGGACCGCTGGCTGTTCCGCTCCGTGGTCGACCTGACCAACGACTTCGGCATCCCCACCGCCATGGAGCCCGAGTTCGCCCGGCTGATGCGCACCTTCAAGGCCCAGGGCACCGACGTGGTCATCGCCATCCAGCCCACCCGCGGGCTGATGCACCGGGACAAGATCCGCCCCGACCGCGCCTATGGCTTCGACTACGCCAAGGCCAGCGCCAGCCTGCGCCACTTCGCGGGGCAGCTGCGGGCCGGCGGCGCCATCGTGCCGGACGTCATGCAACTGGTGGAGCACCCGCCGCAGAAGGAATACTTCTTCCGCCGTGACCACCACTGGACCCCGGCCGGAGCCGAGGCGACTGCCCGCCTGGTGGCCGACGAAATCCGCCGCCACCCGCTGTACGCCGGCCTGGCGAAGAAGCACTACCAGACCGAACCCGGCGTGATGGTGCCCAAGGACGGCACCATGAACCTGGCGCTCTCGCGCATCTGCGGCAACAACTACGGCTTCCAGTACGTGCGCGGCTTCCAGACCATCCCGGTCAGCGACGATGCCGACGCCCTGTTCGACGACGCCCCGGACCCGGAAGTGGTGCTGGTCGGCACCTCCAACTCGGCCGCGCGGGAGGACGAAAGCAAGCAGTTCAACTTCGACGGTTTCCTCAAGCAGTACCTCGACGTGGACATCCTCAACTACGCCCTCCCCGGCGCCGGCCAGGACGGCGCGCTGCTGGAATACCTGCAATCGGACAGCTACTCGCCACAGAAGCCGCCCAGGCTCATCGTCTGGGAGCTGCCGGCCAACTACCGCCTGCAAGACCCGCTCAGCTATCGCCAACTGATTCCCGCCATCAAGGGCGGCTGCCGCGCCGAGCCCCTGGCCCGCAACACGCTGAAAACCGGCGTATTGAAGGTCAACCAGCGCATCGAACTGCTCAGCAATGCCGGCGACCAGCGCCGCGACCTCAGCGATCTGGACGGTTTCCTAGACATCCGCATCAGCGACCGCAACCTCAAGGACTTCTACGTGATCGTCTATTACGACAATGGCGCCCGGGACAAGGTGTGGTTCCGCCGCGAGGCCGTGGTCACCGGTGGCCACTACTACCTGGAACTCAGCCGGGCCGAGGCGTTCAAGGGCGCCAACCTGCTTTCGGTGTTCATGGAGCCCACCGTGGACATCGCCCAGTCGACCCAGGTGGATATACAGCTATGTCGATGAGCCGCCACCTGCTCTGCGCCCTCGCCCTGCTGCTGGTGCTGCCCATGAGCCCGGCGCAGGCGGTCAACTCCCTCTGGGCCAACCAGGCGACGCCCCAGGCCGCCATGGTGAGTGACTACCGCCGCCTGGGCTGCCCCTACCCCGCCCCCGAGCCCTACACGGGCGCCTTGCAGTTCGAGAGCAAGTACGACCAGAGCGACGTCACCAAATCGCGCCTGAGCGCCACGCCCGACGTGCAGGCCAAGAAGGTCCAGGCCCAGGTGAAGGGCTACATCGGCGGGCTGATCCGCGCCTCCAAGGAGTTCCAGCGGGCGAAGCGCCCCGAGCGGGCCAACCAGGCCCTCGCCTGCCTCGACACCTGGCTCGGCCGCTGGGCCCACGCCCGCGCGCTGGAAAACCCCGACGCCAGCAAGACCGGCATCGCCGCACGCAAATGGGCGCTGGCTGCCATCGGCTCCACCCTGCTCAAGGTGCGTGCCCTCAGTGACGGCCGCTATGAGCTGGACAGCGAGCAGAAGGCCTGGCTGGAGCGCCTGGCGGAACGGGTGATCGCCGAGTACCAGCCTCGTCACGTTCCGGACTTCCCCTACTTCAACAACCATGACTACTGGGCCGGCTGGGCCGTGGCCTCGGTGGGGATGCTGGTGGAGCGCGAAGACTTCATCGCCTGGGCCGACTACAGCCTGCGGCGGGGCCTCGCCCAGGCCCAGCGGAGCACGAGCGGCGACTACGCCTACCTGCCCCTGGAAGTGGCCCGCGGCAAGCTCGCCAGCACCTACACCCAGTACGCCCTGGCCCCGCTGATGCTGCTGGTGGAGAGCGCCGAAGCCAACGGCCGGCCACTCAGCGGCGACGAGCGCCAGACGCTGTGGCTGCTGGCCAGCTTCGCCGCCCGCAGCCAGCTCGAACCCGAGAAGCTGCCGGAGCTGCAGGCACACGACCAGGACGAGGTCGCGCCCTACAAGTTCGCCTGGCTGATCCCCTACCTGCATCGCTACCCGGGCCATCCCTGGGCCCGGCGGCTCTACGACGAAATGGGCGGCGACGTGGACAACTACAGCCAGATCGGCGGCCCCATCAAGCCGATGTACCCGACCCAGGATTGAAAGAAGGACCGCACATGCGCCAGGTCATATTCCGCTCCGGCCGCCGCCTGCTCGCAGGCCTGTTGCCCCTGCTGCTGGGCCTTGATGCCCAGGCGGCCAGCTACCAGCCGCCCCATCCGGCCCTCAGCCTGCTGCCATGGGATGGCCAGCAGGCCGAGCTTCAGCACGCCCGTGACGCCATCGCCCAGGCGGTCCTCCCTCCCCTGGAAACGGCCGTGCCCGCAGGCCGCGCACACGCCAGCCTGGAGACGATGTTCTCCTCCCAGCAGGGCAGCTGGTACTTCGAGCCCTTCGCCAGGAACGGCCTGTTCCGCGCCATCGCCGGCTACCAGGCCCACCACCCGCAAGCGGTGGTGATCAGCGGCGGCAGCCTGACCCTGGAACAGCTCTCCAGCGCACTCAACGACCCCCACGTGCTGAAGCGGCACAAGGACGGCTACCTGCTCAGCTACCCGCTGGTGATCGCCCCCGGCGCAGCCCTGCGGATCGAAGGCAGCACGCTGTACCTGTACACCCCCTCCGGCACCGCGCTGATCAACCGAGGGCTGCTGCAGCTCAAGGGCGCCACCCTCTCCAGCTGGAAAGGCGAATCGCCAGGCGACACCCAGGACCCGTATCGCCCCTTCGTGATGGCCTGGGCCGGCAGCACCCTGCACATCGAGGATTCACACCTGGAGCGGCTCGGCTACAACGCCAACTTCACCCGGGGCATCACCACGGCCCTGAGCCCCCAGCAGCCCGCCTCCACAGCGCCGGCACGGGTGCTGGTGCGCAACAGCACCTTCAGCGACCTGTCCACCGCCCTGGAGCTGCAGCACGCCCGCGCGCGGGTACAGGGGTCGCGCTTCAGCGACCAGCAGCAGTACGCGGTGGACTTGAAAGACAGCCAGGTCGAAGTCCTGGGCAACCGCATCGACGGCGTGCAGAACAACAGCGGCCTGCGCGCACGCGGCCAGGTCAGCGGGCTGATCGCCGACAACAGCGTGCTGAACACCGCCAAGGCCGGCATCGAAGTGGTGGAGCAGCAAGGTGCCCTGGGCATCCGCCGCAACCTGCTGGGCGCCTCCCACGGCACCGGCATCCTGCTGAACCAGCTGGCACCCAGCGAAGTCCGGCCGTTGCTGCTGGAGGGCAACCTCATCGGCAACACCCAAGGCAGCGGCATCGACGCCAACAATGTCGGCGGCGCGCTGTTCCTGGTGGGCAACCAGATCGGCAACACCCCCGAATACGCCGTCAGCCTGCGCAACCCCCAACGCCTGCCCGGCCGCCTGATGCTCACCGGCAACACCCTGGGGGGCATTGGCAAAGCCATGGTGCGGGTAGAAGGGCTGGAGCAGATCGTGCTCGGCGGCAACCGTTTCCAGGGCAACCCGGTGCTGCAGAGCGCCTTCATCGGCGACCTGCTGCCGGTGCAGAGCCAGGTACTGGAAAGCACCGTCCGCCACCCCTGCCTGCTGCGCGTGGACACCGGAGCCGGCGTCCCGGCTGCTGAACTGTTGCTGGATGAGGGCTGCAAGGGCTGAGCGACGCAGTCGACCTATGAGACGGCCAGCTCACTCCACCTTGCGCAAGGTATACACCCGCCACATCGCCCAGCCCGGCAGGACGTCCTGGTGGCCGATGATCTCGAAGCCGGCCTGGCGGAACTCGGCCTCGACCTCGCTGCGGCGCGCGACGTGTCGGTCGCGGTCGCCACGGCCCAGCCGGCGGCGGCGCCAGGCGCGGTAGTTGCCGTCCACCCAGAGCGAGAGGATCAGCGTGTCGCGGGTGACCCGGTGGAATTCCCGCAGCATGGCCAGGCGCTGTCCGGGTTCGCCGAGCCGGTGCATCAGGCGCATGCAGAAGATGCAGTCGACGGCGTTCTCGCCCAGGTCGATGCCGAAGGCGGAGGTCTGCAGCAGGCGGATGCGCTGCAGCACGTTCGCCGGTTGTTCGTGCAGGGCCACGTCCAGGCGGCGCGCGGATTCGTCGGCGCCGATGACGATGCGGTTGGCCCAGCCCACCAGCACGGGCCAGAAGCGGCCGCTGCCACAGGGCAGGTCGAGCACCAGGCAGGGTTCCCCGGCCAGGCGCAGCGCGCGGCGCGCCACCTGGTCCTCGCGCCAGTTGGCCAACCGCCGCCAGAGGCTCGGCCGGGGCGCAGCCGCGTCCAGCGACGCGGGCACGAAGGCCGGCTCCAGGGTGCTGCCCGATTGGGCCCGACGGGGGTCAGTCATGCCATCCACTCCCAGTGACAGGGAGGGCCAGACTAGGGGCGCATCAATCAACCGGGTGTCAAAACCGCGTGAAAAAAACATCAATCGCCGTGCAGTTTTTCACAGCGGCATCGACGCTGTGTTTTTCACGCAAAAATGACACGCCCACACTTAAGGTCGGCGCCCATGCCCACCTGCACGTCCGGCAGGGAGGGCCTGACCGTATAAGGACCGACCATGAACCACACCCCCGACGCCACCTTCCCTACCGAACTGGAGGCCGATACCCCGCCCCGCGCGACGGTCGTCTCGCGGCCGTTCAACTTCCGCCTGTGGGCGGTGCTGCCCCTGGTCTGCATGACCGTCTTGCTGGTGCTCGACCCGACGCGCCTGGACTTCGCCATCGCCAACGCCTTCTACGACCCGGCCACCGGCTTCGTCGGCGGGCACAGCTACTTCCTCGAAACCATCCTGCATGACCGGGTCAAGCAGGCCGTGATCGTGATGGCGGTGTTCGCCCTGGTGGGCTTCGTCGCCAGCCTGCTGCTCAAGCGCATGGCCGGCTGGCGCCGCTCGCTGGGCTACCTGGTGCTGGCGCTGGGACTGTCCACCGCCATCGTCACGCCGCTCAAGGCGCTGACCGAGGTGCATTGCCCGTGGGATCTCACGGCCTTCGGTGGCGAGGAGGTCTACACCCCGCTGCTGTCCCAGCGTGCGCCCACCGACCACCCCGGGCGTTGCTGGCCGGGCGGACACGCCTCCAGCGGCTTTGCCTTGCTGGCGCTGTTCTTCTTCCTGCGGGACCGCCGCCCACGGCTGGCCCGTGCGGCCCTGATGGGCGCGCTGGTGCTGGGGTCGGTGCTGTCCCTGGGACGGATGATGCAGGGCGCGCACTTTCTCTCGCACAACGTCTGGACGCTGCTGTTCGACTGGATGATCTGCCTGGTCACCTACCGCCTGGTGCTCTACCGCCCGGCAGCATCGGAGCCACCCGCGCTGGTGTGAACAGGCGGCTGCGAGGATGATGGGCGCTTCCCGTCGGAGGAGCCCGCCATGACCTGGTCCGCCCAGCAGTACCGCAAGTTCGAAGACGAACGCACCCGCCCGGCCATCGAGCTGCTGGCGCGGGTGCCGCTGACCGACGTGCACCACGCCATCGACCTCGGCTGCGGCCCCGGCAACTCCACCCAGCTGCTGGTGGAGCG
>Ga0247725_1000721_pt1 | contig 21095 bp, 21 predicted proteins | sample OKSTACKMCFT3sol_FD_183021 | JGI IMG/M metagenome (GOLD analysis project Ga0247725, IMG submission 183021) | Subsurface sediment microbial communities from gas well in Oklahoma, United States - OK STACK MC-FT3-sol | ecosystem: Environmental > Terrestrial > Deep subsurface > Rock core/Sediment...
CAGCAGGCCTGGCGCAAGATCATCGCGCGGATGCGCTACAAGGTGGACGGCCTGCGCAACCGTGTCGACGTCACCACCACCCCGGAGGGCTTCAAGTTCGTCTTCCAGCAGTTCGTGAAGCAGTTGCGCGAGAAGCCGCACCTGCAGGACCTGTATGGCCTGGTCCAGGCCAGTACCTACGACAACGAGGCGAACCTTCCGGGCGACTACATCGATTCCCTGATGGAGTCGTACCCGCCGCAACTGATCGCGGCGTACCTGCGCGGCCAGTTCGTCAACCTGACGTCGGGCACCATCTACACCGCCTACGACCGCACTCTCAACGCCTCGCAGGAGACGGTTCAGCCAGGCGAGCCGATATTCGTGGGTATGGACTTCAACGTCGGCAAGATGGCCGCCGTGGTGCATGTGAAGCGCCTGGGCCTGCCGCACGCGGTCGACGAGATCGTCAACGGGTACGACACCCCTGACATGATCCGCCAGATCAAGGAGCGGTTCTGGCTGTACGCCGAAGGCGACTATCGGCCGACCCGCCAGATCAGGATCTACCCCGACGCCTCCGGCGACTCTCGCAAGTCCGTCCGGGCCAGCGAGACCGATATCGCGCTGCTCAAGCAGGCCGGCTTCGTCGTCTCGGCGCCCACCGCCAACCCGCCGGTCAAGGACCGGATCAACTCCATGAACGCCATGTTCTGCAACGCCAAGGGCGAGCGCCGGTATCGGGTCAACCCCGACCGGTGCCCGACCTATGCCGACGCCCTGGAACAGCAGGTGTGGGGCACAAACGGCGAGCCGGACAAGGCGGCCGACATCGACCACCCCAACGATGCGGGTGGCTATTTCATCCACAAGGAATACCCGATCACGAAGTATTCCCTCGCAGGTGTTTCCTAATGGGCGTAAGGCGCTTCCTCACTGACAAGCTGGTCAACTTCGTGGCCAACTTGGGCACGGAGCGAGACAAGGCCACCGGCAGCTTCTACGCGCCGGTCGTGCTCACCGATGAGCAGTTGCACAACGCGTATCGCGGCGCCTGGTTCCCGCGCAAGGTCGTCGATATCCCGGCGAAGGATGCGACCAGGCGTTGGCGGGCATGGCAAGCCAGCAAGGCGCAGATCGAGAAGATCGAGGCCGAGGAGAAGCGCCTGCAGGTTCAGGCTCGCACCAAGGAAGCTCTGACCAAGGCGCGGCTATGGGGCGGCGCAGCGATCTTCATCGGCACAGGCGAAACTGACACCAGCAAGCCTCTGGTACCCGAGCGCGTCCAGGCCGGCGGCATCAAGTATCTGACGGTGATGAGCCGGCGCGACCTGTCGGCAACCGAGCAGGATCGTGACGTCATGTCACCGAACTACGGCAAGCCCAAGGCCTACCGGCTCGGCGGCAGCGCGATCGAGATTCACCCGTCCCGGCTGGTGATCTTCACCGGCGCCGACATCCCTGACCAGGACCTGGCCAGCGGCAACCAGTTCGGGTGGGGCGACTCGGTCCTGCAGGCCGTGTTCGAGGCCATCCAACAGATCGACAGCACCATGGCCAACGTGGCCAGCCTCATCTTCGAAGCGAAGGTCGACGTGATCCGTATCCCCGACTTCATGCAGGGGATGCAGGACCCGAAGTACGAGAAGCTGGTGTTGGAGCGCATGCGTTTGGCGGCCATGGCGAAGGGAATCAATGGCACCCTGATGCTGGACAAGGACGAGGAGTACGACAGCAAATCGGCGAACTTCGGCACGCTGCCGGACATCATGGACCGCTTCATGCAAGCGGGCTGCGGCGCTGCCGATATTCCGGCCACCCGCATGCTCAGCCAGTCCCCCGCCGGCATGAACTCAACCGGCGAGGCCGACCTGCGCAACTACTACGACCGCATCCAATCCAGTCAGGAGCTCGACATTACGCCGGCCATGTCGGTACTGGACGAGTGCCTGGTGCGGTCCGCGCTGGGCAGCCGACCGCCGGAGATCCATTACGTCTGGAACAGCCTCTGGCAGACCACGGCGAAGGAGCGGGCGGACATCGGGAAGATCACCGCCGAGACTATCAAGACAATCGCCGAGACAAGGCTCTTCCCCGAGGACGCGCTCAGCAAGGCTGCCGAGACCCTGCTGGTCGAGAACAGCGTGATGCCCGGTCTGGAGTCGGCGCTGGAGGAGTTCGGCTCCGAAGTGCCCGAGGGCGAGCAGGACGAGGAGGGAGGCAACGCATCGTCCGCCCAGGCGCTGAACGACGCGGCACCTCGCACGCTGTACGTCTCGCGCCGGGTGCTGAACGCCGGCGCGATCATTGACTGGGCTAAGGACCAGGGCTTCGAGACCACGCTCCCGGCCGACGACCTGCACGTCACCATCGCCTACAGCCGGACGCCCGTCGACTGGATGAAGGTCACCCAGGCCTGGACGGTCAAGCCGAATGGGAACCTGACCTGTTCCGCCGGCGGCCCGCGCCTGGTCGAGCAGTTCGGCAAAGGGGCTGTGGTTCTGCTGTTCAACTCCTCTGACCTGACCTGGCGGCACGTCGAAATTCGCGATGCCGGTGCCAGTTGGGACTGGCCGGACTACCAGCCCCACATCACCTTCACCTACCAGACCGGCAGCGTCGACCTTGACCAGGTTGAGCCGTACCGCGGCGTCATCGAGCTCGGCCCGGAAATCTTCGAAGAGGTCGAGGCCGGCTGGGCAGACAACATCCGAGAGGAATGACATGGATACCTTCATCCAACCCAAGATCACCGGCTACCGCCAGCTTACCGAGGCTGAAGCCGCCCTCATGAACGAGATCAAGGCCAAAGGCGTCGAGCTGGGTGAACTGGTCGAGAAACTTCGCCAGACCCCCGATCTCGATCCTCGCTGGATTGCGATCGGCACCACCGATCTGCAGACAGGCCTGATGGCGCTAACCCGCGCGGTAGCCCGCCCCACCACCTTCTGATCGCCTGGCGGATCACCGCCGAGGAAATCCCATGCTCCTTCACGACTCCGTGTCGGTGTCCGGTGTTCGCCGGACCGCTGACGGCTACCTCGTGGCCGATGCCCGGGTAGCGCGCACTGGCATCCAGGAATACCTGGGTTCCGAGGTCGGCAAGCCCGACATGCCCATTGTCCGCGTGTACCGGCCGCCCGAATCGGTGTTCCACAAGGACGCCATGCACTCTTACGCCTACCGCCCCATGACCAACGGCCATCCACCAGGCGGCGAGGTGAACGCCAGCAACTGGAAGGAACTGGCCGTGGGCCAGACAGGTGGCGAAGTGCTGCGCGATGGCGATTTCGTCCGCGTGCCCTTGGTGCTGATGGATGCCGACGCCATTCGCGATTACGAGGACGGCAAGCGCGAACTGTCGATGGGCTACAGCGCCGAGGTGATCTTCAAGGATGGCGTCAGCCCGGAAGGTGAATCGTATGACGCCTATCTCGGCCCCATGAAGATGAACCACCTCAGCCTCGAGGATCGAGCTCGAGGAGGCGAGCAACTGCGCATCGGGGATTCGCGCACCCCCGGCGCCAAGAAACCTGCGCAAACAACCCCCACAGGAGGCCATGACATGGCTGATGCACTCCGCAAACTCCTGGTCGATGGCCTCACGATCGAGACCACCGAGCAGGGCGCCCAGGTCGTCGAGAAGCTGCAGAAGCAACTCGGCGACGCCGGGGCGAACCTCAAGACCATCCAAGACGCCCACGCCACCGCGATGGCAGCGAAAGACGCCGAACTGGCGAAGAAGGACGCCGAAATCGATGGGCTGAAGGCCAAGGTACTGAGCGACGCCGACATCGACAAACTGGTGCGTGAGCGCGCCGACCTGATCGCCAGCGCGATGCTGATCGCTGACGGCGACTATGCCGGCAAGTCCGCCGCCGAGATCCGCAAGGCGGCTGTCGTGGCCAAGCTGGGAGACGCCGCGATCAAGGACAAGCCGGAGGCGTACATCGCCGCCCGCTTCGACATCCTGCTCGAGGATGCCGCCAGTAACGACCCGGTGCGTGTCCACCTGAAGCAACAGGACAGCAAGCCGACGAACCCGGCTGACAACGGTCAGGCGGCCTACGAGGCCCGTGTTAACGGCGCCTGGAAAGGAGGTGACAAATAATGCCCGCCGTTCAAACCACCTACAACGCGAACATCCGCCCCGGCCTGCCGGGAATGATCGTCGACGAAGTCCCGAAGACCCTGATCTCACGCACTGTCGAGGCCTCTGCTGGCCTGGCGTTCGGCATCCCGGTCATGCAGGGAACCGCCGACAAGGCCGGCCGTGCGCCGACTACTGGCGATACCGCCGCGAAGTTCGTCGGCATCAGCGTCCGCGACCGCTCCGTCAAGGCCGAGGCTAACCAGTACAGCCAGTACGAGTCGGCCCGCGTCATGACCGAGGGCGCCATCTGGGTGACCGCTTCCGTGCAGGTTGCCGCAGGCGATCCGGTCTACTTCGTGCCGGCCAGCGGCGCCTGGACCAACGTCGCGACCGACAACGTGCAGGTTGCCGGGGCGCGCTTCGACACCAGCACCACTGGCACCAATCAACTCGCTCAAGTCCGCCTGGGCTAAGGAGAAACCATGAGCCGATTCAAGCTGCTCGACGCCCAGGCCGCCCTGGGCTTCGTGGTCTCGCAGACCACCTACATCGAGCGCCAGGTCAACGAGATCGTCTACCCGGATATCCAGTATCCGCAACTGATCCCGGTCGACACCTCGGCGCCCGAGTGGATCAAGACCGTCACCTTCTACTCCGCCGACAAGGTCGGGAAGGCCGACTGGGTCAACGGCAACGCCGACGACCTGCCGCTGGCCAGCACCGAGCGCTCGAAGTTCGAGTCGAGCGTGCACATGGCTGCCATCGGCTATGGCTATGGTCTGGAAGAGATCAGCCAGGCGCAGATGCTCGGCATCAACCTGACCGGTGACGATGCCGCCGCCGCGCGTCGCGCCTACGAGGAGTTCGTGGACCGCGTAGCCCTGGCGGGTGACGCGTCCAAGGGCTTCAGTGGCCTCTTCAACTACCCGGGTGTTACCGCGGGCTCCGCCGTCACCGGGAACTGGGAAACCGCCACCGCCGACCAGATCCTGGCCGACGTGAACACCGCGCTGACCCTCCAGACGCAAGGCACGCTGTTCACCGCGTTCTCCGACACCCTGCTGCTGCCTTACGCGAAGTTCCTGCTGATCGCCACCCGCAAGGTGAACGAACAGGGTCTGGAGACGATCCTCACCTATCTGCAGAAGAACAACGTCTACACCGCCACCACTGGTCGCCCGCTCACCATCCGCGGCCTGAACGGCCTGGATGCCGCAGGCGCCGGCGGCACCGCGCGCATGGTCAGCTACCGCCGCGATCCGTCGGTGCTGAAGATGCATATCCCGATGCCGCACCGCTTCCTGCCGGTGTACCAGGCCGGTCCGATCCGCTGGGAAGTTCCCGGCATCTTCCGCCTCGGTGGCGTGGATATCCGTCGTCCGGCGGAAGTTCGCTACACCGACGGCATTTGACGGGGGTGGACCATGGCGCTCATCACCAATACCAACCGCATCACCCCCATCGGCCTGCCGAGCGGTACCGTCATCCCGCCGGGCGCGTCTGTTGACGTGCCCGAGTGGGACGATATCAAGGACCGCAAGAACCTCGCCTTCTACGTGGTCACCGGCGTGCTGGTGGTCGAGGGCGGCGTGCAGAGTGACGGCCAGGGCGGCGAAGAGGCGTACCGCCAGCAACTGTTCGCCGAGCTGAAGGCCCTGGGCGTGAATGCCGGCGCCAACAGCAAGACCGAGACCCTGGTTTCGAAACTGGCAGAGGTCAAGGCCAAGGCCACGCTGCCCGCTGACGAAGCGGCTCAGAAACAAGCGCTGATCGAGCAACTGGCCGCCCTCGGAGTGCCGGCTGGTCCTGATGCCTCTCTGGAGGAACTCCAGAAGGCCCTGGCCGACAAGCAGACCGAGCAGCAGTAATACCCGCCTCATGGATGGTCGACCGGGCCAGGATGGCCCACCTATTCGAGAACGATGATGGCCGACTTCTACGGAACCGTGGCTGGTGCTGATGCCTACCACCATGCCCGGGGCAATGCCGCCTGGGCGGCTGCTGCTGAGGCCGACAAGGAAGCAGCTCTGGCCCGGGCATCAGCCTACATCGACGGCCTCGGCACCCAGCAGCCGGCCTCTGAATGCGTGCTGGTCTTTCCTGGCAAGAAAGCCGGAGGGCGAGCCCAAGCACTGCAATGGCCGCGCGCAGGCGCCGTTGACCGTGACGGGGAGCCCGTTCCGGCTGATGAGGTGCCGCGGGAGGTCGAGCAGGCCACCTACGAGGCCGCGCTGCGCGAACTGTTGAAGCCCGGCAGCCTGAATCCGGACTACGTTGCGACCACCGCGGTGAAACGCGCCAAGGTCGGGCCGCTCGAAACCGAGTTCTTCGGCCCAGCCGAAGGCGACGAGCAGCCCAACAAGCCCTTCGTCGGGGTCATCAACGATCTCTTGGCGCCGATCATGGTGTTGCGGTGCCCGATGCCAGCGGTATTCACGGTATGACCGAAGCCGAGATCCTGCGCGCAATCGAGGGAAAGGAGCCGGCGTTGCAGAGGGCGTACCTGGACCGGGTCAGGTCGGTGACGGATACCGCTGTCGTGGCTGAGATCGAGCGCTACATCAACGAGCAGGATGAGGATTCCATTGTCTCGGTGCTGTCGCTGGGGTTGCTGGCGGTGTTCCTGGAGCAACTGCGGTCCACCTACCTGGCCGGCGCGACCCTCGAAATCAAGTTTTTCCCGGGACGGCCGGTCCCGGAGTTCGACCCTGTAGGCCCGGGGCCGTCGACCTGGTTATCGGAGCACGCCCGCGTCCTGCAGCGCGACATCGATGATGCTACGCGCCTGGCTGTCCGCCACACGATCCAGATGGCCGATCTCCTGGGCCGCCCGCCGCGCGCGACAGCACTCGATATCGTCGGCCGGCGAAGCCCGCAGACCGGGCAGCGAACTGGAGGAATCACCGGACTCTCCGGCAACTACGCCCAGGCAGTGGCCAACGCCCGCGCCCAGTTGCTCAGCGGGGACCCTGCGCAGATGCGCCAGTACCTGACACGCACTCGCAGGGATCGGCGGTTCGACAGGTTGGTTGAGCGAGCCGTCGAGGCGCGTCGCCCGGTCCCGTCGGCGGATGTCGATCGCATCGTAGGCCGCTATTCCGAGCGACTGCTGCGGACCCGTGCCGAGCAGATCGCCGCGACTGAGGCACACGACGCCTTCAGCGCCGGACGGGATCAGGTCTACGAGCAACTTGTCGCCAATGGACTGGAGCGCAGCAGAGTCCTGAAGACCTGGCACAACGTCGGCGACAACCGCGTTCGGCACACTCATTCGCCGATGCAGGGCCAGCGACAGCAACTCGGTAGTCCGTTCGTGACGGGCGGTGGCGCGCTGCTGATGTTCCCCGGTGACCAGACGCTCGGGGCCGGCGACAACGAAACCGCCGGCTGCCGGTGCTGGGTCGAGTACGAAATCGGAGGTGCCCGTGCGTGACGAAATGCAGGCCATTTTCGGCCAGATGTTCGATAGCGTGTTCAGCGAGTCGGTGACCGAGTTTGCTGGTGAATACCCGGGGCCGGGCGTCTTCGATCCGGTCACCGAGGCCACCACCAGTCAACCCGTGCGGTACTCCGGGCGCGGGGTCTTCCACAACTACGAGGCCAACCGCATCGACGGAATCAACATCCATGTCGGCGACATCCAACTGATCGCTCTGATCAACGAGGTGTCGGACCAGCCCGCCGTCGGCCATGAACTGAGCACTAGCGACGTGGTGCCGATCCTTGGTGGGCCGTTGGCGGGCTATCGCATCGTGCGCGTTGGCGGTGATCCCGCCGGCGTGCATCACGATCTGCAGTTGAGGAAGGCGTGATGGCAAAGGGGAAGGGAGGAAGGTCCTGGAGCGTGTCGCCGAGCGCCTTCATGGAGGCCGTGGAAGCCGATCTGGTGCAAAAGCAGAGCGATATGTCCATGGAGGCCCTGCGGGTGATCGTGGAGCACGCGCCTGTCGATACCGGCCGCTTCATGGCCAACAACATCGTCAGCATCGGAGAGCCGGTTTTCTACTCGCTCGATGCCTATGACAAGGCCGGCCACGAGACCATCGCCAATGGGTATGCCGAATTGGCCCACCTGGTGCCGTACTCGGTGGTCTACATCCAGAACAATCTCATCTACGCCGGCGCGCTGGAGGATGGCCACTCCGGCCAGGCCCCGGCGGGCATCTATGGCGTGGCCCATCTGGCAGTCAGCGCGAAGTTCACCAAATGACCTTTGAGCAAATCCGCAGCGTGATCATCAGCCGGATGACCGCATGGACCGGCATCCCGGCCAACGACGTCGATTACCCGAACAACCCAAAGGGCCCGTTCAAGCCGGACGGGAGGCCGATCTGGGCGCGCCTGGCGGATATCCCTGGCGCCTCTGCGGCTACCGAGATCGGCAACGGCCCCTGTGTTCGCCGCAGCGGCCTGATCATCGTGCAACTCTTCGTGCCGACCTACAAAGGCACGCTGCTGCTGACCCGGACCGCCGATACGCTGCGCGAGCACTTCGAGTTCTACAGCGACCCGGTCCTGCCGTTCGAGTGCTTTGCCGTCTCCCAAGCCGTTCCCGGCGATGATGGACACGGCTGGTACCAGGCCAACCTGACGATCCCCTACCGGGCTGGTTGAGCCCGACTCACCCACCGCCGCACGGCGGTTTTTTTTCGCCTATCACAGGAGAAACGCCCCATGAGTAGCGGCGCGAAGGTCCAGCTTGCCTGGATCAAAGAGGTAACCCCCGGCGTCACCCCGCCGGGCGACTGGCACACGCTCACCCGTATCAGCAACGGGGTGACACCGACCTACAACTCTGAGGCCAACAACGAGATCGGTGCCGACCGTATGGCCCAGGGTACCGCCATGACCACCGTCGACGTTGGCGGTGACATCGAGAGCAAATGGCGCTACGGGGCGCTGGATGAGTTCATGGCCTCCTGCTTCGGCAAGAACTGGGTCGCGAACGTCCTGACCATGGGTAACGACCGCATCTCCTTCTCCCTGGCCACCTATGCCGCGGATATCGGCGTCGCCGGTATCGCCCGTGGCGCCCAGGTTGCGACGATGGCGTTCGACTTCCCGGGCGACAACGAGATCACCGTCACCACCACGTTCGCTGCCACCAGTTGGAGCGATAAGGCCGATGACACCTCGTTCATCGTCAACGCCCAGCCGGAGCCGGCGCAGCGCCGCTACTCGTTCAAGGACATCAGCGGCCTAAAGCTCAACGACCAGCAGGTGGGAGAGGGCAATGCCTGCGTCGACAGCTTCAACCTGCAGTTCGACAACGCGGTACAGACCCAGCGCTGTATCGGCAACGGCAACCCTTTCCCGGGCAACATCATCCCCACGACGTTCACTCCGTCGGGCTCGATCACGATCAGTTGGTCGAAGATGGCCTATCAGCTCTGGAAGGCACAGCAGACCGGTGACGCCATCAGCTTGGAGTTCACCGTCAGCAATGCCGACGGCGGCTATCGCATCAGCCTCCCGGAGATGGAGGTCAACGGGTCCTGGCCGGATGCCGGCGCCGAGGAAATCGTCCAGGTCGAACTGAACTACACCGCGCGCCGTATCCCGCCGACCATCACCCGCCTGCCGGCGCCGATCGTGATTGCAAGTGTCACCGTCACGCCGGATACCGCCTCGGTCGCCGCCGGTGAAACCGTAGACCTGGAAGCCGAGGTTCTACCGGCCGGCGCCAGCCAGACCGTCACCTGGTCCACCTCCGATGCAGCGATCGCCACCGTGAACGACACCGGCCTGGTCACCGGCGTGGCCGTAGGCACCGCAACGATCACCGCTACCAGCACCGCGGACCCGACCAAGACCGATACCTGCGCGATCACCGTAACCGCGTAACCCCTTGCCTGACGCGCCCTGCGGTGCGCGCCGGGCCTTTTTACCGCAGAGGAACACCATGGCCATCACCCTGAAGAAAAAGCCCGAAATCGACCTGTACGGCACCCGCTGGCTGCATCTCAAACTGGACGAGCAGGGGCATCTGTCGCCTTGCGACGTAGAAGCGGAGGCCGACCTTTCGCTGTTGGTGGCGTCGACTGGCGATCCGCTTTTCCAATCCCACCACGCGATGATCAACCGCCACATGCAGGCGATCGATGCTCAGGCCGGCGTCGGAACCAGCCAGTTCAGCCCGCTGACTCTGGCCGATGTTCAGTTCGACAATATCGACGACCTGCTGATTGGCCTGGTGGCCAGGCACATCATCAAGGACTGGAAGGGTGTGCAGGACGAGGCGGCGCCCGGTGTGCCCGCCGACTACACGCCGGAGCGCGGCCAGGCGCTGATGCGCCAGCACCCCGATGCCTACTGGCTTGCGCTCAAGACCGGCACTGACATCGCGGTTCGCGCGGATCTGCGTACCCAGGAGACCGTGGGAAAGTCCTGAGCGCGTATCGCTGGGCTCGGGACTGGGCGGGGCCCGACAACGAGAAGAAGCGATGGAAGCATGAACGGTTCGGGCTCCAGGTCCCTGCGGAGCCCACCATTGACGCCGTCTGCGCCGAGGTGCTCGAGGCCTACCACCGGATCAGCAGAGGCCGGCAATTCATCGGCATGATCGGCGCGCCGGCCCCGCTTTCTCACCGCGATATCGACGCCTACCTCCTGCGTTACCCCACCGCCATCCCCATCGCCGAGTTCGAGGCGGCGGTCCTCGCGCTCGACGACGAGTACCGCGTCCAGTGGGCCGCGGCGCAATCAGAACCTGCTGAACAAGAACCCGGAGACCGCCATGGCGGAAGAAAGTCGCCTCTCAATAATCATCGACTCCCGGGGCGCTGAGAAGAACGCGACCAGTCTTAGCGACGCACTGGACCGAGTTGAGCGCAGCGGGGACGAAGCCGCCGGCAGTACCTCTCGCCTCAGTGAGGTGACTGTCCGCCTCGGCTCGAACATGAGCAAGGCTGCGGCCGCTACCGTTGCGTCGCTATCGCGCATCGAGCGTGCGACGGAGTCGACCAGTTCGCAGATGACGGCGCTTGTCTCCCGCGCCGTTGCCTTGGAAAACGCCATGTCGTCGGTGGGCCAGGGTATCGGTCGGCTTGACACCGGCATCACCCAGTCGAACGCGCAACTTGGACAGTTGAACACCCAGATGTCGCACCTGGTGTCGACGTTCAGCACGTTTTCCCAGGGCCAGAGCGCGATAAACGCGCAGTTGTCGCGCATCGCGGCGAACATGTCGCGGGCAGCGGACGAGACCCAGAATCTGGACCAGTCCACCAGCCGTGCGGGCCGCGGCGCGCGCGAAGCCGCGAGTGACCTCGACGCAGAACGCGCCGGCCTGGCGCGCCTGCTGGGGCAGATCAATCCCACTGTCGCGGCGCTCGACCGCCTCGACGACATGCAGCAACGGCTCACCCGCTACAAAAACCTGCGCCTGGTCGATGCTGAGACGGTGGCGGAGTACACCGAGCGGCTGACGGCGATGCGTAATGCCCTGGGCGACGCCGAGGGCGGCATGAACCGCACTGGGATGTCGGCCAAAGCGCTGTCGGCGAACATGCGGATGCTGCCGGCTCAGATAACGGACATCGTTGTCGGCCTGTCCTCTGGTCAGGCCCCCTTGACCGTGCTGCTTCAGCAGGGCGGCCAACTCAAGGACATGTTCGGCGGAATCGGGCCGGCTGCGCGCGCCGTCGGGGGCTACATCGCTGGACTGGTGAACCCCTACACCATCGCCGCCGCCGCCGCTGGTGTGCTGGCGTTGGCTTTCTACCAGGGCTCGGTGGAGTCGTCGCGCTTGACCAACGCCCTGGTCAAGAACGGCAACGCCGCCGGGACCACCGCCGGGCAACTCTCGGTCTTCGCGCAGCAGGTCGGAGCAGGGAATGCAACGGTAGCCCAAGCTGCCAGTGCGCTGACGCAACTGGCCGGCGCCGGCAACCAACTGACGATCCTCTACCCGAAGATCGCCGCGGCGGCGATCAGTTGGTCGAAGGTCACCGACCAGTCTGTCGAGGATGTGGTCGGCAGCTTCAATGACCTGGCCAAGAACCCTGTCGATGCGGTGAAGAAGCTCGACGACCAGCTCAACTTCCTGACCGCGAGCCAGTACGCGAACATCCAGTCGCTGCAGGAGCAGGGGCGCACAATGGATGCTGCCCGCATTGCGACCGATGCATACGCCAACGCGCTGGCGAGCCGCTCCACGGAGATGGAGCAGAACCTGGGGGTGGTAGAGCAGGCTTGGAACGGACTGAAGAGTGCCGCGAAGTCAGCATGGGATGCCATGCTCGATATTGGCCGTACCGAGTCGCCGGAACAGCAACTGCAGAAGGTCTACAAGCAGATCGAGAATGCCCAGAAGGGCATTGGGCGAGGTGGCCGGGCCGCGTTTGGCCTGGGGATCAGCCAGCCCAGTCTCGATGCGCTATATAAGCGCGCCGCTGACCTTCAGGCGAAGATCGCCGCCGACGGCGCGAAGAACCTGGAGCAGGCAACGAACAACGCGATCCAGGCGGCCGGCAAGAAAGGCATCGACCTGATCAATTCGACCTACAAGTCATCCCTGACGCAGATCCAGAGGCTGCAGCAGGAAATGGATGCCCTTGATAAAGGTCGGCTTGCCGCGCAGAAAGCCGGCGCTCTGTCTGCCGAAGAAGAGGCTAAGTTCGCCAAGGGCCGCAAGAATATCGAGCAGCAGATCGCCGACATCAAGGAGCGTGAGGCGAAGAAGAGCGCGCCGAAGGCCCGCGGCCAGAATGTCGGCGTGCGTGAGGCTGACAATACCGCCTCCCGCTTGCTGGCCCAGTACGACCCGGCCGGCCAGGCTGTGCGCACCCTGACCAAGGAGGAGACTCAGCTTCAACTGGCGCTCTCCAGGGGCAAGATCACTCGCGAGGAGTACAGCAAGGCGCTGGCTCAGGCCTCGCTGAACTACGCCGCGGCAATCAAGGGGGCCCAGGGCCTCACCGCAGCCGAGCAGTACCAGGCGCAGCTTGAGCGGCAGTTGTTGCTCCAGCGTGAGCAATACGCTGCGCAGGCGGCCGCCGTAGGCATGGGCGGTCTTGAAGCAGAGCGCTATCAGCAGCGCATTCAACTTGAGCAGCAATCGAATGACCGTGTCCTGCAACTGCAGACGGAGCTGGCCCAGGCTACGACCGAGAAGCAACGTCAGGAGCTTCAGGCGCAGATCGATCTGGAGCGTGAATACCTTCCCAAGCGGATTCAAGCGCAGAAAGATGGCTACCAGCAGATGGATAAGGCCCGCCAGGACTGGCTGGCTGGTGCAGCATCTGGGGCTCGGACCTGGTTCGAACAGATCGATGACACGGCGAGTCAAACCCGTTCGGCGATGATGCGCGGCCTGGATGGGTTGAACGATGAGCTCCATACCTTCGTTACGACAGGGAAGGCCTCGTTCCGTAGCCTCACCACTTCGGTGCTGAGCGACTTGGCGAGAATCGCGCAGAACAAGTTCATTACGTCGCTCATCTCGTCCATGTCTGGCAGCAGCAACGGTGTGATCAGTGCGATCGGCAGCTATTTCACCGCGAACGCCAAAGGCGGTGTCTACAGTTCGCCAAGCCTCTCGGCATTCAGTAACGGGGTGTACAACAGCCCGCAGTTCTTCGCCTTCGCGAAAGGGGCGGGCGTGTTTGGCGAGGCCGGGCCGGAGGCCATTATGCCGCTCACCAGGGCGGCAGATGGCAGTCTCGGAGTTAGGGCTGTTGGGAGTGGTGGCGCGAAGAGTGCTGGTGGCAATACGTTCCAGATCAACACCAATGTCACGGTGACTGCAGGCACGACTTCGCAGTCCGTCACTTCGGACACCAATGACAACTACGCCATGCAGCTATCGAAGATGATCGCCGATGTGGCGCGTGGCGTGATAGCCCAAGAATCTCAACCCGGCGGCATCATCTGGAGAATGCAGAATGGCCGTTGAGACCTTTACTTGGTGCGTTCACTCACAGTCTTCTGGAACAACGGACTATGCGACGCTGAACAGAAAGTTCGGCGATGGTTACGAGCAGGTGGCCGAGAACGGGCTGAACAACGTCGCGCAGTCCTGGAATATTTCCATCAGCGGGACCGGCACCAAGATCAAGGAAATCAGGAACTTCCTCGATCGACACGCTGGTGCAAAATCGTTCCTTTGGACGCCTCCGCTTGGCGAACTTGGCTTCTACCGGGGAACCGCACCTTCGATCAGCGGAGGAGGGGGGGACTACTACACCCTGACCGCCACCTTTACCCAGGCATACCACCCATGAGCATCAACACCCAGATTCAGAAGCTGGAGCCGGGCGCCGAGATCATGCTCTTCGAGCTCGACGGCAGCGAGTTCGGTGCCGAGGTGCTGCGTTTCCATGGCCACGCCATCCCCCACACTCCGCAGGAGCTAGCAGCCGCTGGCGCAAACGCAGACCAACTACCTGCGAAGTCGATCTGGTGGCAGGGACAGGAGTACTCCGCCTGGCCCGTCCAAATCAGCGGCATCGAGGCGAACGGCAACGGCACGGCAGTACGCCCGAAGTTCTCAGCAGGCAACGTGACGGGCAGCATCACCGCTCTCTGCCTGGCGTTCGACGATCTGGCGAACTTCCAACTCACCATTCGAGAGACGCTGGCGGAATATCTGGATGCGGAGAACTTCCCCGACGGTAACCCAGATGCTGACCCTACCCAGGAATCCATCAGCGTCTGGTATATCGACCAGAAATCCGCCGAGGACAACGAGGCTGTTACCTGGGATTTGGCAAGCCCGGGAGATGTCGGCAACGAGGCTGTCGGCAGGCAGATGACTACGCTGTGCCACTGGTGCATGACCGGCGGCTACCGTGGCCCTGACTGCGGCTATACAGGCCCGTATTTCGACATTGACGACAACCCGACCGACGACCCTGCGAAGGACCAGTGCGCCGGGCTCTATCGGTCCTGCAACAAGCGTTGGGGGCAGGGCAACCAGTTACCCTTTGGCGGCTTCCCCGCTGTCTCGATCATCGCCAGGAGTTGACCATGAAGTACCTGCTGACTGTCGACCATCTCTATCAGGAGACAGGCCTCGGCCGCATCGGTGCAACGCTGACCATCCCGCTGTTGGGCGGCGGGGTTGTGGTCGATGAGGTACGAGTCTCGGGGAGAACCGAGTCGACCTATCGCCGTACTGTCGATGTGCCGCCCGGAGCCGTGCCGGGCGCGCACGCCTGTGACGGCTCCACAAAGTTCACCTTCCAGCCGCTGGAATAACCATGCTCAAGCACATCCTTGCCGCCGTGCAGAAGCACGCCGCGGCAGAGTACCCTCGCGAGGCCTGCGGGGTGATTGTCGGTGTCGGCAAGGCGCAGCAATACGTCCGGTGCCGTAACACTGCTAGCCAGCCGCAGGAAGAGTTCCGGATGCATCCGGAGGACTATGCCGCAGCGGAGGATCTGGGCGAGGTGGCGGCCATTGTGCACAGCCATCCGGACGCGACCAGCCGACCGTCGCCGCATGACCTGGCCATGTGCGAAGCGTCTGGCCTGCCGTGGCACATCCTCAGTTGGCCGGAAGGCGACCTGCGGACGATCGCGCCGGCGGGCAACATCCCGCTGCTGGGACGGCCCTTTGTTCATGGCGCCTGGGATTGCTGGCAGGTCTGCGCCGACTGGTACCAGCGGGAATGGGGCATCGAATTCCCGCACTTCGAGCGTTCCGACGGCTGGTGGGAGCGGGCAGACGGTCCGAGCCTCTACGAGCAGCAGTTCGAGGCCGCAGGATTCGTCCGGGTGGAACGGCCGCAGCGCGGCGACATGATCGTGATGGAGGTGGGGCGTACTGCGCACCCGAACCATGCTGGGATCTACCTGGGCGACGATCCGTCGCTGCCGGGAGAGGAGACCAAAGTTTTCGGCGCTGGCCCGTTCCTGTTGCACCACCTGTACGGAAAGCCCAGCGAGATCATCGTCTACGGCGGTAACTGGCACGAGCGGGCTCGCCTAGTGCTTCGGCATCGCCAAGCCAGGCAATAGGTTGTGCTAACCTCCAGCGATCTGTAAGGAGGGAACCATGAAGAAGTTGATCGGGGTGGCCGCGCTGATGGCGATGGCAGGGTGCTCGTCGATGAGTGAGTTGCGACAGGAGCAGCCCTACCGGTCGTTTTCCAGCACCAAGGGGGTTGAGCAGGCGGCAGAGTGCGTTTTGTTTGCCTGGCAAAATCAATCCTTAGCAGGCGTTCATTATGACGTTTCGCTGCAGCCGCTACCTGGCGGCGGGCGCACTGTTGTCTCGCAAGGACAGACTGAGTTCGTCGACGTGGTTTCCACCGATAGAGGGTCAGATATCAGCATTTACTTTCAGTCCGGGATAATGGACTGGCGAAAGAACAGTCGAATCGAGGCAGTCAAGAGCTGCCTGTAAACCAAGCCGCCTTCGGGCGGCTTTTTCATGTCTGGAGGAAGCATGTCCGTGAGTGCCCTGAAGTACCGACAGATGACCATCATCAAATTATCTGGGCCACTGATCCGGGAGTTCGGTCGTGAACATCGCCGGCAACTCGACACCGGAAGCGTCCAAGAAGCGTTCAGCGCCCTGCGCAACACGCTCCCCGGATTCAAGGAGGCAATCATGCGCCTCCAGCGCTTGGGTATGCGATTCGCCATCTACCGGAACCGCAGGAACGTCGGAGAAGACGAGTTCTCCACCTATGGTGCCAGGGAGGTGCGGATTGTCCCGGTTATCGCCGGCAGCAAGCGCGCCGGCCTGGTTCAGACCATCATCGGTATTGCAATGGTCGCGGTAGCGACGATCGCCACCGGCGGCATCGGCGGATTTGCTGCTGGCGGTGCTTGGGGATTTGTAGGCGCTACTGGTGCCTCTTTAGCCCTCGGCGGCGTAGTCCAAATGCTCAGCCCCCAAGCCCAGGGCCTGAAGCAGAGTGCGGCGCCGGAGAACCTGCCCAGCTACGCCTTCGGCAGCGCCAGAAACACTACCGCCAGCGGGAACCCGGTACCGATCTGCTACGGGAAGCGCCGCTGGGGAGGGGCGATTATCTCGGCTTCGATCTACGCCGAGGACAAGGTGTAACAACCAACCATGAGCGGCGAGGCCGCGGGAGTGCGTGATGAAACTCGATAAGCTGGAAGTGGTTGTAGAGCCTCCGAAGCATGGCAGTGCAAAGCTCGAGATGCTCGGCCTGCCAGTGGCGCTTGGGCTGTCGCCTGAGTGGGGCGCTGAAGCCAAGAAGGCTGCGGAACTGCTAGAGAAGCGGCTTGCTCGCTTGGAGCAAGCGCTGGGTCTCATGCCTCTAAGCTAACGCTTGGCACTGTCAAAGATGTTATTGAGCACGGTCTTGTCTAGGCGCACCCCAGGCCGTTCGAGTTGCCTGGCTATCGTATTGGCCTTTGCCCTGGCGTTCTCGAGACCCTGCTCCCCCTCTGCTTGGTACACTTGGGCAGCTAGCCCGCCACTGACCGCCATTAAGGCGTTCACCTTAGAAGCCAACTCATCAATGGCTCTAATTAGTTGATTTACGTCCATATTCATCCTGACCTCCTAGGTCTTTAACCGCGCCGACATTGGCGCCTCCCGATCCCTGGGCCGGCACGCTCAGGGTCGGGAAACCCTTGCATGAAGGCACGACGCTACTACCCCGGTAGGGTGGTTGCCACTGGCATTTCATCCACGCTGTACAACCTTCCAGCCCGCCTCGCGCGGGCTTTTTCATGCCCGGAGGAAAGCATGGGCGCAGTTCACCAGCACCTGGCCGGCCGCAAGGGCGGCAGTAGCAAGCCGAAACAGCCGGTCGAGGCACCCGACAGCCTGCGCTCGGTCGCGATGGCCAAGATTCTGCTCGCCGTGGGCGAGGGCGAGTTCGCCGGCGTTCCGAGCGAGCGCGACATCTACCTCGACAACACCCCGCTGATGGACCCGAGCGGTAACCTGAATTTCCCCAACGTTAAGTGGGAGTGGCGCGCGGGGGCGGTGGACCAGGACTACATCCCTGGCATCCCTGCCGTTGAGAACGAAACCAGCGTCAACGTCGAGTTGCGCAGCGATACGCCTTGGGTGCGCTCGCTGAGCAATACCCAGCTTTCCGCAGTGCGTCTGCGCTTCGCCTGGCCGGCGCTCCAGCAGCAGGACACCAACGGCAACATCGGCGGGTACCGGATCGAATACGCCGTAGATCTGGCCACCGACGGCGGCGCCTATCAGGAGGTGCTGCGCGAGGCCGTCGATGGCAAGACCACCACCCGTTACGAGCGCTCCCGCCGGATCGACCTGCCGGCGGCCACCAGTGGCTGGCAGTTGCGCGTGCGGCGCCTGACGCCGAACCAGAACAACAACCGTATCGCCGACACCATGCTGATCGCCGGCTACACCGAGGTGATCGACGCGAAGCTGCGCTACCCGAACACGGCCCTGCTGTACGTCGAGTTCAGCGCAGAGCAGTTCAGCAACATTCCGGCTGTCACAGTCGACTGCCGCGGGCGGAAGGTTCAAGTGCCGAGCAATTACGATCCGGAGACCCGGGCCTACCTCGGCATCTGGGACGGCACGATGAAACAGGCCTGGACCGACAACCCGGCATGGGTCACCTACGACATCAGTACCAATGCGCGCTTCGGCCTGGGCAAGCGGATCAAGCCCTGGATGGTGGACAAGTGGGAGATGTACAAGATCGCCCAGTATTGCGACCAGTTGGTGCCAGACGGGAAGGGCGGCCAGGAGCCGCGCTTTCTGTGCGATCTGAACCTGCAGTCTCGCGCCCAAGCCTGGACACTGCTGAGGGACATTGCGGCGATCTACCGGGGGATGAGCTACTGGGCGCAGGGGCAACTGGTGTCCCAGGCTGATATGCCGCGCAGCGCTGACTTCGACTACGTCTTTACCCGGGCGAACGTGATTGACGGGAAGATGACCTACGGCGCCGCCTCGGCTCGCGCCAGATACAGCCGCGCCCTGGTCAGCTACGACAACCCGGCGAACAACTACGACACCGACGTGACGGGCTATTCCGACACGACGTTGCTACGCCGCTATGGCGACAACCCGGTGGAAATTTCTGCCATTGGTTGCACTCGCGAGAGCGAGGCGCAGCGCCGCGCGAAGTGGGTGGTGCTGACAAGCGTGCAGGATCGGACAATCTCCTTCACCACTGGGACGGAGGGCCGGATCCCCCTGCCGGGCTACATCATCCCTGTGGCCGATTCGCTGCTGGCTGGTCGCGAGATTGGCGGCCGGATCTCGGGTGTTGCTGGCCGCGTGGTAACGCTCGATCGCGTCACTCAAGCCAAGGCCGGTGATCGCCTGATCATCAACCTGCCGAGCGGGCGCGCCGAGGGCCGGACGGTGCAGTCGGTCAACGGCAAGGCCGTCACCGTCACTGCTGCCTACTCGGAGACGCCGGAGCCGGAACTGTGCTGGGCGCTCGACGCCGATGACCTGGCTGTCCAGCTCTATCGAGTGATGAGCACCAAGCGTGACGACAACGGCCAATGGACCATCAACGGCCTGCAGTACGAGCCAAGCAAGTTCGACCACATCGATACCGGCGCGCGTCTTGAAGATCGCCCGATCAGCGTCATCCCGATCACCACGGTGCCTCCGCCGGCAAGCGTCACGCTGACCTCGCACTACCAGTTCGATCAGGGGCTGGCGGTGAGCACCATGACGATCACCTGGCCGGCAGTGGAGGGCGCCGTCGCCTACGATGTCGAGTGGAAGAAGGACAACGGCAACTGGATCCGCCTGCCGCGTGCCGGCACCACCAGCGTCGATGTGACCGGCATCTACGCAGGTGGCTATCTGGCGCGGGTGCGCGCGGTGTCGGCCTTCGACATCACGTCGGTCTGGAAGAGTTCGATCCTGACCCAACTCAGCGGCAAGACCGGTGCGCCGCCGGCGCTGGCGTTCCTGCGTACCACCAGCGGACCGTGGAAGATCGGCCTGGAGTGGGGATTCCCGGACAGCGGCGCAGCGGACACCGCCTACACCGAGATCCAACAGTCGGTTACCCCGGGCGGCAGCGAACAGAACGCAACTGCCCTGGGCTTGTTCGCATACCCGACCGACACTCACACGCTGACCTCGCTGGCGGCCGGCGCTCGCCTGGCCTTCCGCGGGCGGCTGATCGACCGGACCGGCAACGTCGGCCCCTGGTCGGCCTGGGTCGACGGTATAAGCTCGACGGATGCGAGCGAGTACAACGAACTGATCACCAAGGAGTACGTCGAGTCCGCGCTGGGCGAGCAGTTCTTCGCCGACATCGATCAGATGCAGGTCGATATCAGTGGCCTGCAGGACCAGATCGACAATCTGACCGATGTGCTGGCCTACGACCCGACGAAGACCTACGCGAAGAACGATATCGTGCGGGTCGGCAACCGGCTGTATCAAGCGAAGCAGGCGGTGCCGCTCAACGCCTCTCCGCCGAATGCGACCTACTGGGCCGACATCGGACAGTCGATCGAGACTGCCAACGGCCTGGCCCAGCAGGTGGCCACCAACACTGCGGATATCACCGAGCTCGACGGTAAGGTCGAAGCGGCGGCTTCGAGCCTGGATGTTCTGCAGGCTGCCGCCCGCCGGGAGCCGGCGACCGGAGAGAAGGCCGATGCGCTGAAGGGCTGGGACACCATTGCTCGAGCCGCCACCGAAGTCACCGTGCGGGCGAACGAGGACGAAGCGCAGGCGAAGCGGACGAGCTTGCTTGAAGCGCGGACTGCAACTGCGGAGGGGCGCATTACCACGGTCGAGCAGGTGACCGCGAGCGACAGACAAGCCACTGCCCAGCGCATCGACCAACTTTCAGCGGAGGTGGGTAGCAACAGTGCGGCAATCCAGACGACGTCCCAGGCAGTGGCCTCTCTGGATGGGAACGTTCAGGCGCTCTACAGCGTAAAGCTCCAGGCCCATGCCAATGGGCAGTCGTACGCCGCTGGCTGGCAACTGGGCTTCGACAGCGGCACGAGCGTGACGACCATGGCGTTCCAGGCTGATCGGTTCCTCTGGTTCAACAGTTCCAGCGGGCAGACCGTGGCGCCGGTCTCGATCGTCGGAGGCCAGATGTTCATCAACAACGCGATGATTCAGG
>Ga0247725_1000722_pt1 | contig 21060 bp, 17 predicted proteins | sample OKSTACKMCFT3sol_FD_183021 | JGI IMG/M metagenome (GOLD analysis project Ga0247725, IMG submission 183021) | Subsurface sediment microbial communities from gas well in Oklahoma, United States - OK STACK MC-FT3-sol | ecosystem: Environmental > Terrestrial > Deep subsurface > Rock core/Sediment...
ATATCCGACAGTACAGCCACTAAAGTCAGTTGAGCTTGGGTTAAGGTTAAAGGCCAGGGCGACTTTGGCGGTTGAATTAAATTAGGATCCTTGCCATAACCTGTGGCTGTGATAGGCGCTAACTGCAGATCCGGCCAGTGTTCAGTGCTGGTTTTGGCTAAGCCTGCACCTGCATCTGGGGTATTCACAGGCGCACTATCACAGCCTGTTAAGGCCGCCGGTAAAAAAGCGCTGGCTGCTAATGCCATCATTAATTTTAACGAGTCTCGTCTGGACATGCCGGATTTATAGTCTGACTCGAGTTGAGTCACAGTGATCTTATCTTGGTCATTGGCCATTAGATTGCTCCTTGTTTTAACTGAGCTGACAGCCAGGATGAATTCCGCATGGCCAGCGTCATAATGGTCAGGGTACAGTTTTTGTGCGGGTTAGATGCAAAGACACCACCATCCATCACAAAGAGGTTAGGGCAGTCCCAGCTTTGACCCCATTGGTTGGTGACAGAATCTTTTGGTGAAGCGCCCATACGGGTGGTCCCAACTTCATGGATAATCTCGCCACCTTTTAAAATAGCTTGCTCTGGTGGAGGCAATTCACCCACATCAGCACCCATTTCAGCCAAAATCGCTTTAGCAGTTTTCAGGCCATGCTCCACTTGTTTCAGTTCATGCTCTGACCATTTCCAATGAAAACGTGCGACCGGAATACCCCATTTGTCTTTGACTTCAGGGTCTATATCCATAAAACAATGCTCGTTAGGCACCATTTCGCCACGTAAGGCAAAACCGACGTAAGCGCCGTAGTTGTGTTTAACCTGACGCTTTAAATCGATGCCATAGCCCTGGAAGTCGCCTTGCAGGCCAGCACCTGGCTCATTAAAACGAGCGCCAATTTCAAAGTGATAACCGCGAGGGAAGTCCAGCTCTTTGCGTTCCTGCGCTTTGTGGCCCCACCATGGAATAAACAAATGGTTGGCAGTGTGGCCATCCTCGTTATAAATCGGGCGGCCTTTCAAAGCGGGCACCATGGTGCCGATATTTGCGCCTGTGGAATCCATCAGGTTTTTACCCACCTGACCACTGGAGTTAGCCAGGCCGTTGGGGAAATGAGTGGATTTCGAGTTTAACAGTATACGGGCAGACTCACAGGCACTGGCGGCCAGGATCACTGCTTTGGCTTTCAGTTGATGCACTGTTGAGGTTTTTTTATCAACATAACTTACACCTATCACTTTGCCATGTTCGTCTGTATCGACCGACTTCACCATCGCATCTGTGATCACCTGCAAATTCCCCGTGGCTTTGGCCATAGGAATAAGCGAAGTGGTGGTCTGGAAAGCCGCGCCAATAGAACAGCCATGGCCACAAGGCGTGGCATAAAAACAAGCCGCTCTGTTGTCCAAAGGCCGGGTTAACACAGCTCTGTGCATTGGGACCATAGGAATCCCCAGTTTTTTAGCCGCTGCTGCAATCAATAACTCAGTGATCCTTGGTTTTGGTGGCGGTTGCAATACGCCCTCAGGCGATGGCGGCATATCGTCCAAACCTGTATTAGTGCCGCAAACCCCGACTAAGGCTTCAGTTTTATCGTACCAGGGGGCAATATCTTCGTAGTTAAAAGGCCAGTCTGCGCCTAAACCATCCCGACTTTTACCTTTAAAATCATGCTCGCTGAAGCGTAACGAATAACGACCCCAATGGTTGGTGCGGCCACCTAACATACGGGCACGCCACCACAAGAACTCGGTGCCATCAGCCGAAGTGTAGGGCTCGTTAGGAACGTTCCAACCACCATCGACGGTCGCGTCGTAAAACCCAAAGTCTTTATCTTTGTTGCCTGCGCCCATCAACGGAGCTTCACCATTGCGTTTAAACATCGGGCTTTCTGTTTTGGGATCATAGTCACGGCCAGCTTCAAGCATCAGAACTTTATGCCCGGCTTTGGTCAGCTCATAGGCTGCCATCGAACCACCAGCGCCGGACCCAACCACCAGCACTTCAAAGTCAAAATCTTTCATTAATTCAGCTCTTTTATTTTGATATTTTTGAACCAGACTTTATCGCCATGATCCTGTAAACCTATATGACCTTCTTTGGCTTTGGCAAAATCTGGCCAGTCAGCAAATTTACTTTTTGCAATTAAGCTGTTCCATTCATCGCCGCCTATCGTTACTTTTGCTGTCTGTATTGCATTTTGCCAGACAGTTAAAGTCGCATTTTCCAGGCGGATTTTTGTGGTGTTCCATTCACCAGCTTTTTTGTGCGACTGGGCAGGGGATGCGATCATGTCGTACAAAGACCCTGAGAGATGTGTGGCCAGTTTGTTGTCCGGGTGACGCTCGTTATCCAGAATCTGAATCTCTGGCGCGTGGGAGTAAATATATTTACCTTTTTCATCGGCCAAAATAAGAATGCCGCTGTTGCCCACTTCAGCAATTTTCCAGTCGAGAGTCAGTTCAAAATTCTTATAACTTTGTTTGCTGATCAAATCGCCACCACCTCCAGCTGTTAAGGCTATGGCTCCGTCTTCTACAGTCCACTTGGCATTTACTCTGGGCTCTTTAAAAGTGCGCCATTGTGAGATGTCTTTGCCATTAAACAGCAATTGCCAGCCGTCTGATTTTTCCCCGGCCGTAAGTTGATTATCTGCAGCCAGAACCGGCATGCTAATCACCGAAAGCAGAGTAAATGCAGCTAAGGCTTTATTTTTTATTGATAAGATCAAGTCGTTACCCCCGTTATCCGTTCAATGCTCTGTTGGCATTATTGTTAAAACTCATCAGCTTGTCCCCGACAAAACACAGCCTACTGATGGTGTGCCAGCAACGAATCAACGCCAAGATGAGACGGTTAAATCAGCGCATTTGAACTCGTCTATAGCGACACTATAATGCAGTGTAATCGATTTCATTGCTACTCTATAAAAGCAAGTATCAGTGGTAAAAAGCAAGATCTGTTTTCACTTTTTGAGTTGCAACTGCCATTGATTGCGCTGAAATGTACTGAATACAAAGAAAAAATTTGTCGCAAATCTACAAGAAAAAAATAACTAACCTGTCAGACTTGATGTAGTTTTTTCAAGGAGCATCTTATGCGCAAGTTTACTAACCTGATCTTATGTGTACTATCTTGTGTAGCCTTTTCCAGTTGGAGCCATTCGCCAGACCATAAAACAGTGCAGTTGCAGCAATTTCCAAACCTTCAGCCTTTTACTTTAGCCAGTCTCGACCAGACTAAGCCCACCTATATCAAGTTCTGGGCCAGCTGGTGCAAGCCATGTATGGAGCAAATGCCGCATTTTGAAAAGCTGTATCAGCAGTATGGCGATAAAGTGAATTTTGTTGCGGTAAATATCAATATCAACGAAAAACGCCAGGAAATCAGCAAAGTGCAGCAGCGCTTTGGGCTGAGTATGCCCATTTATCTGGATCAGCAAGGCCTGCTGGCCTTTGCTTTGGGCTTGGTCGGCACACCTTATTCGGTGTTGTTAAACACCAAAGGTGAAAAGCTGTATAGCACGCATGAATCAGACTCTGTATTGGATGGTTTTATCAGCCGGCTGGCGCAAGGCCAGCAGTTGCCTGCAGAAACTACCACACCGGATCTGGCTGCAGCAGAGCAACAACAGCTGTTAGCCAATTATCAGACTGGTGAGCAACTGGTGTTTTTCACCGCCACCTGGTGCGATTGGTATCTGGCGGAATCGCGGCCAGAAATGGCTAAACAATGTAAAGAGGCCCAAACAGGCTTAAATCAACTGGCGGCTTTGTTGCCACAAAAAAGCTGGAAAGGGGTAGTGAACCATTTATGGACAGACGATAAGGCGCTGGCTGAATTCAACAGCTTGTATCAGATGAAAGTACCTTTTCAGATCGACAGCTATGGTGTGTTGTTTCAACACTTTAATGTTCGTAGCATTCCTGCGCTGCTGAAAATAAAAGATGGCAAAAAGGTGGCTGAGATCAGCGATTTTTCAAACCCACAGCAAGTCATAAAGCAGCTGAAGTAAGGGCGGGGGCTCTTTAGAATAAGTGGCTCTGGCTGTGTTGCAGGCAGCGCCACAATTCTATACTTGTAACTTATTTAAATACTGTATTCAGAAACTTAATCATGTCATCCAAAGTGGGCGTGGCTAAGTCCTTAAAACAGCCTTTGGTGTAGTCGTTACAGCCGCTGTCGAGAAAACCGTGGCCTTTGCCTTCATAAATTTTAAACTCCACCTGTTGTCCGCCGGCCTTTAGCAAACTGACATAATAGCTTGCGACTTCCGGCGTCGTCAGGCCATCTTCACTGCCGACCAACACAAACTGAGGCGGTAGTTTGTAACCGGCTTCCGGCAATAAATACAGAGGCGAAACAGCTTTGTAATACTGCTCATGACTATCGACACTAATACCAGCACCAAACAAGCCACGTGGGCTGGCGTTACCCCATGTCCAGAACGGGTTTTGCGCTGTCTCAAAACCATCTTTGGCGCTTTGCAGTAAATCAAAGGCGGTATAGCTTAAGATCACGGCCTGAACTTTGGCGCCATCCACTGCTGCCACTTGTTCGGCCGTTTTACCTTTTGGCAGATAAGAGGGAGTGAATTTCTGGCTGTGTGGCGTAAAGCCTTTGGAATCTAAAGAACGACCTGAGAGCATCACCATAGAGGCTAAATGACCACCGGCACTATCGCCCGTCACCGCAATTTTAGCCGGGTCGCCACCGTAATTGTGAATATGATCCTTAACCCAAAGCACAGCACCCAAGGCATCTTCCACTATCTCGTTAACTCTGGTGCTGTTATTGTTATCACCAAGCAGCCGGTAGTTCATATTGACCACCACTAAATCGGCGTTAGTCGCCATATACAAGGCCATATCGTTCATTATCGATTTGTTATTCACCAGCCAGCCGCCACCATGAAAAATCACCAGCACAGGCAAAGGCTTCACCGTTTTTTCCTGGCTGTAAATATCTGTCGTCAGCGCAAAGCCTTTAACCTTCACCCACTCAATATCTTTATGTAATTTCACTTCATTGAGTGCCAATACCTGCTGGCTAAAAAGTGAAGCAATAAAAAAGACGATATAAAAAACAGTAACTTGCCCTTTGTGCATAAAAACTCCTGATAAATGCTTCCGCCGTTTTGCATCGTCGGTTTTTGATTGTTGAGATCAGGCTTTTATAGAAACATGATTTTGTGGCTATGACCACGCTAAATCGGCGTAACAGACTTTTGTGCTAAAAAACGTAAACAGATAAATAATTTGTGAAAGGGGTTTACTCGAATGGCGAGGGTATTTGACTTGGGAAATTGTGTAAAAAGAAAATTAAGTCACCGAAATGAACATACCGCGAGGGGCGGGCTTGCCCCGGCCCGTATATAGATCCTGGAGAACACAAATAATACTAGTCAACAAATTAACAGACACATACACAGTCTTTAAGGTAAATCTAAGAACGACCTGTGTACCGACAGTGTTTGTTGTGTTGTTCACAAAATAACAGCTTTCTAACAGCTCTGTCCTTACAATAGCGGAGCAAGACGCAATATATGGCCCTTAGGGTTCCGGCTGGATTTTCTATTCAGGAACTACTCCCCACCATCCCTCTTTTTCTCCGGCACAGGCAAAGTGGTCTTTTGTTTTACTTCTTCAGTCAACTCATTGAGTAACTCGTCGGCAGGAGCCCGGGTGTCTTCAACTTTTTTATTGGCTTTGTCTTTGGCCCATTGTTTGGCTTCTTTTTCCAAGGTCGCTTTGTCTTTGACTGCTGAAACCGGTTTTTTCTGATTGGCTTCGGCCCGTGCTTTGGCGTCTTCAACGTATTTTTTCGCTGCTTTTAGCTCGTCAGCTGATTTACCGGTAAATTGTTTTACCACGTCATCTTCTGTTGGCACTGCTTCCTGGGTCATTTCGGTAAAACGTTGTTTCGGCGCACTCAATAGTTCGGCCTTGCCAGCTTCCACTTTTTGTTTAATTTCTTCCACCGGATCCATGGCTTTTTGTTTTAAGTTTTCCTCCAGCGCGTTTTGCACTGAACCACCGGATAAACCAGTTTGCATCAGCGCTTGCTGCTCTTCCGATAACCCCAGGCCTTCACTGAGCTTACCTGCTGCTGCAGCCACGGCTTTTTGCTTCAACTTTTCAGGGCTGGTGTACTCGACCAGCTCTTTCGGCCAGCTGGGGGCTATTTTGCCAGCGGCACCTTCGACCACCTGATTAAAGATTTCGGTTTTGCCGCCAGATACCAGCAAAATAGCCATTTGGTTGTGTTCTGAGTTCCAGACAAAACCGGCTTTTTCTGCCAAATGGGGTAAAGGCGAGTGTTCTGATACCACAAAATATAGCGGCCCTTGTTGCTGTATAGCTGTGGCGGTATTTAATAAAGTGACAGCAGTGCGGTAATTGTCTTCGCCCATTAACGCCACCATAGGGTCGCGGATCAGTGGGTTTTCAAACAGTTTGACCTCAAGCGGGTTAAAACCTACCAGAGGGCGGAATAATTCGCCCAAAAGCTGTGCCTGTGATGTCATTAATAAGGCCGGCGCAAAACAGCCGGTTAATAACAAACTACACAACATCACTTTGATTTTTGACCACAACTTCATCACAGACTCCGCACCCAAAAACAACACTGATTACTGTGCGCAGGCTAGCAGAAGTCTGTGTCGAAACATAGAGAGCAGACTGGCAGCTGAACAAAAAAACTGTAACTGTTGTGTTCGACGCTGCGGCTTTATTGGCTGCACGATTTCTGCCGACATAGATGCAGATGGGCGGGCGACCCTAAAGGTCGCCCCTACGTTTTCGCCTGACGGCAACATCAATGAATCAGGGCTTACAAACTTTGAGCGTATTGATACAAGGCTTTGAGGATATTCATTTTTTTCACATCATCGCCAGCTTCATGTGCCAGATTCTCCAGCGCTAAACCAAACTCTTCAAAGGTCAAATTAGGTTTATCCAGGCCATGCGTTAGTTTGTCGCTGCGATAGCGTTGCCAGCGTTGTTGTTCCTGATCGGTCAGGCTGTGAGGGTAGTTGCGGGCACGGTATAAAAACAGCAGCTGATTTAAGCGGTCTTCACTAAAAAGCACTGGGTTGGAAGCCAGTTGGTCTGCACTCATCAAATGCAGCTGTTCCATCCGTTGTTTATCTTCATTCGAGATAAAACCGTTATAAAGCTGATAATCCGGATTGGTTTCTACACTGTAGTCTGTCGGCAACTGATAGAGCTCCATCACCTTGGGCTGAATAGCAGCGCGGTTTTGCCGCAGCCAGTCCAGATGCTTAAGGCAAGCGGCTCTGTTTATGCCTAAGTCAGCAGCACGTTGTTCCGACAAGGTTTTAGCCGGAGATAACACAGGGCACTTGTTGATATGGATAAGCTTTAAGCCAAGTCGCTCTTGGTCTTCGTCTAAATCAGCGGTTTTGGTATACAACAGTTGCTGCAAGGAGGCTAAATCCAGCTCCAGCAAAGGGGTTGGGTCAGCTTGCAGGTTATAGCAAATCACGGCGTTTTTATTGGTAGGGTGTGGCGCTAAAGGCACTATCCAGCTAACACAACCCTGAATAGCGGGAAAGCGGCCTGATACATGCACCAGCGGCGTTAAATTGACTAAATCAAATAACTTACTGACTTCAGTTTTTTTGCGTAAATCCAGCAGGTACTGAAACAACTTCGGCTGTTTTTCTTTCACCAGTTTGGCAATGGCGATAGTGGCGTACACGTCAGATAAGGCATCGTGTGCGCGTTGATGTGATAAACCATTGGCTTTGGTTAAATCTTCTAATTTAAAGCTTGGACTGCCATCGGTTTTTTCCGGCCAGATGATGCCTTCAGGGCGCAGCGCATAACAAGCTCGCACTATGTCAATTAAATCCCATCTGCTATTGCCTTGTTGCCATTCGCGGCCATAAGGCTCGTAGAAGTTACGGTACAGGCTGTAACGCGTGACTTCATCGTCAAATCGTAAGCTGTTGTAGCCCAGCACACAGGTATTGGGTTGGCTGAAACGCTCCAGAATACGGCGGCAGAATTCGGTTTCAGGCAAACCTTTTTGATTACACAGCTGTGGCGTCAGGCCAGTGATCAAGGCTGCCACCGGATGAGGCAAATAATCGTTCGCCAATTGGCAATACCACATATCGGGTTCGCCAATAGGGTTTAAATCTAAATCTGTACGAATACCACCAAACTGGGCCGGGCGGTCTTTTTTTGGATCCGCTCCCCAGGTTTCATAATCGTAGAAATAAAAGCTTGGCTCTGCTGCCAGCTGTGTTTGTTGTTGGGTCAAAACAGTATGTCCATCTAAGCCAGAACAAAGACCGGCAGTGTAGCACTGGCTGGAATAGGCGTCGATTGTGGGATTTGGCTTTTTAATTACGTCAGTGTCAGGTAGCTCAAAGCTTGAGAACGAACACCCGCGTCGGCATACTAAAAGTGGATCAAAGGTTTTTTACAAAGATTTAGCATTTAGTGATTTTTTACTTGTCTCAACGCCTATATAAAGGTAAAAAGTCGGCCCAAATTTTTGCTAGATGCGACAGGAAAAATCATGAAAGAGCGTATTGGTTTTATTCATCAGCCGGGCAGTGCTGTCACTGTCGAATTACCAGACTGGGTGGCAGCTTTTGTCGACTGGCAAAAAATCTATAGTTCAGATGATGAAAAAATGGCCTTAGCTATTGAATTGTCAAAACAAAATGTTGAACGAGGTACAGGTGGTCCTTTTGGTACCGCTATTTTTGACCGTGCTTCAGGTCAGCTGTTAGGTGTAGGGGTTAACCGTGTGGTGCCTTTATCTAACTCCACCTTACATGGAGAAACAGTGGCTATTATGATGGCCGAAAAAGCGCTGGCTACTTTTACTTTGGCAACCGACAGCGGCCGTGAGCTCTTTACCTCTTGTGAGCCATGTGCCATGTGTATGGGGGCTGTGCTGTGGAGTGGTGTAAATCGCATGGTCTGTGCCGGTGCCGCAGAAGATGCGCGGGCAATAGGTTTTGATGAGGGCCCGGTATTTGAGCAGTCTTACCAGTATTTACAGAATGCAGGTATGGAAGTGGTGCGTCAGTTTAAACGCTCTGACGCCAAAGCAGTGCTGGATTATTACAAAAACTCTGGTGGCCGGATTTATAACGGCAGAGACTAAAGGACTTTTTATGTTGTTTGTTGTGATGCTGGGTGGAAAACACCCCAAAGCTAAGATTGAAGTGCACGATGTGGTGTTTGTTACTGGCAATAGCATTGAAGACTGTTACCCTGAGTTACGTCAGCAGTGGTTTGGTACGCTGGCTGGTATGCATATCGACTCCTGGATGCAAGTGGATGGAGTCGAAGGCTATCAGGTAGGGTTTTCTGAGCAGGCACCGGCAGCAGATGAATTGCGATTATTTTTTATCAACTTAGGTGGCTATACTCCTGGCGCTTTTGGTGAAGATCATCATTACCTGCTGGTGACAGCCCAGGACAAAGCGCAAGCCAAGCAGAAAGGTAAAATGCATCTGCCCAAAAGCTGGGATAAGCCTCATACCGATGCAGTAGTGGACGTGGATGATTGTATTGCCATTGATCAGATAGGCGGTCGTTACGTGCGTCTGATCCCCGGGCAACACAAAGAAACAGTGCATCAATCGGATTATATTATCCTCGGCTGATCAGTTACAACTGAACCTGAGCTAAACCCGGCTGGGTTTTCTTTAGGGTTGCCACATACTTTTCAAAACGTTCCTGCTCACTTTTTTCAAGTTGATTTTGCCGCAACACCCTGGCTGCACTTCTGGCGTAGTTGATAGCTTCACCCGTTACGCCAGCACTTTTACTCATGGCTTGCAACAAGTTCAGTGCTATAACCGGATTGGTTGGCATATAGTCAAACGTCTCGCAAAACAGCGATACAGCCCGGCCGAATTGGCCCAATCTGTATGCATCTGTGGCTTCGGTATTAATTTGTTTAATTTGTTGTTTTAGGCTTTCGTGTTTATTTTGTTCCAGCTGCAACATAATGCACTGAGTTTCGGTTAAGAAGTCGTCGTCATACAGCATGGTTTTTAAGCGGTCTATACAAATCTGACTGGAATATAAATCACCCAATTCAAAATAAGCTTTGGCGGCGTCCATGCAACTATCGATCGTCAGGTCATCAAGGCTTAAATCCTGAATTTGTTGCATCAACTCACGACCTTCTTTGATTGAGCCCCGGCAACTGCTCATGCGACTGCGCAAAATGACAGTTTCTCGTTTCAGGGCGTCGACATTAAATCTCTTATGCAAGGCGTCAAGCAATTTACCGGCATTTTGCAGTATTACGGCTTTATCCATAACCGAGGCCGTTTTTGCCTGATCGACCAAAGCTCTGGCATGGTTCAGATAGTTGTCAGCCGTGTCGTCAATGGAGTGGCGGGCGCCTTGAACAATTTTACCCGCGATCCGGGTTGCAGCCTCAGTGTGGCCCAGAATCACACATAAGTTGCTCAATGTTTTTTGACGACTAATATTTTTTGGTGATAAAACCGCGGCTTTACTTAAAGTTTCGAATGCTAATTGATAGCGACCATGACGCACATACAAACGTGACAGCCAGTCAAGGGCTTCGACTTTTGTGTCACCAAACTGAGTTAGATCAACAAGCTCAAGTTCAGTGTCTTCCCAGCGTTCCAGATAAAAGCAGCTTAATGCATGGCCTAAACGTGCCCAGCTGTAGGGTTTTTGTTGTAGCACCTTTTGATAAAAGAGTTCGGCTTTATCGTACTGGCCCAGCTTCAGCAACAATTCGCCTTTGAGCCGCATTGCCTGAAGTGCATAGTCGGGCTTAGTACGGATCACCAGATCACATTCGCGGGTTGCTTCGGCATAATCTTGTTCAAATAAGCGAAAAAATACCTTACGCAATTCGATACGGTGCCGCACAGCCCTGCATATACGTTCTTCCAGGGCTGGGGCCGTAAAAGGTTTAAGCAAATAATCGTCAGGTTGCAGCTCGATCACGCCGTGTACTATCTGGCTTTGGCTTTCAGCGCTGATAACAATAAAACAGCAGAGGGGGGCAAGGAGTTGTTGTTTCTTCAGAGCTTCGAACAACTGATAGCCGTCTTTACAGTCGCCGAGATTAAAATCGCACAAGATAAAATCGAAGGGCATGTCTATACATTTCTGCATAGCTTCGCCCGCGTCTTTGGCCACATGAATGGCCTCAAACCCCATTTGCTGTAACATTCCTTTTACGGTGGCCCGGACGGGCGCACAGTCATCAATGACCAAGACTTTTTTACAACGAAAAAATGACTGGTCCATAACGGATTAACTCTTTTCTTGCGTTTAACAGCTTACTTATAGCGATGAAATTACATTTTGTCCGCTAAATAGTCAAATCAAGTTTAAGAAAAATGTATTCATATGTTAATTGCTGGTGAATGTGTTTTCGCACCAAAGTGAAGCTAAATAGCCGTAAATTACAATAACTGTTGTTTAATTGCTGATTTTACTGTGGTACTAAGGTAAACAGTGTCAGTTATTCGATGGTATCCGTCGTGTTGATTAGATTAATAATTGTACAATTTACGTGTTTCGTGTTTATGGCATAATGAAGCAGGGGCAGAGGCAGTTTAAGGTTGTACCGCTTTGTTTAAAATCATATTTTATTTTGTATTATTTGCTATGTTTGCCGAGGCTTCTGCTGCACCTGCAAATTTTGATTCTGCAAAAACTATCGCAAGCAGGATTTACTCCATTGAAAAACAAGAATTTTATTGCGGCTGTACTATCCGTTGGCTGGCAGGAAAGGGTATTCCGGATCTGAAAGGTTGTGGCTACCAAATCCGTAAAAATGGTCCAAGAGCCAACAGAATTGAATGGGAACATGTAGTGCCAGCCCAGCAATTTGGCTCGGCTTTGGCTTGTTGGAAACAAGGTGGGCGCGAACAGTGCAGTAAAAGTGACCCCATGTTTAAACAAATGGAAGCAGATTTGTTTAATCTGAAGCCTGCTATAGGTGAAGTTAACGGTGACAGGGCTCATTATCGCTTTGGTGTATTGCCTGAGCAACCATCCCAATACGGTGCTTGTGAAGTCAAAGTAGATTTTAAAAACCGTTTGGTTGAACCCAGAGTGCAAATCCGGGGAGATATAGCCCGGATTTATTTTTATATGGCAGATAAGTACCAGTTACCTTTGGCAAAAGCTCAGCAGCAGCTTTTTATGGCCTGGCATCAGCAAGACCCTGTAGATGATACTGAGTTAAAATTACAACAACGTATTGCGCAGCAGATGGGGCATAGCAACGACTTTGTGACGGGTAAAAAAACATGGCAGCTTAACTATAAAGCCTCAGGCTTTGGTTTGAATAAAGTAAAAGCTGAAACAGTCGTCATAGCCTCTGGACAGGTGCTTGGCAACAAACGCAGTAAGCTGTATCACCTGAGTCATTGCAGCGGTTATGGTCAGGTGTCAGAGTCCAACCGGAAATGGTTTGACACTGAACAACAGGCGTTGGATGCTGGTTTTAAACGGGCGGGCAACTGTAGTTCCGGTGTTCCAATAGCATCCGACGATTAAACCTTAATTCCCACGCTACCAACGCAAGCAGACTTGCTTATGTGAATAGATTCGCGGTACAAAAAGGTCTGATAAATAGTAAACAGGGTTTTGTTATGCTTCGCTCCATGTCTTTTTTAGCTTTGAGTTGCTTTTCTGCTTTGGTTTTTGCCAAACAACCAATTGCCATAGTGATACACGGTGGTGCCGGAACTATTAATAAAAGCCAACTGACAGAAGCTCAGGAACAAGCCTACCATGCCACTTTAAAACATGCTGTGGACACAGGGTACGCCGTTCTGGAACGAGGTGGCAGCAGTGTGGATGCAGTCACAGAAGCTGTGTTGATTATGGAGAATTCTCCCCTTTTTAATGCAGGCAAGGGCGCTGTGTATACCTATGATGAAGGCCATGAACTGGATGCATCCATTATGCGGGGGGACAATCTGATGGCTGGCGCAGCTTCTGGTTTAACTCATGTCAAAAACCCTGTCTTGTTGGCCCGCGCTGTGATGGAAAAATCTGAACACGTGATGCTCTCTGGTGCTGGTGCCGAGCAGTTTGCCAAAGAGCAAGGCCTTGAACTGGTCGATAACAGCTATTTTGATACTGAATTTCGCTATGAAGCGCTTAAGCGAGCCAAACAAAGTATGCAAAAAGTGCCTCATCAGGCACAAAACTACCGTTTAAAAGCGCCATGGCAGCCCGAATGGAATATGGGCACAGTGGGGGCTGTAGCTATTGACCGCAGCGGTTTGCTTGCGGCTGCAACCTCTACTGGCGGCATGACTGCAAAACGATATGGCCGTATTGGAGATGCACCTATTATCGGAGCAGGTAATTTTGCCGACAATACCAGTTGTGCCGTATCTGCCACTGGGCATGGTGAGTTTTTTATCCGTTACCGAGTTGCATCCGATATCTGCGCCCGGGTGAAATATCAGGGCATCAGTGCAGCCAAGGCCGCGGATCAGGTGATTCAGCAGGATCTGGCGAAAGTGGGTGGAACAGGGGGAGTGATTCTGATCGACCACAAAGGCCAGATCGGCTGGAGTTTTAATACTGAAGGCATGTACAGAGCCAAAAAAACTGAGGGGGGCGTTGCTGTAACTGAAATATTTAAAGACAGTCCGTCTCAGCCATGATTCCTGAGCTAAGCTTAAGCTGTTGTAGGCAAACGACACTTTTGAGGGGCTTATGGACTTATTAAAAATATCTGATCATATGAATCGTCATCCTGTAACTTTTACCGAAGAGATGTCGGTCGAAGAAGCGGTGAATAAACTGATCCTGGCTGAACAGCTGGGCGGGCCTGTGATTAACAAAGAGAAAAAAGTCATAGGTTTTGTATCTGAACAGGATTGTTTGTCCAGAATGTTGTCATGCACTTACCATCTACAACAATCGGCCTCGGTCAAAGACGTGATGCGTAGTGAAGTGCTGACGGTAAAGCCCTATCACGGCATAGTAGATTTAGCTCAGACGATGTTGCTGGCCAAACCTAAGGTCTACCCTGTAGTGGATGATGATGGTTATCTGCTTGGCGTGATTAGCCGCTCCGATGTATTGCGGGCCATAGACTTAGAACTGCACTCCCATTACAAAGCTGTCAGTTAATCGATTTTACGCTGAGCGGGCGGGTGTAGGGGCCGCGGCTTGTCCCGGCCCTTCAATGGGATCCAAGGTTTCGTGTTGACGGGCGGGTACAAGGCCAGCCCCTACAGGTATTACTGTTAAAAGCACTGTTTTAAGCGGCGCTTTTACTGGATCTAAAGCCCCTGAACTTGGTAGCATGTCGCCCCTATTTATTGAGGGCCTAGTGTTGACCGACTCTACTGTAAAACCTGTTATTGCTGCAGAAAATACCGAAATTTCTATTGCCACGCTTGGCAAAGCCATTCCGAATACTTTATCCAGGGATCAGCACCGTTTCCGCCAGTCCTTACATAACATTAAAAAGCAGCATGACGAGACGAAACAGCAACAGTTGATGCAGCAGTTGGCGGATAAAGTTAAAGCTTCTCTGCAGTTAAGGGAGCAGCGCCAGGCTGCAGTTCCCGCTATTGATTATCCTGCTGAATTACCTGTTGTTGGTAAAAAAGACGATATTAAAGCAGCGATCGCCAAACACCAGGTGGTGATTATTGCCGGTGAAACCGGCTCAGGCAAAACCACTCAAATTCCAAAAATCTGTTTAGAGTTAGGCCGAGGTGTGGCTGGCATGATAGGCCATACCCAGCCACGACGTTTAGCGGCGCGCAGCGTGTCTGCCCGTTTGGCCGAAGAGCTAAAATGCGCTGTGGGCCAGCAGGTCGGTTATAAAATCCGCTTTGGCGATCATACTGCTCCTACTACCTTAGTTAAATTGATGACAGACGGCGTGCTGCTGGCTGAAATTCAGCAGGATAGATTTTTAAATCAATACGACACCCTCATCATCGACGAAGCGCACGAACGCAGTCTGAATATCGACTTTCTGCTGGGTTATTTAAAGCAGTTGTTGCCACGTCGTCCGGATTTAAAAGTTATTATTACTTCTGCCACCATAGATCCGGAGCGTTTTTCCAAACACTTTTTTGATGCGCCTATTATTGAAGTCTCAGGCCGTACTTTTCCGGTGGAAACCCGCTACAGGCCAGTGGCAGAAAACGACGATAAAGACGCTGATCAGCTGCAATCTATTTTTGATGCGGTGGAAGAGTTGTACCGCGAGCCGCCCGGCGATATTCTGATTTTTTTAAACGGTGAGCGTGAAATCCGTGATACAGCCGATGCGCTGGAAAAACTGAAATTACCTCATACTGAAATTTTGCCTTTGTACGCCCGTTTGAGTGCGGCTGAACAAAACCGCATTTTCCAGACTGGGGTGGGACGTCGCATCGTGCTCTCGACCAACGTGGCGGAAACTTCCTTAACAGTGCCAGGTATCCGTTATGTGATAGACCCCGGTACAGTGCGGATCTCGCGTTACAGCTACCGCTCTAAAGTTCAGCAGTTGCCAATTGAGGCCATTAGTCAGGCCAGCGCGAACCAGCGTAAGGGCCGTTGCGGCCGGGTTGCGGCCGGTATCTGTATTCGCCTGTATAGCGAAGAGGATTTTAATGGCAGACCGGAATTTACTGATCCGGAAATACTGCGCACCAACCTAGCCTCGGTCATTTTACAAATGCTGGCGTTGGGTTTAGGCGATATTCAGGCCTTTCCGTTTTTAGAGCGGCCAGACAGCCGTTTTATAAATGACGGTATTAAGTTGTTGGAAGAGCTGGGAGCTGTGAAGCCACAGTCCAATAGCCATAGTTTGCAAATGACCGACTTAGGCCGGCAAATTAGCCGCTTACCTGTGGATCCCCGTTTAGCTCGTATGGTGTTTGCTGCCACTAAACACAGCTGTCTGCAGGAAGTGCTGGTGATCGTCTCGGCTTTGTCTATTCAGGACCCACGCGAGCGGCCTTTGGATAAACAGCAAAAAGCCGATGAATTGCATAGTCGTTTTGCTGATCCGGATTCAGATTTTAGCGCCTGGTTAAAACTTTGGGCTTATCTGCAAGAGAAACAGGACGAGCTGACCAACAACCAGTTCCGTCGTCTCTGTAAGCAAGAGCTTTTAAACTACCTGCGTGTGCGCGAATGGCAGGATTTATATGGCCAACTGAGTCAGATATGTACTGAGCAGCAATGGAGCCTGAATTCGCAGATCGCCTCTTACGAGCAAATCCACAGCGCTTTACTTACAGGTTTATTAGGTCAAATAGGTAGCCGTGACAGCGACGCTGATTATATGGGTCCACGCCAAAGCCGGTTTTTTGTGTTTCCCGGCAGCAGTTTATTTAAACGAAAACCTAAATGGGTGATGGCCGCTGAGCTGGTGGAAACCTCCAAGCTCTATGCCCGCGCTGTCGCCAGGATTGAGCCCGAATGGATAGAACCAGCGGCGACGCATTTAGTAAGCCGTAGTTATAGCGAGCCGCACTGGGAAAAGAAAAAAGGTGCTGTGGTGGCCTATGAGCAGGTTTCTTTGTATGGCCTGATCATTGTCGGCAAACGCCCGGTGCTGTATAGCAAAATTGATCCGGCAACCTGCCATAAAATCTTTATCCGCAGCGCATTAGTGGAGCAGGAGCTGGGATTAAACGAAAGCTTTTTGCAGCACAATCAAAAACTGATCGAACAGGTAACTGAGCTGGAAGAAAAAGCCAGACGGCGCGATATTCTGGTGGACGAAGAAACGCTGGCTGATTTTTACGCCGAAAAAATTCCGGTCTGGGCCAATAACCGCATCGACTTTGCCAAGTGGTGGAAAGAGGCCAAAGCCAAAGACGCTAAGTTGTTAAATCTGGACTTAGATCAGCTGTACAAGAGGGATGCCTCCGAAGTGACAGCCGACAAATTCCCGGAGTTTTGGCGTCAGGGCAATTTAACTTTGCCACTGGATTATCATTTTTCACCTGGAGCGCCGGACGATGGCGTCAGTCTGGTGGTGCCTTTGTCGTTGTTAAACCAACTGGAAGAGCAGGGCTTTGACTGGTTGATCCCAGGCTTGCGGCACGATTTGCTGGTAGCCTTGATCAAATGTCTGCCAAAACAATACAGACGTAACTTTGTGCCAGCGCCTAACTATGCCGACGCCTTGATGCAAAGTATTAAGCCAGAAGATGGTCCTTTGCTAGAGGTGGTTAGCAACAGATTAAAACGTATGTCCGGAGTCACTATCCCGGAAGACGCCTGGGAGATTTCCGGCATCGAAACCCATCTGAAATTCAACTTTAAAGTGGTGGATGACAAAGGCAATACCTTAAAGCAAGGCCGTTCTTTGGCGCTGCTAAAACAGGAATTGCAGGGTAAAGTACAGCAAAGTTTAAGTCAGGTCGCAGAGCGGGGTATAGAGCAGGAGCAACTGACACAATGGTCTTTTGGCCAGCTGCCACGTGAATACATCAAAATGCAAGCTGGTTATCAAATCAAAGCTTATCCGGCATTGGTAGATAATAAAGATTCTGTCGCTATTAAACTGCTGGATAACGCAGAACAAGCCGCAGAGCAAAGCAAATTAGGTTTACGTCGTTTAGTCTTACTGAATGTGCCTTCACCTGTGAAATATCTGCAGGAATCGTTGCCAAACAAAGCCAAGCTGGGGTTGTACTTTAATCCTTTTGGCAAAGTGCTTGAGTTGATAGACGACTGCATTGCTGCTGGTGTAGACCAATTGATCAGTGAGCAGCCATGGCCTGAAACTGAAACAGAGTTTATTGCGGTAAAAGAGAAAGTCCGTGCCAGTTTAGGTGATACTGTGCTTAGTATTGCGCTGAAAGTAGAGCAAATATTAACGCTCGGTCATGAAATTCAGAAAAAGCTCAAAGGTAAAGTTGAGTTAAAACATGTGCAGGGACAAGGCGAAATCAAGCAACATCTGGATTCATTGCTATTTAAGGGCTTTGTTAGTACTCATGGTGCTGCGCGATTAGATGCAATATTGCGTTATTTGCAAGCGCTGCAAAAACGGCAGGAAAAATTACCTGTGGATCCAAACCGTGATCGTCTGATGTCGCAGGAATATCAGAAAGCAGAAGAGGCTTATCAGAACCTGCTCGGTAAGTATGCCGGACGCTCCGTGCCTGAAGCTGTCTTAGCGATCCGCTGGATGTTGGAGGAACTTAAAGTGTCTTTGTATGCTCAAACTTTAGGCACGCCTTATCCGGTATCCGTTAAGCGAATTCTAATGGCAGTGAATGAATTAAAGTAAATTTGGCCTTGTTTTTGGCAAAAAACTAAATAGGCCATACACTTAGGTTAAACGCAGCGGAGCGTTGGAATGGAGAAGACAAGGATGCATACCATGGAATTGAAGCAAAAAAAGGTGATGATAGTAGACGACGAAGATTTTATGTTTCGTCTGCTGGAATTGGCGTTGTCACCTTTTTATCAGGTCAGCTATGCCAAAAGTGGGGTAGAAGCTTTACAACTTGTGCTGCAGCAACAACCAGATTTGGTGATGATGGATATTTGCATGCCCGGTCTTGACGGGTTGGATACCTGCCGTTTATTGAAAAACACACCTGAGACTGGTCATATTCCTATTCTGATGATGTCTGGTCTTGATACTCCGCGTGACGAAGTTACTGCTCTGGATGCAGGAGCTGATGCTTTCGTTAGTAAACCTATCAGCGCCCGACATATACAGTTGCTGGTCGATGATTTACTCTGCAGCCATTTGCATAAATAAGCCTTTACACTAGCCTGCCGCCGATCTATAAAAGATATCAATTATAAAATCAAACCCAAAGTTATGGGAGTTGCGGCAAGACTGTTGCAGCTTCAGGTTCAGATGGGAAGGCAGTGAAGTTTATGTTAGGGCACAGTGACAAACGCAATTACTACCGCATGATGGTGAATGCTCAGGTTCAGTTGATGATCAATGATCCTCAATCTGGCCGGTTGATCAATGGCATTTGCCGCGATCTGAGCTCAACGGGCATGTCGCTGGAAATAGACGAGCCGCTTGAGATGGGGGTTATGCTGTACATTAAGATGGAAAGTGCCAACCCCAGTATTCCTCCTTTGTCTGCTCACGCTAAAGTCATGCGCTGCGCTCAGGAGCAAGAAGATTGTTATCAGTTGGGCGTGCAAATTATTGAGTTAAACTAAAACTTGTATAGCCATAGTACAGCGCCAGTCAGACCTGGCTGGTAGACAAAATCAGCACTTTTTAGGGTCCTGATCAGGGTATAACTTTTAATTTTGCAGGTTGTTTTGCCAGACATAGCTCCCGCTTTATCACAACATGGCCATAAACGTGCTGCGTACAGTGTTTCAGTCTTGCTACTGCTCTGTGCTGTTACTATCTCACCTTATCTCACTGTGGATTTGCCTGCCATAGCTGCTTTTTTGCCAGCTTATGGTACAGCCGTAGTTTTACTCGAAGGTATTACCGCCTATTTGTTGTTGTCACAATTTGCCACACGCAGAAAGATATTCCCCGGATTGGTCGCCAGTGCATATTTATCGTTAATTCCTTTAGTACTGGTACAGCAGTTGGTGTTTCCGGGCGTATTTACAGCCGAGGGCCTGTTACAAGCTGGTAAACAAAGTGCAGTTTGGATTTGGGTGTTTTGGCATGCGCTGTTTCCTGCCTTAATGCTGTTGGCCTGTTTTGCGGAGACTCTGATCAAAACGGAGCAGGTAGATTACAGAGATCTCAGACTTTGGTTACTTGGATTAACGCTGGTTCCGCTGGTCTTTAGTTTGAGTCTGGCCTTATTTGCAACTTGGGGTAGTCATCTATTTCCTGATTTGATCACGAATAACAGCTATCAGAAGTTGCTGCACAGCCCTTATGCGCTGGTAGTGTGGGGACTGAATGCGTTGGCCTTAGCTTGTATGCTAAGGCGTGCCCGAAGTAGCAATGTGCTTTATGTCTGGCTGTGTGTCGCGCTTTTGGCCAGCCTGATTGATGTTACTCTCACCTTGTTTGCCGGCGCTCGTTTCAGTCTGGGCTGGTACGCTGCAAGGATCAGTAGTTGCGTCTCGTCTATGGTGCTGCTTGGCGCCTTATTGTGGGAAGTCAACCGGCTTTATATCAATACGCAAAGACTCAATGAACAGTTGTATCAGCAGAGTGTCAGGGATACGTTAACCGGTCTATATAACAGACGTTATCTTGAATCGCAGTTGGACCTGCTGATCAATCATGCAAAAAGATACAACGAACCGCTCTGTTTATTAATAGTAGATGTTGATCACTTTAAAGCTTTTAACGACCGCTACGGCCATTTGGCAGGTGATAGTTGCCTGATTGAGGTGGCCAAACAATTGGAACAAGGATTACAGAGGTCAGCTGATTTTGTGGCACGTTATGGCGGCGAGGAGTTTGTTGTCGTGTTGCCATACACAGATTCCGGGGGCGGCAGAAAAGTTGCGGAGCATTTGCGTTTACGTATTAGCAACAGCCCGATCAATTATCATGGACAAGAACTTCATATGACCGCCAGCATAGGTTTTAGTGTGGTGCAAAATAATGAGGATTCGGCCATGAGTTTACTGCTGGCAGCGGACAAAGCTTTGTATCAGGCCAAAGCTGCAGGCCGTAACTGCGTAAAAGCCGCGATGCAAGACAACTGAATCTGTCATTCTGCATCTGAAATAGCTGCTACTTGGCTCTGCAAATTTGCAACGGTGCTCCATAGCCCCATTGCAGAGTAAAAACATCATTTTGCTCTGATAGCTTTTCATTTCTTCCGACAAAACTCTGGTCAGCTTGCTGATACATTAAAGAGATCTGATCACCATAATCCGCAATCAGCGTAGCTGGTGTGGTCGGGTAATAACGTAGTGAGATTTCATTAGCAGGATTGTTGTCACAGCTAAGCAGAAGTTCTTTACTGGCGGGCATCAGTTCATAACGCGCCTGTAACTCGGCAATACGCTGGGTATAAAGCATTGAAGCACAGGCTTTTTTATCTTCTTCTTTCCAGCACTCCGCTTTCCCTTTCACCCAACCGCGTTGCTCAGCTTTGAGCAGAGGTGGCTTTTCATTAACCGCTTTT
>Ga0247725_1000723_pt1 | contig 21040 bp, 23 predicted proteins | sample OKSTACKMCFT3sol_FD_183021 | JGI IMG/M metagenome (GOLD analysis project Ga0247725, IMG submission 183021) | Subsurface sediment microbial communities from gas well in Oklahoma, United States - OK STACK MC-FT3-sol | ecosystem: Environmental > Terrestrial > Deep subsurface > Rock core/Sediment...
CGGAGATGGAGGCTGCCAACAAGAGTCTCAAGACCGCTCGCAAGGGGCAAACCCTGAGCACCATCGGTACTGGCGCATCGATGGGCGCCATGTTGGGCATGGCGGGTTCACTCGGTGGCCCTCTGGGCGCACTGGCAGGTGCTGGGGTTGGTTTTCTGGCAGACAGCTTGTTTTAAGGAGGCATGATGAGCGTATCGGGATTGGCGGAAGGTTTTCTGGCTGGCTTCAACACCATGGACCGCTACCAGCGGGGCCAGAAAGAGGACGCTCGGCAAGAGCGCGAGTTGGGGCTGCGCGATGCAATGGTGAAGCAGAACAAGGAGAACTCAGATCGCGACTTCTCTCTTCGGAAGGCCACTTTTGACAACTCGGTTGAGCAACAGAAAACAGCCAAGGAGCAATGGGGGCAGGAGTTTGACCTCAAAAAGAAAGAGGCGGGTAGCCTGCGGGATTACCGCAATGCCAACTTGGTGCTCGCTCAGGCTGCGGAGGGGAGGGCCAAACAAGAGAGTGACTGGCTGGTAAGTGAGAGAGTAAACCAAAAGCTTCTTGAGGATAGCCTGCCATTGATTGACTCTGCATTCCAAGCGAGATTAAGGGGCGAGGCGGATCCGGCAGGGTATGTTGACCTGATGAAGAACAAGGAGTTCCAGAAGGGCGGAGCCCTCTACCGGTTCAATTTTGACCGATACAGTGATAATCAGCACCTTCAGGACGCTCGGCAAATCGTGCCGCAAATTTCTGGCCTGATGAAGGATATCGACTCTGGGAAATTGAGTTGGGAAAATGAGGATGATCAGCGAGCCATTGTCCAACGCATCAACTCGTCGAAAATAATTGGCCCATTAAATACCATCTTGGAGCAGGAGGTTAAGCGCGGTATTGGCGAGGTCGATGCGGCATCTGGTAAAAAAATCACAGATAAAGAGCTGACGCATGTCATTCCAACTCAAGATGGGCGCGGTGTCATGTATGGACTGAAGGTAACTTATGCTGACGGCAGCACTGCTGATAGCGTAGTGACCGAAGGTCGAAGCACGCAGCCAGGCGATCCGGTTAAAGTCTCAAAATGGGGGGATCTGATAAAGACGGTGTACCAGCGTAGCCAGATGTACCATCAGCTTAGTGGGGCAGGGCAAAACCGCGAGACACTAAACCGTGTTGGTCAGAACCTTGGCTTAGCCCAACAAGCTGACTTGAAAGGTCATAAGCAGGCGAGTGTTGACTTGATCAAGGAGCTCAACAAAAACGTAGCAAAAGTTCTCTCCAGTGATGCAGTGGGCAGTCTGGAAGAGAGGCAAGCACAAGCCAAACAACTACTCGCAAGTTACGAAGAAAACCAAGCCAAAATAGACAGCATCTATGGCGTCAGCAATGGTGCAGCGCCGGATGAATCATCTGGTGTCAATCCTGAGCAGTGGAGCCAGGGCAACCCTGAACGCCAGCAGTTTATGAGGGAGGCTGAGCAGGGGGGGTGGCTTGGCAGCTATCTTGAAAGCCCGGAAAAAATGGACGGTGCCTTTGCGTTATGGCGCCAAGCTGTTGCGAAAGAGGAGGCAGCCAAGCAAGCGGCGGCATCTGCTGAGAGGATTCGTGAAATTGAAGGGCCGAAAGAACCACAGCGGCCTAGCATTGCGCAAGCCAGACAGCTGGCGAGCGCCAATATGGCCACAGGTTCAGGAAAACCGCCCCAGCCATACGGCAAACCAGTTGACGTCATGGGTTTAATCAAGGCTCACAACCAAAGTAACGCTGACAAGCAGGCTTCTGACGGTTACGGATTGTACCAGCATGGTTACAAGTAATCGGTTTGCTCGGTTGCGGAGCCTATCAGGCGATGAGTTTGGCTCAAGCAAGGAGGTAAGGCAGGCCGGGGCTCCCCGGCCTTTGGTTATTTATCCTGGTTGCCGCTCATTGCGTCATCGAAGAGTTTGTTGATGACCGCCTTAATCTCTTCGTAGCTGGCTTGTTGAGGGGTGTCCCCACGATTAATCGCGTCTTGGAGTATCTGCACGATTTCCGAGTTCATTGATCGGCCATTCTTCCTCGCGCGCTCCTGAATTTTAATTTTTAAATCATCAGGCAACCTGACTCCAAGCGGGGCGATATTGCTTGCTCCTTTCATGCGTGACCTCTGGCAAAAAAAATATCTACATAATGTAGCAATTTCTCACTTGACTGAATAGCTACATGATGTAGAGTTTGTGTCTACATGGTGTAGGTATTGGAGCGACGATGAAGACGAGCAGCATCCCGCCATTTGGCGTTCGGATGGAAAAAGAACTGAAAGACTTGCTGGCCAAGCAGGCAAGGAAAAATGGGAGATCTCTTAACTCTGAAGTGGTCCAGATCCTGAAAGAGGCACTTAAGTATGAAGAGAAAGATGTGTGAGGGTGTAAATGGCTCGGCCCCGGCGGGTGCAACCGCCAAGGCCGAAGGATGTAAATCAAACCAAGTTGAGGACCTGTGTATGAATTTACACGAGAAGTGTAACGCTTCTGATACTGACAGCCAAGTGGCGCTGATCCCGGTTAACCAGAGCCAGGTCGGTGATGATCTGGTGCAGACCGTCAATGCTCGCGAGCTTCATGCCTTTCTGGAGGTTGGGAAGGTGTTTGCCGCCTGGATCCAAGAGCGCATAGAGCAGTTTGGCTTCGTTGAAAATCAAGACTTTATAGTTATTTCCGAAACTGGAAAAAACCCTAAAGGTGGGCGACCTAGCAAGGAATACTTCCTCGCACTGGACATGGCCAAAGAACTGTCCATGGTTGAGCGCAACGCGAAGGGGAAGCAGGCTCGCCAATACTTTATCCAGTGCGAGCGCGTGGCAAAGTCACCGAACAACAACCCCATGCTGGTCGCTTCCACCATGAATAGCGATCAACTGGCCCTGTTGATGGGGGAGGTTAAGCGGCGTGAAGCGGTGCAGCGTGAGCGAGACGAGGCGATCCGCACCAAGGCTTGCATCTCCAGCAGCCGAGAGGCGTCCGTAATGGCCAAGCTGGGCCATACCAAACGTGAGAACGAAGCGCTCAAAGAGCAATTGGGAGTTGGCACCAAGCACAAGAGCGTGAAGGGTGCAGGGCTGGAGCAGTTCTATATCGATGAGGGTGGCAACCGACGCCAGACCGCCAACCGGCTCAAGAAGATTGCGCTGGAGATGGGATTGGCTGGCGACATCATCGACATTGAAGACCCTAACTACGGCACGGTGAAGGCGTATCCGGTCAGTGTGATAGAGCGTTTCAAGCTGGAGGTGGCGGCATGAGTGCAACCCAACTGCAAGACGAGCTGACCGCCTTGCTCGGCGATCTGGATGCTATTGACCTGACCCCAGAGGATCGCAGGCTGATTGCCAATCGGATTGAGCGCATGATGCCGGTTGAATATTCACCCGCCCAGCGTTAGCATCTCTCCATCGTCGGTCAGTCTGCATGCTGATCGCCCCATCTCAAAAGCCCCGAACGGTTCGCCGCTCGGGGCTTTTCTTTTGAATACAGCCGAGGCCACTCGAATGGACAAGTACAGTCTCCGTGACGCATCCCTGCCACAACCGCTGCAATCTGACTCTCGAGGAAAGCAGTTCTGGGATGGCATCAACAGTCAGCTTTCATCACCGCCCGCAGCTGCGGCCCCAAAGCGAGACCTCGACACAGAATGGAGCGATTATCCCAAGGCGGTAGGCGCTGGCGCGTTGGAGCTGGTCGGTGGCATTGGTGAGTTAGCGCGGGGCGTGATAAGTCACGGGAAAGAGAATGGGGGGAAGACTGCTTGGGGGAATGTTGCCTCTGCGATCACCCCCTTGATGAAAGGGGTTGCGGCAACAGGGGATTTAGCTCAATCCGGCGCGGATGCCTTGAACGAGAGTATGAGTGCTGACGCCAAGGAGGCACTGGGACGCCGACTGGTCGATGAAACGCCAGAAGGCCGGTTGACCCTGGGGGATGGCGCAGGGGATATCGATGTCTGGGCGATGAAAATGGCGCAGGGCGTTGGCTCTTTGCTACCGACACTCGCCGCTGGCGGGGTGACTGGGGTGGCCGCCAAAGCCTCTATCGGCCGGGCTGTCACTGCATCCATGGTCAAGCGTGGCGCGACCCAGGAGGTAGCCGAAGCGGTTGCCGCCAAGGCCGTGTCCAAAATTGCCACCGGCGCCGCCGTCACCACTGGTACGACCGGGTCAGTCGGCAGTGCGGGGGTGAACACTCGTGACACCGTGCTGGGCATGAGCTTTGACGAGCTGGCGGCCAGCGACACCTTCCGCCAGTCGTTTACTCGCATCGACCAGGATCAGCAGACCGCCCATCTCTCTGATGAGGAAAAGCTGGGGCTGGCCCGTGAGGAAACGGCCAACTTGGCCAGCCGAGCCACTATGAGCGACGCCAAGGTGTGGGGAGCTGCCGCCATGGGCTCCATGATGGGCGACGCCATGCTGTTCAAGATGCTGGCTGGCAAGGCGGCCACCGGTGGAGTGCTGAAAGGTGCTGCCAAGGGGGCGGCAGGTGAGGGTATCAGCGAAACCCTGGAGGAGGGGGTGCAGCAATACGCCGTCAACGAATCCCTCAACGAGGTGGCCGCCGCTGATATCGACCCGATGAAGGGGGTCATGTCGAGCGCGATCGAGGGCGGCTTGATAGGGATGGGGACAGGTGGTGCGGTAGGTGCTGTCGGTGGGGCGCGAGGCGGTAAGCATGCCAGCCAGGAAGATGGCGTTGGGACCGATCCGGTTTCAGAACCTTCCGCGCCGGTGACGGAGGGCGCTGCTGGTCCGGCAGTGGATCCGAACTTTGCTTCTGTTCCACTGGAAGAAGGCGAGCAGGCGCCCTCCGCCTCGCAGGCCGAGGGGGAGCTGAATCCGCTCGGCCCCAGCGCAAGCCAGTTCCCCGGTGTGTTTGAACGTGATCAGCGCGGTATCTTGCGCGTGAAGGGTGATGTTGATGTGCTGGCGTCATGGGCCGAGCAGGCCGATATGCCCTACATCACCGATGGTGATGGCATTGCAATCCCCGCCAAATATGCCAAGCAGGCAGAAAAGGCGATCAAAGGTTACCGGCCGGTTGCAGCTGAGCCGATGGCAGAGGCAGCGCCTGCCGACATGCTTACGTTCAGCCAGGTTGACCCCATTGAGCATGAGCCCGCGATAAAGCGGCAAGGGTTCGTCATGCGCAATGGCGATGGTCAATCGACTGGGGAGCCGGAGCCCTATGTCCGCCCGCAATCAGGGGATGAGCTGCTGTATGAATCAAGTGCCAACTGGCAGGCTGGTCAGCCACATGCCGAGTCAGCACCAGTAGATCTGGAAGCGCTGCGCAAAGAGAGCGCCCAGCGCTGGCGCGACGGCAACAAGCCAGAGGCGGGCACGCCGGTTCGCACTGAGGAAGACACCGAGCAGGCGCTGAACGCATTGCGGGCCGAGGGGGTGAATGGCTGGGCCGGCCGACAAGATCCCAAGCTGGATATGCCGAAGGGCCAGGAGTTTATCCCGCATGGCCCCCAAGCCGGGTTGCCGGCGGTCGTGGGTGATGGGGTACAACAGGCGGCCGGTAAAGCCAAGGGGCTCCCGCTATCCGATACCATCTTTGCAGGCGGCCCGAGCCACGGCGGCCAGGCGGATAATACCAACTATGCCCGTCCTCACCTGTCCCGCGATCAGGTTGACAGCACCCTGGGGGAGGAGTCCATTCGGGATCCGCGCTCCCCAGTCAGGCAGTCCATCGCCAAGGCTGGCAGCGCCACAGATAGCGTGTTTGGCCCGCTCAAGTCGTTGCGCATCACCCGCAAGGGCAAGCCCTTTGCCACCGAGAAAGAGGCGGCCATGGCCAGCCGCAAGGATCAGGAAATGCCGGTGCCGCTCAATGGTGGCGGCTTTGGGGTAGCGGCTATCGGTGAGGTGCAACAGGCCCAAGCGCAGCAGGGCGCAGTCAAGCAACCGTCAAGCAATTCGGCCCAGCAGGATCGCCAAGACGGAAAGACTGAGATCGCGCAAAATGGCATGGTGATCGTTCATGGTTCCGGCAATCCAGGCATGAGCGAGCAGGATATTCAGATTGTCCGCGCAAGTGGTCAGAAGCAGGGCAAAAAGGGCCGTGTCTATGGTGGCTTCTATGGCACCAGCGAGCAGGACGCGCACCAAGCGCAAGCCTACGCCGATATGATGGGCGGCACGCCCACCCTGTACGATGTCAAGATTAAGCCTGGCACCAAGGTGTTGCACAAGCAGGGGGATATTACCCGCCTTTCTGAAAGCTACATCAACGAGTTGGTGAGTCAGGGATATGGTGTGGTCACCGGCACCGACCCGCGCGGCCAGACAGAGCATGTAGTTATCGACAAAAGCGCCGTAGCAAGCATGGCCCCGCGCGGCGCGCAAGCAACCCCGTCCCAAGTCAACGACACGAATGTCGCTTACATAAGGCAACCATCTGATCAGCCAGCTGCAAGCGTAAGCGCTGAAACAGTTCCGGCGCCGTCTGCCACCGCGGGCGAGGCCAGCCAACTAGCACCAGCCATCGATACCGGATACCGCGAGGTGATCCCCGTCAAGCAACCCAAGACAGAGGTGAGCAATGAGCCAGTTACCACAGTACCTGCAATCAGCAGTGAAGGACAACGCGATCAGCCTGGCGCAGGCGAACCGGCTGCAGCAGGCGCTGGACCAGCCGTTGCCGGACTCACCGACCGAGCTGGATCCGGAGATCGGGCAGATCTCGCTGCGCCTGCACCTGTACCTGATGGACAGCAGCAAGATGACCAAACACTGACAGCCCCGGCCACAGATGCCGGGGTTGCTGTTTCTGAGGTGGCGCAACCAGATCCGGTAGTGCCTGCACCTGTCGCCGCACCTACGCCATGGGCAGAGGCCATTGATAACCCGGATGGAACCATCACCTTGAAAGGTGATGTGCCGCTCATCAAGCAGTGGGCCAAGGATAGCGGCGTAAAGGCGATCCCGGGCAAGGGTGGCCTGGTAGTGTCCACGACTTCGGTAGCGAAGGTGCGACAGCTCACCACGCCTGCCACCAGTGAACCGGTGCGGCAGATTGAAGCGGCCCGCGCCGAGATAGCGCCGGAGCCCACCGAAGCACAGAAGGAAGCGGGGAACTACAAGAAGGGGCACATCAAGCTGCAGGGGCTGGACATTGCGCTCGAGAACCCCAAGGGCTCTACCCGCTCCGGCACTGACAAGGATGGCAAGGCATGGCAGTCAACCATGACCCATGACTACGGCTACATTAAACGCACCCTGGGGGCGGACGGAGATCATGTCGATGTGTTCATCGGTGACAAGCCGGATAGCGAGACGGTCTATGTGGTGGACCAGGTGGACCCCATAACCGGCAAGTTTGACGAACACAAGGTGATGATGGGCTTTTCCGATGAGCAGGCCGCCCGGGAAGGCTACCTTGGCAACTACGAGGCGGGCTGGAAAGGACTGGGTGCCATCAAGGCGATGCCGGTGGAATCGTTCAAGCGCTGGGTGAAGGAGGGGGACACCACCAAACCAGCCGACTCCATGGAGAGTGAGCCTGTTGATGCCAACGCGTTGGCCGATGAGGAAGCTATCGCGGTTGCGGATGAGTTGGGCATCGAGCATGGGGATAACCCTGATGATGCGCGCTGGTGGCTGGACGGCATCAAGGCTGATGTGCTGGCCGCTGCCGTTGGCCGGGTACGCAACCCTGGCGAGCCGGTAGCCATCAAGCGGCCGCTCGATAACCCCAACATTGTGGCAGCACCTCCCATGGAGGGCGACCCCGTCACTCGCGCCAAGAAAGTACGGATGTCCCAGCAGCGGGAAGGAGGTTATGAAGGGCTATCGGTTGACGAAGCGACGCGGATCGTGGACGATTTTCTGGCGGACTTTAACGGAAACATTCCGCTGAAGCCGTTTATCAGGGAGAAGGTCAGTGAAATCTACCGAAACGTCGCCGACGATTCCGATACCGCCAGAACCACCAAGGGTGCCTATCACCCCTCCGCCGACCTCTTCACCGTCGTCGCAGGAAATGCCAGAGGGACCGTTTCTGGATCTCCCGCTCTTCGTTTGCAGAAGGGACGACTACGAGAATCAGTGGAGTTGGGAGCGAAAGCGGACCTCCTCAAAACTTTACGCCATGAGTTGCTGGGTCACTACGGCCTGGACACGTTTGCGCCAGAAGATAAGCGGGCTCTGCTCCAGAAGCTGATCGCAGCACAAAAGGAGCCGTGGCTTGCCCCCGCTTGGAGGCATGCCAGCAATCTGGGTGACCAGCTCGATGCGATCAAGGAGCACGAGCGGGAACTGGCGGTCGCTGAAGAGGCGTTTGCCCGCCTCGCCGAGCGGGAACTGCCTTCTCGCGCCATCCAGACCTGGAACGATATCAAGGCCACCTTCTCCAGCCTGCTGCGCAAGATCGGTTTGGTCAAGGGCCCTATCAAGGAGCACGAGCTCGACAGCCTGATCCGGGCCGTGAGCAAGGGCATTCGCAACGGTGAGCGCACCCGCCAGAACATCCGCGGTGATAAGGAGGTGATCGGCAAACAAGCCGATGAGCCAGCCAAGGATGACAAGCCCGAGCGCATCATCCGCTTCTCAAAGCAGGCAATGGCACAAGGGGACAAGCCGGCTAAGCACCTGACCCGTAAAGAGGCTGAGCTGGTTTCCCATGGTTGGTTCAAGCAGTACCGGGGGGCGAGCGGCATCAAGGTGCAGATCCACGCCACCCAAGCAGAGCTTGAAGGGGCCCTGGGGCTGGATGCCAAGGACGGATTGATCCGTCGCGCGGCGTTTGACGACGATGCAGGCACCCTGCACGTGGCTGCCGACACCATCTCCGACCCCAAGCGGATGCGCGAGATCCTGCGCCATGAGGTGCTGGCCCACTATGGCCTGGCCAACGTCCTGGGTGACGGGGAATATACCAAGCTGATGAGCCGTCTCATCCAGTCGCAGAAGGACCCCAGCATGAAGCCGGTGTGGGACTGGGTGAACACCCATTACGCCGACGAGGACATCGGCACCCAAGCCGAGGAAGTGGTGGCCCACCTCGCCGAAGTCGAGCAGGGGGCCTGGGGCCGTGGCTGGGATCGGGTCGTGGCCTGGGTCACCCGGGCGCTGCGCGCCGTTGGTTTTGTGCCGGATGGTATCACTGCAGCGGAGACGCGATCCCTGATTGAAGGGCTTGGCAAGAAACTGCAGCGCACCGGACCTGATGACAGCAGTCCGGAAGGCGGCAAGAAGTTCAGCCAGGAAGAGCAGCCAACAAGAATGAGCCAGGAGGCTGACTCTGTCATTGGCGGCGGCAGCCTGCGAGATGTGATCAGTTCAATTCGCGATACCGGAGTGACAATATCGGCTACCGAGAATGGCGGGGTAATAAACCTTGTCAAAATTGCTGTTGATGAGAGCGAAAGGGGGCGGGGTAAGGGAACATCCGCCATGCGAGATATCATCAGATACGCAGACCGAACAGGGCAAGTCATTGCGTTATCGCCATCAGCCGACTTTGGTGGCAATAAGTCGAGGCTTGTTGCGTTCTATAAAGGGCTTGGATTTGTTGAAAACAAGGGTAAAAACAAGGACTTTTCAATATCAGAGTCAATGTATCGCCCAGCAAAAGAGAAATCGTCCATCCGTTTTAGCCAGGCAGACACCGCAGCCGAGCAGGCCATGGAAAAGCTGAACCTTGGCCCTCGGCCCGACATCATCGACAAGACCAAAACCAACCTGAACAAGCTCCGTCAAGTTGACCGTGGCGTGGTCAGCTCATGGGTTGATCGCGTCATCAAAAAAGCCAATACCGAGGTGCTCGACGCGCTGGCCCCCATCAAGTACGCCGAGGAGGCTGCCGGCATTACCGATGCTGCTGACTCCGGCTATGTGGCTGCACGGATGGCGACGGGGGCCGCCTCCACCATGCAGGCGACCATGCTTTACGGTTTGCCGGAGTGGAAGGATGGGGTGATCCAGCGCAAGGCGGGCACCGGCGAGAAGGATGCGCTGCTGGGAATCTTTGCCGACCTGGGAGCTGATCTGCACAACTGGCTTGGCTGGATGGCTGGTCACCGGGCGGAACTGCTGATGGCGCAGGGCAGAGAGAACCTGCTTGATGCCAATGACATTGCGGCGCTCAAGGGGCAAGGCAAGGGCAAGGAGGCCAAATTCCTTGATGCCAAAGCCCGCTGGAACCGCCTCAATGCCGCAACCCTGGACCTGGCACAAGAAGCTGGGCTCTTCACCAAAGAGGCGCGGGCCGAGTTTGAAAGCGAATGGTACATCCCGTTCTTCCGTGAATCAGATGACGGCGACGTGATCGCCCCCTTCAAGACGAAGGGCATTGCCAACCAGAACGCCGGCATCAAGAAGCTCAAGGGCGGGGAGGCCAACACCAACGACCTGCTCGAGAACATCTTCACCTCCACCTCCAAGCTGATCGACGCGTCCATGAAGAACATGGCGGCCCAGAAGACGGTTTGGAACCTGGCGGATACCGGCATCATCGAGGTCATTCCGAAGCCAAACAAGATGGATTACCAGGCCCTTGCCAATGGCAAAGACAGGATCATGGTCAAGCTGGAGGGGGAGGACTACATGATCCGGGTTGAGGATCCGGACCTCTATCGCGCTATGACCTTCTTCGACCGCAAGCCGTTCGGCGCCATGGTCAATGTGGCGGCCAAGGCCAAGCGCCTGCTTACTGCTGGGGTCACTGCATCTCCCGAATTCATGCTGCGCAACTTCCTGCGCGACTCACTCTCCAGCTGGGCGATCAGCAAAGACGGCTTCAGGCCGGTGATCGACTCCATCAAGGGGGTGAAAAAGACCCTGGCGATGGACGGCAGTACCATTGATGTGATGTTCAGCGGAGCCTCCTTCCTGGGCGGCTACGTGAATGGCAATGACCCAGAGGCGATGGCCGATACCGTGCGTAAGTCGCTGCGACGCAAGGGGATGACGCCCGAGCAAATCGCCCGCTACGAAAAGAGCATTATCCGCAACGCCGCTCAGGCAAAGGGCGTGGTTGCCAATGCGTGGGAGAAGTACAACCGCTATGGCGAGGCTTTCGAGAATGCCAACCGCGAGGCGGTCTATGCCGCAGCCATCAAGGCTGGCAAGAGCCACGCCCAGGCGGCGTTCGAGTCGAAGGACCTGATGGATTTCTCCATGCTGGGTGCCTCACGCACCATGCAGGTCATGACCCAACTGCTGCCGTTCTTCAATGCCCGGGTGCAAGGTCTAGGCAAGCTGACCCGCGAACTGCTGGACAACCCGAGAGCCATCGCCAAACGTGCAGGCATGATCACGGCTGCGAGCCTGGCTCTGCTGGCCGCCAACTGGGACGATGAGCGATACGAAGAGCTGCCGGATTGGGACAAGGATGCCAACTGGCACTTCTTTGTCGGCGATCAGCACTTCCGGATCCCCAAGCCGTTCGAGATTGGCGTGCTGTTTGGCACCATCCCCGAGCGCATGGTACGCGCCCTGGGTGACAAGGATTCCGGAGCCCAGTTTGGCAAGGCGGTGGCCAGGGCCATCGGCGACACCTTCGCCCTCAACCCGATCCCCCAGATCGCAAAGCCGGTGGTGGAGACAACGGTAAACTATGACTTCTTCAAGGGCGGCCCCATCGACGGTCCGCAAGACCTGAACGTCCAGGCAGAGGCGCGTTACAACGAGCAGACCAGCCTGCTGATGCGCGAGCTGGGGGAGCTCACTGGCTTCTCACCCAAGCAGCTTGAGCACCTGGTCATTGGTTACACCGGCACCATGGGCAGCTATGTGATGGCTGCCGCTGACGGGCTTATCCGGGCTTCGCGCCCTGGTGAGTCAGCAAGCTGGCGCGCCGACGAGATCCCGCTTGTTAAAGCGGTGTATCGCGGCACTGGCCCTGCAAAGTCCACCCAGCACATGGAGGAGTTCTACCGGATGCTGAACGAGGTGAATCAGCTCAAACGCACCATTGACCAGTACCGCAGCGAAGGGCTCACAGATAAGGCCCGCGAGCTGCTGGAGGAGCAGGGTGGGATCTTGAAGTCGCGCCGCAGCCTGAGCCGCACTCAGCAGCAGGTCCGGGTGGTGCGCAACAAGATCGAGCTGATCCAGCGCGACCGCAAAATGACAGCAGAAGAGAAGCGCCGGCGCATCGATGAGATGCTGGCCCGCCGTAATGACCTAGTGTATCAGGCGGTAAACAAGAACAAGGCGAACTGGGAGTAAGGGGGAATGGCGGCCCTGGCTGAGCCTCCGTGATAGGGGTAATCTGGGGCCTTTATCGCAGAGGGCCCTGACCATGTGGATACTGTTTGCTCTGATAATGATGGTGGTGGCGCTGAAAGCGTTCAGTTTCAGCTTCACCCTGGCACTGATACCCTTTGCGGCCGGGTGCTGGTGTTTCAGCAAATCCAGCCGGAGCGATCTGGATGATTTTATGGCATTCAGTTTTTTTATTGCTCTGGTTGGATTTGCTATTGCGGCGCTTGACCAGCTGTTTTAGTTACTGAGAGATTTCGCCAAAGTGGATTCTGGTTAATCTGGTGGCCTCGGCAAATCTCTCCTCAAGAGATTTATTACCCCACTCAGGATCTGCCTTTAATTTATCATCTACATCCACTGCATAATCAAACTTTGGTGATTTCTCGTAATACCATTCTTTTAGATAGGCCGTATTATTTATGGCATTTAACACTGGAGCAGGAACGTCATTCTGGATTGTTTCAGTTGCTTGTCGCGATACATTTTGCCTTTCAGCATAAATGGCATTGGAAATATCCTTCGAGGTAGTCCAGCCTAGGCTAGCCATGCAACCATCATAAACAGTATCACGATCCATGCTAGCCCTCATTGCACTGCCTATCGCAGCTCCATTAGCAAAGCCACTTGAAAATGCGTCTGCGGGAGATTGCGACACCGAACCGTATCCAGATATATTTGAAGTAGGCATTCCGGCTTGATAAACATTGGCATTAAAGGTGTAAATTCTTGCACCACTATCGTAATGTCTTACCTCTGGCATCGGAACTGCACCGACAGAAACGCTAGTGCAGTAGCCGTCATCAATTTCAAGCTGCATTGCACGCTGTGAATCACTTTCTATATATGGGTTGTAATATATATTACTAGAGCAACCCGAAATAATGGCAACAGAAGACAATAACAAAGCAGGTTTCATCATACATGACTCCACGTTAAAACAGCATAGTTGTATCAACTATGCTTCACATGGAACTAAAAATCTTTGACTAGTTGCACAAAGTACGGGAAACACGGGGCTACTTTTTTGTAATCTGATTTTCTAGCTCGCCAAGCAACAGCCTCATTTGCTCCAGAACCGCAATGGTAGCAGCTTCGGAAGGTTGGTTGTTCACCCAGCCGCCGAAGCCATCGATCATGGTTATAGGCATGTGCCTAGCAACTCCACTCTCATCCCCTTCAGCCTGCTCATCCATGGCTTTTTGCAGCCAGTGAACGACCTCAGCATTTAGAGATCTGCTGTTTTTCTTTGCCGATACTTCAAGCCGTTTTTTGAGGTCTGGCGGCATCCTAACCCCAAATGGCGCAATGTTGCTTACTTTCATAACTACAGAATGTAGTCATTGGAGCTTGACGTCAATAACTACACAATGTAATGATTACATTATGTAGTCATTTGCGAGAGAGGAGAACGTGAGCAAATCAATACCACCGACAGGGATAAGAATGCCAGATGACATCAAATCGTGGCTCGCTAAGCGAGCTGAAGGCAATGAGCGCAGCATGAACAAAGAGGTGCTGTTTATCTTGAGGAAGGAGATGGAGAGGGATGGGCAGAGCGAGAGCAAGTAACATAAATGATTCGGCCCCAGCGGCGGCAACCGCTAAGGCCGAGGGATGTAAACCCACCACGCTAATGATTGGAGTTACGGTATGACTATACAACAACAGCATAAGCAAACGGAAGTTTTGGCAGGGCCGCTGATGAATGGCAGTGCCATCACCATGAGCAGCTTGGATTTTTGGGACAATGTAATCAGCCCAGCAAGACGTGATGCGGGTGAACCAGAGTCAACCTATCAGAATTTCCTGTCAAAAGTTAAAGATGAGATTGATGATCTGGGGCCGGAGGAAAAACATATTTGTGAGAAAATCAATGAGTTAGGTTTTTCTCGGAAATATAAAACCCCATACCACATGCTCAACTTCGATCAGCTGATGTTAACTGGTATGCGCGAATCCAAGGCGGTTCGCCGTTCGGTGCTCGCCAAACTCAAAGCGCTTGATGAACAAGTTCGCACTCCACCAGTAGATCCGATGGCGGTACTCAATGACCCAGCCGCGATGCGCGGGATCTTGCTGACCTATACCGAGAAGGTGTTGGTGCTGGAAGAACAGGTTGAGGCAATGAAGCCCGATGTGGAGGCATTGGAGCGGATCGCTAAAGCCGATGGCTCACTCAATCTGACCGAGGCGGCCAAGGCATTGCAACAGCAACCCAAGAAGTTCAATCAGTACCTCGGCAGCCTGAGCTGGATTTACAGGCGGGCGGGCAACAATCGCTTGCTCGGTTATCAGGACAAGGTGCAACAGGGGCTGCTTGAGCACAAGGTGACGACCATCACCTTGCCCGATGGCAGTGAGCGCCTAAGTGAGCAGGTGCGCATCACCCCGAAAGGGTTGGCTAAGCTCGCCAAGATGTTGGGGGTGGTGCAATGACCTACCAAATGAACGGCAATGCCATGGGGCAGTTATTAAATGCCGAATCAATGGCAAGCAGCGCGGCCTCGGCGGTCTGGATGTTGAAAGAGCAGATCGCCAACTCACCCAACCAGATCCCCAACCTGGAATTTCAACTCGGTGTGCTGGCCATGCTGGGGATGATCGAGGGACAGCTTACCGAGCTTGTCACCCAGATCGATCAGATTGACGTGACGGCAACACACCAGGGCACACCGCAATGCAAGGTAGCGGTGGAGGGGCTGGTGCAATGAGCGTAGCTTCATAGAGGAGCAATGATTGGCCCGCCACTGTGCGGGCTTTTCTATGCGCGTTCGACAGGTAAAGGCTGGGGTTTTTCTGGGGCAATTTTGGGGCAAGATTTTTCAGATTGGGGCAATTTTGGGGCAAAAATATCGGGGGAATGAGGTGTTATGAGGTGGGGGTTATTCTTCTCGAAAGGCTGCTATATCAACGGATGCAAGGGTTTGCGCGGGTTTGGCTGCGGTGTGGTCATCCCCAGTTGATTACCATGCCGGGGTAGTAGATGTAAGTTTTTACCACTTTAAAAACAATGCCTTATATTTATCCGCCGTTTTCTTGGGGCGTTGTTGGGGCAAAATGGCCTTTTGACGTCATCAGTTCCCAGATCCGCGCAGCCTCCGATTTGCTGGCTGACGCGATCCACTTCCCGTAAACGGACTGAAGCATTTCAAGATCTGCGTGTCCCATCTGGTCGGCGATATAAGCGAGGTTTCCGTGCGATGTCAAATTCCAGCTGGCGAAAGTATGCCGAAGTTGGTAAAGACGGCGATAGCGGATCCCGGATCGTTCGACCACCCGAACCCACATGGTCACAAATCCAGACTGGGTGAACCAGTCTCCAGAGTTGTGCTCAAACGTCGAGGTCAGTTTTGGAGAGAACACCGGCCTAACGGAGATGGTTTCCTTGCCAACCTCCTGGTCAACGCTGATCACTACCGGCTTTCTCGAGTAAGTGAGCTCACGCTGACCAGATAGCGCCTCTATTACAGGGGGCTGCATGTCCACCACCCTGACCAAGCCGGTCTTTGGCAACTTGAAGTAGTCGCCACCCGGGCCGACACTGCGCCTTACCGTGATCGTCCGCTTTTCGAAGTCGATATCTTCCCACGCCAGAGCGCGAAGCTCACCGGGGCGCAGGCCGGTATAAACGGATACGGTGATCATGCGCCGGTGCTGAACGTGGGTGCAGGCATCCAGCGCCAGCAGGTACTCTGAATATTCGAGCGGGTCGGCAGGTGATCCGTTGCTGGAGGATACCAGCTTGAATCCAGCCAACATCTTGCCGGCATCTTTCATGATATCGTTTCGCTCGCACCAGAGCAGAAACTGGCAGAAGCGTTTCAGATAGGTGTTCACCGTGGCAGGCCGCAGTTGCGCCATCAGTTCGTTGCGCAGCCGCTCGAGATCCTTTGGCTTCAAGCTTGCCATGTCCCTCTCAGGGCCGAGAATAGCAAGACAGGACTTGAACCCGCAGGGGTAAATCTTTCTGGTGGTCGGCTTGAGAGTTGGCTCCAGCAGTTTCCAGAACTCGGCGCAGGCACTCCCCAGTTGATGGCGCTTTCTTACCGGGCCGAACTTTTCCGCCGTTCCGCTGTTTGGAAAATGGGAGGCGTAGTTGAAGGTGTTGATGGCGATCTCATGCTTTATTGTGGCCAGCTTGTTGGCGGCGAATTTCACGTTCGCTTTTGTGATGGGGAGGTCCAAGACCTCCCGGCACCTGACGCCTTTATAGGTGAAGTTGATGCGCAGTTTTTTGCCATGAACTTCTAATCCGGTGACGCCAGCCACTAGATCATCATGCTTGACTCTACCCACTTGTCATACTCCGCAACGTTGTAACGAATCTGGTTGTCAGGGGCGCGGCGCCACACCAGGCCCTCTGGCCAATCTCCTTTCAGGCGGCGCCCTTCGGCTGCCTTCTCTGACATGCCGGTTAGGGCAGCGAAAAGCTTTGGCCTTACCCACTTGGCGCAGGGGTAGACAAATTGCTGCATGGTTTGGTCCTCGCGTTTAAAAGAGACTCGAGCCGGTGACGCCCGAGCTGGTTGTAGTAAAAGGTTTGAACTTGCTTGCGGGAGTTTGCCGCCTGGTCAAGGCGGTATTCACCCAGTTCGGTGATTTTCAGGTTGTGCTGGTTGGCCAGCCTGCCGATGGCCTGGGCGCTGACCCCCAGCTCCCTGCCCAACTCGGTGGCGCTCCAGAGCTGGCCGGCAACCCGGGGCGCTTCGATGGGCAGGTCGAAGTGCGCCAGGATGCGGCCGATCTCGGCGAGCTTGGCCGATCGGGAAAGGGTGGGGGAGCGCACGGCGCTGACCAGCTCGTTGAGAAGCTGGCTGTCCTGGTCGATGGTCAGTTGAAGTTGCTGCATGGCGTGGCCCTCCTGTCCCAGAGGATGGGGCGCTGGGTGGATTGAAGGAAGGGCCGTTAATCAGCGGCAGATGATGTAGCCGGGTGTTTTGCCTCGTAGGTTTCGTCTTTGTGCGCCTCCCATGAGTAGGTTGCCGGGAAGGCGCCACGAGTGCCTTCTTTGACGAAGGCGAAGATGTGGCTGTGCTCACCTGTCGAGTCTGGAACAACCTTAACCCAGCGATACTCTGGAACGCAGAGGAAGCAGTCATATCCATCAGCCCGCACAGCCCTCATAAACTCATGGATGTCGTGATGGCCGCGAGACATGAAAATGCGCTGCCTATCACAACTGACGTCGTAAACGTCGAGTGGATATTCTTTTCCGCTCATGCCTACCACCTTCCAATCAGTGCGGCCGCCACAATGACGGCCAGAATGTTAATGGCCAGGATGGCGAGCCCGGCGGCCCGCTGTCTGGTCATGCCGCCACCTCGTCAGCCAAGTGCGGCACGGGGAGGATTATGGCCTTGCCGAGCTTGATGGCCAGGGCGTGCTCTGCTCTGGCGCCGGCGCTGCGCTCCCAGCCAGGCAGCATGACCAGCTGATCTGCCATCTTGACCATCTCGATGCAGATGGCCATGTGTTCGTGTTGCTCCAGCCCATCCGGCAGGATCGCCGGGTTTAGGGCCACATGGCCCAGGCCAAGCAGGCGGTGCGCCTCGGCATTGAAGGCGTCGCGGTTGAAGTTCGGCAGGCCTGAGATAGGCCCGGCTATGTAGATTTTCGCCATGGTTGGTCCTTAAATAGAAAGCCCCGGACTGGCCGGGGCTCTGGTTATGCCCGCCAGCCGCGGTACCCGATAAAGCCCGGTGCCAGCACCTGCCGGATGGGCAGGACAGGGAGGTGGGCTATCAGGGTCTTGAGCTGTGGGTTGTCGGGTTGGCTGTCGATGGTGACCCGGGCGCCGGGGTTAATGCGGAGGTATCTGGCGCGGGTTTCTTCGGCTTCGGTGCGGGTCAGGCCGGGCTGGATGATGGGGGCTCTGAAGCGCACGGCTCACCTCCTTGGCTGCGTTGGTGCGGCTGCGAACGCGCTACTACCTGCCTGGCCTGCTTCATTGCTGCCAGTACAAGCGTTACGGTGGTCACTGGCCCGCGGGCAGCGCTTGTTGCCACAGTCTGGGCATATTACGAAGCGCATATCGTTTATGGTTAGCGGGTGACAGGTTCGACAACCGCACCCAGGCTTCGGCGTGGTTTGCGCAGATCCAGCCAGCGCGGCATTGATACGATCTGTCAAATCGCATCCTCTGTGATACTCCGATATGCAGCTTGGGATCGATTCTTCTATGTACTGATTAGCATCGCGAAGCGGGTCAGCCAATGCAGCTATCTGCCGGGTGGCATCCTTGAGTTGCTCAGCCAGTTCCAGTTCACGCTTGTGGTGATTGGCCAGCAACTCCAGTCGCGAGCGCAGAGGGTGACGGTCTGGGACGATGCCGGAGAGAATGGCACTACTGATATCAATGCCAACCCGATTCCGTTCGCTAAGCAGCTCGTCGATTCTAGCGAATGCACCCTCAAGGCGAGCGCGCAGCAGGCGAGGCCCGGTGTGAGCTTCTAGTTCTTCGGTGGTGAAACCGTCGCAGGCATTCCAGCAAGCTGCCAGCCGCCGGGCATTGGCGGCGGTGACTGACTCGGCGACCAAGTGGCCGCCGTAGTATTCGACGGCATCGCTGCCGCTCATTTCTGGGACGGGGTGGTCTGCCACAACCGCCCCGGAATGGCCCACCCGCAGCAGGCCCTTGGTGTGTTCGTTCATACATCCCCCAGCATTCTGATTTCGTCGTCCGTCAGGCCAGCGGCCCGGGCCTTGTCCATCACCCGCAGGCGCTCGGCGTTGAGCGCGTCAGCGCGGCGATCTGCGTCGTTGGGCTCGATGATGCTCACCGGCGCCAGCCAACTGCCGCGCACCTTCACGGCGATCTCCTTGCTGACGTTGGCGTCGCTCCCCTGGACGCCCTTGCGTGTCGCCATGCGTGCGGCGGTGGATGCTGATCCGCAGACGTGGATCGGGTGCTGATGCCCACGCCCCTCGGTGAGGTCGGTGTTGGTGTAAACCACCCAGACGTCCTTGGTGTCGGTTATGGTGAGGTCGGTCATGCGGCACCTCCGGCAATGACTTTCCGGAGACCCTGCGAGTCGGGCGTACTTATGATGCCCCTGGTCTCCATGGCTTCAACAAGCCACGCTGCGCGGTTGTATCCAATCCTGAAATTACGCTGGATTGCACTGACAGAAGCCCTGCCTGACTCCATTACGAATTCAACGGCATCTTGATAAAGCTGGTCTTGATCTGCCGGAACTGCTTCACATGCCGCTTTCTCCTCTGCCGGGGCTTGGTAGTCCATCATGGTGCAGAGGTCGGTGATGGCCTTCGACAGCAGGATGAGGTTCGCAGCGTTGCACTGGCGCCAGTGGTGGGCGTAGTCATCGGCATCATCATCAGAGTCGTAATCCGGAATGGTGATGGCGCGCAGGCTGAAATCGCTGTTTAGCTTGAAGCTGATGGGTTCGTGCCACAGTTCCAGCTCTTCCACCTGGTAGCCAGCTTCCAGCAGGGAAACCACATCGGATGCGCGATCCCCGTTGAGATCCATGCCCTTGAAGGTCACCATCTCTTGCGCGGTGTCGGCAGACTTGAGCTTGACGAACTGGAGCGGGGAGAAGGGGCCGAGCGCTTCCGGGCGCTCTGCACTATCGGTCAGGTAGTCTTTCAGGCGGTTGCTGATCCCCATCTTGATGTCGTCGATGTGGATGGTCTGGGTCTTGAGGGAGCCCATGCACTTCACCAGCAGGTGCATGACCACCTTGAGCGGGCGCTTGGTGGTGGTGTTGAGGTACAGCAACTCGTTGCTCTGGTCGTACAGGGCGTGGATGAGCGTGGTTTCATATTCAGCCGTGGCGGCCATCTCAACAATCAATTGGTCCTTCATGGCCAGTTTCTCTTTGCGAGTAACCTTCTCCCGCAGACCGGAGCTGATCAGCGCATCAACGCGCTCTTTGAGCTTGCGGTTGACGATCTTGGTCGGAATGAGCTTAGTGTCTTGGCGCACGACGAATGCGTAGCCGACGCCTGGCAGGTTGGTAACAAGCTCGCCGGTCACCAGGTTGTTCTCGAACCCGGCGCAGCTGAGCTGATTTTCAGTGAGCGGAGTGAAGGAGAGCTCGGCCAGGTGTTCGCGCATTGCTGCGATGGCTGGGAGCTTGGCACTGTAGATGCTGGCGGATTTGATAACGGAATGGTTCATGGTCTGGGTCCTTTGGTCGGTTAGTTGCGGGCTTTCTTGGCCTGCAGGTCGTGGATCTTCTTGGCTGCGGCCTCGGCGGTTTGCCGGTCGCAGGTGATGCCGCCAGGCAGAACGAACTTGCCTGGCTGCTTGGGATCGGGCATGACGACGCCCAACCCGATGACTACTGCACCGCAGTAGGGGTTTTCCGTGGCTTTCATGGGGGTCCTCGACTTATCCACCGTTTCTGTATGGCTGGCGGTGGATGGATTGGTGGTATCAGGCCGCGCGCTTAGAGCCAATGCCGCGCACAAAGGGGATGCGAGGGGATGCACCCACTTTCATGGTGGGGAAGGCAATCAGGGCGCAACCGAAGTTGGCTCCGCTCTTTCTGGTTGCGCCATCGCGCTCGTAGAACTGATAACGGCCATCCGGCTCGTAGATGATCACATCCTCGGCCAGCAAGCGGCGCCACCATGTTGTCAGCGGCTCGTATGGCAGCAGCATCATCCCTGGCCTGCCATTGGCTTGCTGCTGGCGGGCCTGGGTGATGAACTCAGGTTTCAGGTCGAACGGCGGGTTACACCACCAGTGCTCTGGCCAGTCAAGGTTGAGGCTGTCGATGCCGATACAGACCGTGCCAGCCTGCTCGGCCTCACGAATCTGGGCTCGTACATCTTCCCGGGTGC
>Ga0247725_1000724_pt1 | contig 21019 bp, 18 predicted proteins | sample OKSTACKMCFT3sol_FD_183021 | JGI IMG/M metagenome (GOLD analysis project Ga0247725, IMG submission 183021) | Subsurface sediment microbial communities from gas well in Oklahoma, United States - OK STACK MC-FT3-sol | ecosystem: Environmental > Terrestrial > Deep subsurface > Rock core/Sediment...
CGTCGGCCTGGCCCTCGACGATGGCGCGCTTGTAGCCCTCCACCGCGTTGGCCTCCTCGGTCGCGATGAAGGCCGAGCCAATATAGGCCAGGTCCGCGCCCATGGCCTGGGCGGCCAGGATCGAGCGGCCGCAGGCGATCGAGCCCGACAGCGCCACCGGCCCGTCGAACCACTGGCGGATTTCCTGGATGAGCGCGAACGGCGACAGCGTGCCGGCATGGCCGCCGGCGCCGGCCGCGACCGGGATCAGACCGTCGGCGCCCTTCTCGATCGCCTTGCGGGCGAAGCGGTCGGTGATCACGTCATGCAGAGTGATCCCGCCGTAGGAATGGATCGCCTGGTTCAGGTCCTCGCGGGCCCCCAGCGAGGTGATGACGACCGGGACCTTGTATTTGACGCACAGCTCGATGTCCTCCTCGAGCCGATTGTTGGTCTTGTGGACGATCTGGTTCACGGCGAACGGCGCCGAGGGCGCGTCGGGATTGGCCTTGTCGTAGGCGGCCAGCTCTTCGGTGATCCGGGCCAGCCATTCGTCCAGCTGCGCGATGGGACGCGCGTTCAGCGACGGAAACGAGCCGACGATGCCCGCCTTGCACTGGGCGATCACCAGGTCGGGATTGCTGATGATGAACAGCGGCGAGGCGATGACCGGAAGGCGCAGACGGTCGCGCAGGATCGGCGGCAGGGCCATGGGCGAAGGTTCTCCCCTTTGGAGATCGGCTTGAGCGCCGAAATATATGATCACCGTTCAGCTTAAACGCTCGTTTGGCGCCCGCGCAAGGCTTGACGGCCGTAGCGGCAGGGGCGCATCACGATCGAAAATAAAAATGCTGCAGTGCAGGAGAGAGACGCTTTGACCGAGGCGACCACGCCCCTGGCCGAGGATTTTGGTCTACAAGGCGACGACGCCACGCGCGCGCGCTGGATGGCCCTGGTCGAAAAGACCCTCAAAGGTCAGAGCTTCGAGGACGCGCTGACCACCTCCACACCCGACGGCGTCACGATCCAGCCGCTCTATACCGCCAAGGACGGCGTCGCCGTCGCTCGCGACCTGCGCATCCGTGACGCCGAGCGTCCGTGGGACCTGCGCGTTCGCGCCGCCCACCCCGATCCGGCGCGATCGGCCAAGGACCTGCTGACCGACCTCGAGAACGGCGCGGCCTCGGTGCTGCTGCAGCTGGATCCGACCGGCGCGAACGGCGTCGCCGTCGGCTCGGCGGATGACCTCGCCAAAGCGCTTTCCGGCGTCCTGCTGGACCTCGCGCCCGTGGCGCTGGACGCCGGCTTCCTGGGACCCAAGGCCGCCGACTGGCTCGGCGCCCTGGCCAAGGCCGCGCCGAATGCGCCGCTGGCCTTCCACCTCGATCCGCTGACCGCCTTCATGCAGGCCGGCGCGAGCCCTGGGCCGATCGAGAGCCACATGTTCAACGCCGCGACGGTGGCGACACGCCTGGCCGCGACCTACGCCAAGGCCAGCCTGTTCCTGGCGACCGGCCGCGCCGCGCACGAGGCCGGCGGCTCCAATGTCGAGGAGCTGGCCGCCATGACCGCCGCCGCCCTCGCCTACGCCAAGGCGCTGACGCGCTCGGGCCTGTCCACCGAGGACGCCTTCAGCCGTATCGTGCTGGGCGTCAGCCTGGACGGCGAATACTTCACCGGCGTCGCCAAGATCCGCGCCGCCAAGGCGATGTGGGCGCGGCTGACGCAGGCTTGCGGCGTCTCGGTCCCCGCCAAGATCGAGGCCCGCTCGTCGCGCCGGATGCTGGCCAAGGCCGACGCCTGGACCAACCTCCTGCGCCTGACCTCGGCCGGGTTCGCCGGCGCGGTCGGCGGGGCGGACGCTATCGTCCTGGACGCCTTCACCGACGCGATCGGCCAGCCCACCGCCTTCGCCCGTCGCCAGGCCCGCAACACCCAGCTGGTCCTCATGGAAGAGAGCAACCTGGGTCGCGTCGCCGATCCGGCCGGCGGCGCCTGGTACCTCGACAGCCTGACCGACCAGCTGGCCCGCGCCGCCTGGAACGGCTTCCAGGCCATTGAGGCCGCCGGGGGCGTCATCAAGGCGCTGGAGAGCGGCTTCATCGCCAGCAACGTCGCCAAGACCCGCGCGGCCCAGGAAGCCGCCTTCGCCGACAAGACCCGCAAGATCCTGGGCGTCACCGTCTTCCCCAACGCCAACGACAAGCCGCCGGAGGTCGAGACCCCCGATCCGGCCGCTTTCGCGGTCGCGGCGCCGGACGTCCGGCTGCCCGGTCCGGATAGCAAGTGCCCCGCCCTGACGCCCATCCGCTTCGCCGCCGCCTTCGAGGGAGCCTGAGCCGTGACCAAGTTCCCCGACTTCACGACGATCGACTTCGCCGAGGTCGCCCCCGGCGCCGCGCCGGACGGCCAGGCCTGGAGCACGCCCGAAGGCGTCGATGTCGCCCCCGCCTTCGACGCCGGCGACATCCAGGGCCTGGACTTCCTGGGCGGCTATCCGGGTGTCGCGCCGTATGTGCGCGGCCCCTACCCGACCATGTACGTGACCAACCCGTGGACGGTGCGGCAGTACGCGGGCTTCTCGACCGCCGAGGATTCCAACGCTTTCTACCGCCGCAACTTGGCGGCGGGTCAGATGGGCTTGTCGGTGGCCTTCGACCTGGCCACCCACCGCGGCTATGACAGCGACCATGAGCGGGTGAAGGGCGATGTCGGCATGGCGGGCGTGGCCATCGACTCGATCCTGGACATGCGCACGCTGTTTTCGGGCATTCCGCTCGACAAGATGAGCGTGTCGATGACCATGAACGGCGCGGTGCTGCCGATCCTGGCGCTCTACATCGTCGCGGCCGAGGAACAGGGCGTTAGCCCCGACAAGCTGTCGGGGACGATCCAGAACGACATCCTCAAAGAGTTCATGGTGCGGAACACCTACATCTATCCGCCCTCGCCCTCGATGCGGATCATCTCGGACATCTTCGCCTTCACCTCGGCGAACATGCCCAAGTTCAACTCGATCTCGATCAGCGGCTATCACATGCAGGAGGCCGGCGCGACGGCCGACCTGGAGTTGGCCTACACCCTGGCCGACGGGGTCGAATACGCCCGCGCCGGCGTCGCGGCCGGCATGAGCATCGACCAGTTCGCGCCGCGCCTGTCGTTCTTCTGGGCGATCGGCATGAACTACTTCATGGAAGTGGCGAAGATGCGCGCCGCGCGCCTGCTCTGGGCCCGTCTGATGAAGCGCGAGTTCGATCCCAAGGACGACCGCTCGCTGTCCTTGCGCACTCACAGCCAGACTTCCGGCTGGTCGCTGGCGGCCCAGGACGTGTTCAACAACGTCGCCCGCACCTGCGTTGAGGCCATGGCCGCCGTGAACGGCCAGACCCAGAGCCTGCACACCAACAGCCTGGACGAAGCCCTGGCCCTGCCGACCGACTTCTCGGCCCGGATCAGCCGCAACACCCAGCTCTTCCTGCAGATGGAGAGCGGCACGACCCGCGTCGCCGACCCCTGGGGCGGCAGCTACTATGTCGAGCGCCTGACCTACGAGCTGGCCCAGAAGGCGTTGGCCCACATCGAGGAGGTCGAGGCGCTGGGGGGCATGGCCAAGGCCATCGAACAGGGCCTGCCCAAGCTGCGCATCGAGGAGGCCGCCGCCCGCACCCAGGCCCGCATCGACAGCGGCAAGCAGAGTGTGGTGGGCGTCAACCGCTACAAGCCCGAGGTGGCCGACGACATCCCGGTGCTGAAGGTCGACAACAGCGCCGTGCGCGCCGCCCAGCTGGAGAAGCTGGCCCGCCTGAAGGCCGAGCGTGATCCGGCCGCCACCGAGGCCGCCCTGAAGGCGCTCGAAGATGGCGCGCGCGGAAACGGCAACCTGCTGGCCCTGGCCGTCGACGCCGCGCGCGCCAAGGCCACGGTGGGCGAGATCAGCTACGCCCTGGAGAAGGTGTTCGGCCGCCACCGCGCCGAGATCAAGTCGATCCAGGGGGTCTATATGAAGGAGGCCGGCAACGATCCGAAGACCGCGCGCGCCAAGGCCATGGTCGAGGCGTTCGAGCAGGCCGACGGCCGCCGCCCGCGCATCCTGATCGCCAAGATGGGCCAGGACGGTCACGACCGCGGCCAGAAGGTCATCGCCACGGCCTTCGCCGACCTCGGCTTCGACGTCGACATCGGCCCGCTGTTCCAGACCCCGGCCGAGGCCGCCCGGCAGGCGGTGGAAAACGACGTCCATGTGGTGGGGGCGAGCTCGCTGGCCGCTGGTCACCTGACCCTGGCGCCAGAGTTGAAGGCGGAACTGGCCAAGCAGGGCCGCGACGACATCCTGATGGTCGTGGGCGGGGTCATTCCGCCCCAGGACTTCCAGGCCCTGCGCGACGCCGGCGCGGCGGCGATCTTCCCGCCTGGCACGGTGATCGCCGACGCGGCGATCGAACTGCTGGACAAGCTGAACCGGCAGCTCGGCTACACGCAGGAAGCGGCCTGAGGATCGAGTGCGCCTAACCGTACGGTGTGGTACGATTAGGGTATGAACGCCCTGGCCCGAGCGCTGGAGACCTCGCAACAGCACCGCTTCACGCTGGACGATGTCCTGCGCATGCAGGAAGCTGGCATCCTCGACGAGGGCGCCCGCGTCGAGTTGATCGACGGAGCGCTGGTCGAAATGGCCCCGGAAGGCACGCCCCATACGCGGGTGAAGATGCAACTGGCCATGCGGTTCATGGCCAGCGCTGGCGACGCCATCCGTGTGATCGTCGACTCGACCTTGCGCCTGGCGCCGACCTACGCCCCGGATCCGGATCTCTATCAGTACGACGCGACGCTGCCGCTCAGCGCGGTGAATGGCGCCAACGTCGGTCTGGTGATCGAGGTCGCGCACTCGACCCTGAAGAACGACCTTGCGGTGAAAGCCGAGATTTACGCTCAGCACGGCGTGCGAGACTATTGGGTCGTGGATGTGAACACCGACACGCTGATCGTGCATCGCGGTCTGGCGGGCGGCGTCTATCGCGACGTGACGCATCACGCGGCGCGCGAGACGGTAACGGCCCTTGTTCTGCCAGGCGTGTCGCTATGCCTGGCGGAGCTGCCAGTCATTCGCTAGCCAGCTTTTCGCCGGAAGAGGCCCCGCTTCTTCTGGCTGCGCTCGAAGGCGACTTCTTCGGGCAGGCCATGGCGGGCCTCGATGTCCTTCTGCAGCGCCTTGGCCGCCATCAGGTGGCCGGGGAACAGGGTGTCGACGGCCCATCCCAGGACCGGCACGGTGTCGGACAGGTTATCGGCGGCGAGATAGGCGGCCATCCGGCCCATGGTGGCGGGCGAAGCCTTGGCGTGAGCCGCATGGAACAGCAGCAGCGCCCCGGCGCCGAGGCCATAGGCCAGACCAACGCCTGGCACCCAGGCCAGCACGCCGTCGAGGCCGATGCCGACGGGGCCGACGCCGATCAGGCGGTCGGAGAGACGCTTGATCGTTTCGGCCGCGCGCCAGGCGCGATGCGCCTTGAAGCGCTGGTCGTCCACCAGACTGGCTTGCGGCTCGGCATAGGCGGAAGCCATGGAGAAGTCGTCGGTCATGATCCCAGAACGTTCCGCTTCGTCCGTCGTTGCCTCGACCTCAGATCGTCGACCTTGCCCGGCGCCGCAAGACCGATTGACCGTTTTGGTTTCGCGATCGGCCGGCCTCGGCTAAGCGAGGTCTGGTGAATCCTGCTCTCGACATCGACGCCCTGGAACAGCGCCTGGTCGCCGGCGACCGCGCCGCCTTGGCGCGCGCCATCACCCTGGTCGAAAGCCGCCGCGCCGATCATCAGGTCGCGGCCCGGACGCTGCTTTCGCGGCTGATGCCGTTGACGGGCCGGGCTCAAAGGATCGGGATCACCGGCGTGCCTGGCGCGGGCAAGTCGACCACGATCGAGCGTTTTGGTTGCAACCTGGTCGAGGCGGGCTGCAAGGTCGCGGTGCTGGCGGTCGATCCGTCGTCCGGCCGCCACGGCGGTTCGATCCTGGGCGACAAGACGCGGATGGAGCAGCTCAGCGTCCAGCCCAACGCCTATATCCGCCCTTCCCCCTCCGGCGGCGCGCTGGGCGGCGTGGCGCGCAAGACCCGCGAGGCGATGCTGCTGTGCGAGGCGGCCGGCTTCGACGTGGTGATCGTCGAGACCGTGGGCGTTGGGCAGTCCGAGACGGTGGTGGCCGACATGGTCGACATCTTTCTGGCGCTGCTGATCCCCGGCGGCGGCGACGAGTTGCAGGGCATCAAGAAGGGCCTGATCGAGCTGGCCGACCTGCTGGTCATCAACAAGGCCGACGCCGATCCCGCCAAGGCCGAGCGCTCGGCGCGCGACTATCGCAACGCCCTGCACATCCTGACGCCAGCCCACCCCGACTGGACGCCGCCGGTGCTGACCGCCTCGGGTTTGACCGGCCAGGGTCTCGATGTGCTGTGGACCCAGATCCAGCGCCACCGCGAAATCATGACCGCCAATGGCGCGCGCGCCGCCCGCCGCGCCGACCAGGACGCGCGGTGGATGTGGGCGATGGTCGAGGACCGACTGCGGGATGCGTTCCGGACAGCGCCCGCCGTGGCCGCCTTGTCGCCGAACCTCGAAGCCTCGGTTCGCGCTGGCGAGGTCCCAGCTTCGGTCGCCGCCGATCGCCTGCTCGCCGCTTTTGGGCTGGACTGACCCCGTCCGAGGCGGCGTACGGCTTCGGGATCAGAGTTGTCGACACTTTGGCAATTGTGTCGGTTTGGGTCTAAAGACCCCGCATGCTCAAGAAGACGATCGTCAGCAAGGTCACCGATCCCGCCGCAGAGGCCGACCGCGCGTGGTTCGAAGCCAACGCCGAAAGGCGCTTCCGCCTGCGCGACCCCGCGCCGCTGGAGTTCAAGGACCCTCTCGGCGATCCCGGCGACGGCTTCTCCTGGCGCGTCCTGGTCGCCCTGCTGCCGGATGGCGGCCGTCTGCGTCTGCCGGTCTCGCTGTCGTGGGAGCTGCACAACGACCACGCCAAGGACCAGCACCTGCGCATCCTGTTCGACCAGATCGCGCCCGCCGAGGCCAAGGCGCGACTGGGCTGAGAGGCCATTGACGACGGCCAGGGATCGCGCCCCCCTCGGCCGCATGCCCCGTACGATCCTGATCTGGGCGCTGGTCCTCGCGATCGGCGCCTTCATCCTGCGGTGGCTGGAGCAGCAGTTCCTGCTGCGCGTGCTGCCCTGGAAGATCTCAGCGCGGCGCTGCTGCGCAATCCGCGGTTCCTGCCGGCCAAGGCCTAGGCCCCAAGCTTAGGCCGCGAGCAGGCGGCCTCAGGCCGCCTGCAACTGCTGCTTGACCCGCTCGGCCAGGGTCTTGATGTCGATCGGCTTGGGCAGGAAGGTCACGCCCGTCTCGCCCTCCAGCAGGTCGCTGAACTCGGCCTCGGCGTAGCCGGAGATGAACATCACCGGCGCGGTCCCCAGGTAGCCGCGCGCCTTCTTCAGCAGGGTGGGGCCGTCGATACCGGGCATGATCACGTCGCTGATCAAGAGGTCGATCGTGCCGGCGTGCTCCTCGGCGATCAGCAGGGCCTCCTCGCCGTCGGCGGCCTCCAGCACCTCGTAGCCGCGAGCGCGCAGCAGGCGGGCGGCGACGCTGCGGACCGCGTCCTCATCCTCGACGAACAGGATGCGGCCGGCGCCCGAGAGGTCGCGGGCGGCGCGCGGCTTGGCCGGCTCGGCCGTCGCGGCCTGAGCGGCGACCACGCCCACCGGCGCGTCATACACGGGCAGGAAGATGCGGAACGCCGCGCCTTCGCCCGGACGGCTGTGGACGTGGATCCAGCCGTCGCTCTGCTTGACGATGCCGTAGACTGTGGCCAGGCCCAGGCCCGTGCCCTCGCCCACCGGCTTGGTGGTGAAGAACGGGTCGAAGATCTTGCCCATGACGTCGGGCGGAATGCCCGGGCCGTCGTCGCTGACCTCGATGAAGGCGCAGTCGCCATCGGCTGCGGGGAAGCCCAGCTGGATGGCCTCGTCGCGGTTCAGGCGCGCGGTGCGGATACGCACGACACCGCCGCCCTTGGCCGCGCGCACGGCGTCGCGGGCGTTGACGGCCAGGTTCATGACCGCCGTCTCGAGCTGGCTCTTGTCGGCGCGGACCTGCGGCAAGTCGCGGCCGTAGTCGGTGATCAGCTTGACGTCTTCGCGCAGCAACCGGCGCAGCAGCACCTCGAACTCGGAGATCAGTTCGCCAAGGTCCAAGACCTCGCGCTGGACGGTCTGCTTGCGCGAGAAGGCCAGCAGCTTGCGAACGAGGTCGGCGGCGCGCACGCCCGTCTGGCGGATCTCGTTGAGGCCCTCATACGAAGGGTCGCCGACCGGGTGACGGTGCAGCAGTTCGTCCAGGCGCAGCTGGATGGCGGTCAGCAGGTTGTTGAAGTCGTGCGCCACGCCGCCGGCCAGCTGGCCGATCGCCTGCATCTTCTGGGCTTGGGCCAGTTGCAGCTCGATCTGCTTCTGCTCCGACACGTCGATCATGTAGGCCACCAGGCGGCCTTCGGCGCGGTAGAGGTAGAGGTGGGCGATGCGGGTCGCGTCGCGCGCCAGGCGCACCTCGTAGGGACCAGCCCGCCCCTCGGCCAGACGCGTCTCGGCGTCCGCGCGCGAGCCCGCGTCGATCAGGTCGCCGAACACCACGCCGGCCTTGGCGCCGGTCATGGTCGTCAGGGCCGGATTGGCCTCCAGCACGCGCGAGGTGAACGGCTCCAGACCTTCCAGCAGGGCCGCGCCGAACGGCGAAGCGCCGGCGAAGGCGTCCAGAGAGTTGGGCGGCGGCGCGGCGCGCTCGGCCGTCGGCGCGGTCGCGACGGGCTCGGCCGCCGGCTCGGGCGCGGCGACGGGCGACAGACGGATCAGCAGGCGGCCGCCGGGCAGGCAGGAGACCTTGGCGAGATGATCGGCGTCGCCGGCGCGCAGCGCGCCCTCGGCCATCTCGCCATGACGGGCCTGGATCATGGCGGCGAACAGGCCAGCGCCGGCCACGCCCTTGGGCAGGCGGCGCTGCGAGCCCATCAGGGCGCGCCAGGCGGCGTTGGCGGCCAGCACCCGGCCGTCCGGCGCGGCCAGGCTGGCGGGCTCGCTCAAGGCGGCGATGAAGGTCTCGGCCTGATCGGAATCATCGCCGCTCTGGGCGGCGCCGCGGATGGCCAGCAGGCCCAGCACGGCCACGCCCGCCACGCCCAGCAGCAGCAGCAGACCCGCCAGCGTGGCCGGCCCCGCCTTCAGCGCCGGCGCGGCCGAGAAGCCCGCCGCCGCCAGGAAAAATAGCGCCGCGCCCGCCAGCCACGGATCGAAGCGCCGACGCCCCGCGCCGGCCATGGCTTTGTCCTGGAGGTGAAGATCGGCCATCGGCGGCATGAATACCTTGGTTACGGCGAGGCTGCGACTCACCGGAGATCGTTGAAACAATAACCTTTCCCGAGGGCTAGGTCTTTTTCGGAAGTAGGGCCTACAGCGGACGCGCCCGTGACTGAGGCTTCTTGCCGTTGAGGATGAAGCTGATGACCTTGGCCACCGCCTCGAAGTGCTCGACAGGGATCTCCTCGTCCACCTCGACGCTGGCGTAGAGGGCCCGCGCCAGAGGCGGATCCTCCAACACCGGCACCCCGTGCTCCTCGGCGATCGCGCGGATCTTCAAGGCCAGTTCGTCAACGCCCTTGGCCACGCAAAGCGGCGCGGGCGTCTCGCCGGCCTCGTATTTCAGCGCCACGGCGTAGTGGGTCGGGTTCATGACGACCACGGTCGCCTTGGGCACCTGCTGCATCATCCGCTGGCGCGAGCGCTGCATCTGGATCTGGCGGCGCTTGCCCTTGATGTGCGGGTCGCCGTCCGACTGCTTGAACTCGTCCTTGACCTCTTGGAGGGTCATCCGCATCCGGTTCATGAAGCGGTGGCGTTGCCAGAACCAGTCGAAGGCCGCCGTGCCGGTCAGGAAGATGATCACGGCGATCAGCAGCGACTTGGACAGCTTCATCGCCTCGGGCAGCATCAGAGCCGGGTCGAGGCCCACCAGATTGCGCACCTCGCCGACATGCGGCTTCAGCACCATCCAGGCGATCAAGCCCGTGACCAGGAACTTCACCGCCGACTTCGCGAACTGAACGAAGCCGTCGATGCCGAAGATGCGGCCCAGGCCCTTGATCAGGTCGAGCTTGCTGAAATCGGGCTTCAGCTTGGAGGGCGTCAACAGGAAGCCGGACTGGGCGATGTGGGCGACCGCGCCGGCGAAGGCCGAGACCAGCATCACCAGGATCAGCGGCGGCAAGGCGGCCATGGTCGCCTGCTTCATCACCACCATGGCCCCGCCGCTGGAGAGGTCGATCGTGCCGGCGTGGGCGATGAACGGGTAGAGCGCGGCGGAAAGGTCGCGGGTCAGCCAGCCGCCGGCCAGGATCACCACCGAGACGGCGCCGACCAGCGAGGCCAGTTGCGGGATGTCGGCCGACTTGACGACGTCGCCCTTGGCGCGCGCGTCCGATAACCGTTTCGCCGACGGTTCTTCTGTTTTCGACTCGGGATCCGTATCGTCCGCCATGCGCGCCCCCTAGGCGAAGACCTGCAGGAGCTCGCGATAGCGATCGGTCCAGACCATGGCGATGCCGCCCAGGGACAGGGCCAGCAGCGACAGGCCCAGGATCACGCTGAGCGGCGAGGCGACGAAGAAGATCTGGAACGCAGGCATTACCCGGCCGACCAGACCCGTGGCGAGGTTGAAGACCAGCGAGAAGACGATCACGGGAGCGGCCAGTTGGACGCCCAGCGAGAACGACTCCGCCGCCGTCCGCACGGCCAGGGTGACGGCGTCGTTGACCGGCACGGCGCGCGTGAACGGGAACAGGGTGTAGGACTTGACGATCGCGCCGATGAACAGGTGATGCAGCCCGGTCGCCATGATCAGCGTCAGCCCCATCATCGACAGGAACGTCGCCACCGCCGTGCTCGAGCCCTGCATCGACGGATTGGTGGTCTGGGCGAAGGAGAGCGTCGTCTGCAGCGAGATGATTTCGCCGGCGGTGGTCAGCGAGATCATGAACAGCCGCAGCACCGAACCGATCATCAAGCCGATCAGGACCTCGTGGATGATCGCGCCGACCAGACCGCCCAGAGTGGTCGGGATCGGCGGCACGGTGTCCTGGACCAACGGCCCCAGCAACAGTGCCATCAGGAGCGCGAACGACAGGCGGATGCGCGGCGGCACCGTCTGGTCGCCAATGCCAGGCATGGTCATGACCATGGCGCCCACTCGCGAGAACACGAGGGCGGCGACATAGACCTGAAACGCCGTGGCGAAGGAATTCACGCGCCCCCTGCCCTTCCGCTACAGGCCCGCGATGCGGGCTGCGATCTGGCGCATGAAGGCGCTCATCAGCGCGCCCATCATCGGCAGGAAGATCAGCAGTGAAATGAAGATCGCGACGATCTTCGGCGCGTAGACCAGGGTCTGTTCCTGGATCTGGGTCAGGGCCTGGAACAGGCCGATGGCGACGCCGACCACGAGGCCGACGATCAGCACGGGAGCGCACAGCTTGAGCGTCAGCCAGATCGCGTCTCGGCCGACATCTAGAACCTCGGCGCCCGTCATCGAAAGCCTCTTGGGAATCGGCCGCCAAAGGCCGTGGAATCGAGGGCTTCAGCTTGGGCGAGATATGGTTAACGAGGCGTTAGGAGTTAACCTTCCGATAGCCTTATCCCGCAGGCCGCGACGGCGCGTCGCGGCCCATGAGCGCTGCGAGGGAAGCGCTTTATCGGATGCGAATCCGCACCGGCACCTGGATGTAGGAACCCGCGCGGCTCTTGCCGTCGGGGCCCAGCAGGTCGACCTGGAACTGCGAGGCCATCGACAGGGCGGCTTGGCCGACGCCGAGTTCGCTGGGGGTTTCGTCCTGAACCGTGCAGGCCGTCAGGCGGCCGTCGTTCTTCACCAGGCAGTTCAGCAGGGCGACGGCCTCGCGCGGCTGCGAGGCCGGGACGAGCATGTCCGAGGCGGTCTTGGCCGGAACAGGAGCGGCGACCACGGCGGCGGCCAAGGCGAGCGAAGCAATCACGAGTTCATCCCTTTACTTGTCGTTCTTCTGGCGGGTCCGCCGCGTCCCGTTTCGGGTCAGACCGCCGGAGCCCGCTGGAGACGTTGCAGGCCTTGTGCCGCCAGATCAGTCAGCGAGCGCAGGCCCAACTCCGAGAAGATGTCGAAGGCCGCGGCCAGGGCCACGCCAGCCCGGGCCAGACGACCGTCGTCGCGACCGGTAATCTCGACCCGCGCCTCGTACAGGCGAGCGAGGTTCATCTGCGCCACCGCCCAGCTGGCGGGATCGCGCGCGCCGCGCACCTCGGCCAGCTCGGCCTTGAAGGCCAGCTCGGCGGCGTCCAGCACCGCCAGGTCGGCGGTGAGCTCGGCGCAGCGCGCCAGGCACAGGGCGCGGTTGTTGGCGACATGAGCGCGGAGGGCCAGGGCCGGCTGGACCTTCAGGATTTGCGTGGCGCGGTCATAGGCCGAGACGGCTTGTTCGAAGACGCGCTCGCTGGTGGTCGCCTCGCCCATGGTCTGCAGGACGGCGCCGAGCAGCGCCTGGGCGCGGGCCCAGTCCATCGGACTGTGGTCCAGCGAGATGACCTGCCCCGCATCGGTGATCGCCTGGACGCCTTCGCCGATACGGGCGATCTCGCCGTCCAGGTCGCCCAGTTGCACCAGGGCGGCGCCGCGGAGACACTCCAGTCGCGCCCACACCAGCGGTTCGAAGTCGGCGTCGAGTCCCTCGAGCGCGCTCTTGGCCTCCGACGCGGCGAGTTCCGCCAGGGCGCGATCCTTCAGGCGCGCGGCGCAGTTCAGGATCAGGTCGATGCGGTTGGCGCGCTGATCGGCCAGCAGCAGCCGCGCCGCGCCGCCCTTGGCGCGCTTGGCGGCGGCCAGGGCGCGTAGCGGCGCCTCAAAGGCCTGGACAGCGGCCAGGGCGCGGTCGAGATCGCCCGCCGCCAGGGCCGCACGGCCCTCGAGGGCGGCGGAAAGGGCGCCGCAAAGCGCGGTGCGGTGTTGGGCGGGCGTCCGAGCCAAGGTCGAGATGGCGGCGGCCACAAGGCCCTCGTCGCCGAACAGGTCGGCGCCTTGCAGCGCCAGCATGACCTGCTCGCAGCGAGCGGCCGCGAGGCCGTCTTGGCGGCGCTCGGTCTCGAAGATCTTCACGGCGGCCTCGGCCTGGGCGGCGCCCTTGCGCAGCGCCGTGGCGTCACCGGTGCGGCGGGCCAGTTCGCGCCAGATCACGGCGGCTTCCAGAAGGCGCGCGCCGCGCTCCTTGGTCCCCAGCCGGCTGGCCGCGACGTCGGCCGAGCGGGCCTCGTTGGCCAACAGGCGTGTGTCGAGCAGTTCCAGCAGCGAGGTGTCGCCACCGGTCAGGCCGTCCCGCCAGGCGCTCTTGGCCTCGGTCTCGACACCGAACAGCCGCTTCAGATCTCGTCCGAATTCGAACATGGCAGCGCACTCCACTTGGGGACGTCCCAACCCGGGACAGCCGTCGAAGGTTCAACGCCCAAGCAGCAAAACCGGAGCCAGCAGCTTTAACAAGTGGTTAATAGGTCTTTACGACGCGTTAACCATAAATATTTCCCAAGCCTTTACACCTCGCGGCCAACTTCGCCCAAAATGGCTGGAGACGCCTCGATTTGGCACACTTTTTGCTTCAACGAACTCGCCCACGTTCTTCCCCAGGAGGCATTTATTAGAACGACGTTCATTGATCTTAAAATGACGTTAACTATAAGTTTTAGGGCGATGTTTACCTTCTGTTCGCACCCCTCCCCCAACTTGACCGAAGCAGGTTAGAAACCGGCCAGAACGTTGATTGGGAGCTCGCCATGGTCGCCGTCACCCTGTGGATCGCCAGCCTCTGCCGCCAGGACCCGAGCTATGGCGGCTGGGCGTATGTGCGTCGGATCGACGGCGAGACCGGCGCCGCCGCGATCAAGGGCGCGGCGGGCGGCGAGCGACGGACAACCACCGCCAAGATGAGCCTGACGGCGCTGACCGAGGCTCTCGAAGGCCTCTCGGACCTGCCCGCCGACGCCGCGGTGACCCTGCGCTTTTCGGATCTCGACCTCGCGAGCCAACTGGTGGCGACCGACGGCGACTACGCCACCGCCGAGCCGGACGCTTGGACGGCCGCCCGCGCCGCGGTGGCCGCGCGGCCCGTTCTGGAGATGGTCCCGGCCTCGCCCGGCGAAGAGGCCAACGGCTTCCTGGCCGCCTGGGCGGAGTTTGGCCTCGACACCAGCAAGTCGCGCGGGACCTTCAAGGCCGCGATCCCCAAGCCGAACCTGATGAAGTTTCCGGGCTAGCTAGGCTGGCGGGCCACGATCAGGTCGGCCGTCGCGGGATTACAGGCGAAAGGGATGTTCGCCAGCGTCGCCATGCGGATCAGCGCCTTGACGTCAACGTCGTGCGGCTGGGGCGACAACGGATCGACGAAGAAGATCAGCACGTCCAGCCGCCCCTCGGCGATCATCGCGCCCAGCTGCTGGTCGCCGCCAAGAGGACCGCTTTTTAGCCGGGTCAGAGTCAGGTTCGGCAGCGCCTCCAGAATCCGACCGCCCGTGGTGCCGGTCGCGAACAGCGCCTTGCCCTTCAGGAAGTCCGCATGCGCCCTGGCCCAGTCGACCAGCGCGGCTTTCTTGTCGTCGTGGGCCACGAGTCCGATGGCGAGAGGCGCGGGCATGGAAAAGAGGCTCCTGGCAGGCGGAGCCGCACTCATTTCGCGCCTCGAGGGCGATGGCAAGCCTGACGCTGCCCGCGCCTTGGGCAGGAGGGCCGTCGCGCGCCCTCCCCCTCTTGCGCGATCGCGCTCCGAGGTTCGTCCTGACGCCTCAGGCCATGGGGAGCGAACGAAATGACCACGCGGATATCCGACGAGCCGGCGCTGGGACGCCGCGCTTTCCTGCGCAGTGCGGCGCTGATCGCGGCCGCGGCGCCGATCGTCACCGAGGCCAGCCTGGCCCACGCCGCGGCCCAGACAACCACCGCTCCGCCCTCCGGAATGGCGCTGCACGGCCAAAGCCCCAACGCCCCGCCGTCCGGCGCGGTGCTGATCAACGCCAACGAGAACCCGCTGGGCCCGAGCAAGGCGGCCTGCGACGCCATCGCCCGCGTGGCGCCCTTGGGCGGCCGCTACGACTTGAACGGGGAGACCGATCTCCTGGTGCGGACCTTCGCGGCCCAGAACGGCCTCAAGCCTGAATACGTCGCGGCCTACGCCGGCTCGTCCGAGCCCTTGCACTACAGCGTGCTGGCCTTCACCTCGCCGACCAAGAGCTTCGTCACGGCCGACCCGTCCTACGAGGCCGGGATGTACGCGGCCAGGACCAGCCAGGCCAAGGTAGTGAAGGCGCCGCTGACCGCCGATTGCGCCCACGACGTCAAGGCGATGGTCGCCGCCGACGCCCAGGCCGGCGTCATCTACATCTGCAACCCGAACAACCCGACCGGCACCCTGACCACCAAGCAGGACATCGTCTGGGCGTTGGAGAATAAGCCCGCCGGCTCGATCCTGCTGGTGGACGAGGCCTATATCCACCTGACCGACGAACCGGACACCCTGGACCTGGTGGCCCAGGGCAAGGACCTGATCGTCCTGCGCACCTTCTCCAAGATCTACGGCATGGCCGGCATCCGCTGCGGCTTCGCCGTCGGCCGCCCCGATCTGCTGGCCAAGCTCAAGCCGTTCGGTCAGAACGCCATGCCGATCACCGGCTCGGCCGCCGCCCGCGCCTCGCTGGAGGACGCCAGCCTGGTCCCCGAGCGCCGCAGGATCATCGGCGACACCCGCCGCGATACGATCGCCTGGCTGAAGGCCAACGGCTACAAGGTGATCGGCGATCCCCAGACCAACTGCTTCATGATCGACACGGGCCGCAACGGCAAAGCCGTGTTCGCGGCGATGAAGGCCAAGAACGTCCTGATCGGCCGCACCTGGCCCATCTGGCCCAACGCCGTCCGCGTCTCGGTCGGCACGCCCGAGGAAATGGCGGCGTTCAAGGTGGCCTTCAAAGAGGTCATGGACGCCAAGCCGATGGCGCTGGGCGACCACGTCCAGCACGCGGAACTGGACTATTACGCGACACTCTAGACGGCGATGGAAGGCCGGCGCACGGGATGTCGCCGGCCTCCTGACTACGCCAGCCTGAACCGAGGCGGCGGCAGGCTCAGCCGGGTGTCGGCCACGGCGTCGCCACGGAAGAACCGCACCAGCAGGCCCTGCACGTCGGGATGAGCCTCGAAGACGTTGTGGCCGGCGTTCTCGACGATCACCCGGGCCTTGCGCGTGAACTGGGCCGCGACCTCGTCCTGTTCGGACATCGGCGTGCGGCCGTCCAGCGTGCCGGCGAGCAGAAGGGCGGGATGGTCGATCCGCAGCGGCGTCCGGAAGGTTTCGCCCAGATCGACGCCTGGGACCGCGCCCAGCAGTTGCGGCATCGGGAAGTTCAGGGCCTCGCCCAGCACGGCGGTCTTGGCCTCGCGTCGCACCAAGGCCAGGCGAGCCGGCGAAATGCCCGACGCCAGGTCCGTCGCCTCGGGCATGCCGGCGATGCCGAGAAGGTTCGCGAACTCGCCCACGAACGGCTTGAGCACGTCGGTGTTTCCGGCGTCCAGCGCCAGATAGAGCCCCGGCAGCATGACCAAGGTCGGCGGATTGGCGATCATTCCGCCGGTCATCAACTGCATCGCGAAGCCGCCGATCTTCAGCTCGACCGGCTTGCCGTTCAGCGTCGCGGCCATGCTGACCGGCGCGGCCTCCATCTTGGCGTGAACCCGCCGCATCAGAGCCGGCAGGTCGGGGATCGCCGCGCGGACGGCCGGGTCGGCGGCCAGCAAGCCGTCCACCTGGCGCAGGAGGGCGTCGACCGCCGAGGGCCGCTTCACGGTCTGGTCCTGACCTTCCAGGCTGGCCAGGGCCACGCGGTTCACCCGCTCGCCGTGCCGCTTGAGCATGCTGAGCGCCAGGTGCGTGCCGTAGCTGATGCCCCACAGGTCGACCTTCTCGGCCCCAAGATGGCGGCGCAGGTCGTCGATGTCGTCGGCGTTCTGTTCGGTGTTGTAGCCGGTCATTGCGATGCCGGCCTTGGTCCAGTCGGCCCACGCCTCCTGGAAGTCCGCGCGGAAATAGGCGGTCAGCCCCGCCCGCGTGAAGTCCGGCAAGGGCCGCGTCGAGAGCGGCCGTTCGGGGATGTGGTTGGACAGACCCGTGCCGCGCTGGTCGAAGGCGATGACGTCCGCGATCTCGCGCAGGGCCATCATGATCGGAAAGCGCGGTCCGGCCAGCGCGCGGGTCGCCAGGCCGCCCGGTCCGCCGGCCAGATAGATGATCGGCGGCCCCGGCTTGGCCGCCGTCGAGGCGAACCGCACATAGCTCAGCCGGATCTTCCGGGACCGGGGATCGCGGCGATCCTCCGGAACCTCGAAGAAGCCGCGCTCGGCGTCGGTGTCCTGGCCCTGCCAGCCCTTGAAGCGGAACGGACCGGGCGGCGGCGAAGAGGACGCGCCTGTTTGGGCCAGGGCCACGCCAGAGACGGCGAGGCCAGGAAGGGCGAGGCCGGCGAAGAGCACGGCGCGGCGGTTGAGCGATGCATGGGTCATGGCGGCAACCGAGCCGATCGACGGGCCTTCCGCCACGCCGCTTCGGTCAACGGCGCCGCTCGATCGGTGAACGGTGGCGCGCCTCGGCGAACGGCGCTCTAAGGTGACGCCATGTGGCGAACCCTGCTTCTCACCCTCCTGCTCACGAGCCTGGCGACCCTGGCGCGGGCCCAAGACATGGCGTGGGAGGCCTGCCATGGCGCGGCCGGCCCTTCCGGCCCGGCGCTTAGCGACTGCCGTCCAATCGGAGATTTCGTCGATCCCCAGGGCCGCGAGCTCTGGATTCGCGCGACGATCCCCGCCCCCAGCGACACCCAGCCGCGCGCCCTCTACGTGGCCGGCGTCGCCTCGTCCGAAGCCTGGCTCAACGGCGAACGGCTGGGGTTTAACGGCCGTCCTGGAGCGTCGGCGCGGGACGAAGTTCCTGGCAAGTATCAGGCGATCTTTCCGATCCGCGAGACCGCCTGGCGTGGCGGCGCGAACACCCTGGTGCTGCGCCTGTCTTCCTTCCATGGCGGCCTGCGCTTCGCCGGCCCGATGAGCGCCATTGTCGTCTTGCCGTCCCCCTATCCCCAGCGCACCGCGCCGCTGGCGATAACCTTCGTGGCGACCGGCGCCCTGCTGGCGGCGGCGTTCGGGTTCGGCGTCATCCACGCCCTGAGACGGACAGGCTCCAGCCTCATCCTGGCCGGCATGGCTGGCGTCGCGGCCGTCCAGTCCATCGTCGAGAGCCTGCGGACGCTCTTCAACTATCCCTATCCGCTCCATGCCTGGCGGATGAGCGCCATCTGGGGACTGGCGGCCGCCTTCGCGATCCTGCTGGTCGCCTATGTCACCAGCCGGTTCCTGCCCAGGGCGCGAGGGCTGATGATCGGGCTGGCGCTGGGCGGGGTCGGCGCCACGGTCCTGCTGCCGGGCTTCGACACCAAGACGGTCTGGGCGCTGATCCTGGGCGTGGGCCTCGCCGTGGCGCCGGCCGTCGCGGGCGTGCGTCGGCGCATCCCCGGCGCCCGGCCCGCCCTGGCCTATCTGGCGCTGTTCCTGGCCCTGGCCCTCGGCTTCCCCCAATGGCTGGCCGACTTTTCTTACTTCCTGCTCGCCGCCAGCCTGGTGCTGCCCCTGCTGATGGTCGAGGTGGTGCGGCTTGGCCGCGAGGACCGTGGACGCGAAGCCGCCCTGACCCGGGCCGTCAGCCTTCCCGACCGACTAACCGTGGCCTCGGCGCGCGGCGTCGAGCTGGCGCCCGTCGCCGAGATCCTGGCCGTGGTGGGGGCCGACGACTATGTCGAGCTACGGATGGTCGGCGGCCGCAGCCTGCTGCACGCGGCGCGCCTGGACGGGCTGACGGCCCAACTGCCAGCGAATTTCCTGAGGGTCCACCGGTCGGTGATCGCCAACCTGGCGCACGTCCAAAGACTAGAGCGCGACGGCGACCGCTGGCGGCTGCATCTGAGCGAGGGCGCGCCCCTGCCCGTCAGCCGTTCCCGCCAGCCCGCCGTGCGCGAGGCCCTGGAAGCGTCCCTCGTCTAGGCGCGTTCCTTGGTCCGCTCGAAGCGCACCTTCGGGTAGCGCTCGGCGACATAGCCGATCTCCCAGGAGGACTTGCCCAGGAAGACCGGGGCCTCGTCGATGTCCTGGCCCATGGCCGACTTGTGCTTGTTCACGAAGTCCTCGACGTCAGCGCGATCGCCGCCCAGCCAGCGGGCCTCGGCGTAGGGGCTGGCCTCGAAGATCACCTCCAGCTGGTATTCATTGGCCAGCCGGTCGGCCATCACCTCGAACTGCAGCTGGCCCACGGCGCCGACGATGAAGTCGCTGCCGATCATCGGGCGGAACAGCTGGGTGACGCCCTCCTCGGCGAGACCCTCCAGCGCCTTCTTCAGGTGCTTGGCCTTCAGCGGATCCTTCACGCGCACGCGGCGTAGGATTTCCGGCGCGAAGTTGGGCAGGCCGGCGAAGCGCAGCGTCCCGCTTTCGGACAGGCTGTCGCCCACCCGCAGCACGCCGTGGTTCGGGATGCCGATCACGTCGCCGGCGAAGGCGTCCTCGGCCAGCTCGCGGTCGGAGGCGAAGAACATGATCGGCGCGTTGACGCTCATCGCCTTGCCGGTGTTCTGAGCCTTCAGCTTCATGCCGCGCGTGAAGCGGCCGCTGGTCAGGCGCAGGAAGGCGATCCGGTCGCGGTGGTTGGGGTCCATGTTCGCCTGGACCTTGAAGACGAAGCCCGACACCTCGCTGTCGCCGGGGGCGACGTGAGTCTCCGCGCCGTTCTTGGTGGCCGGCATGGGCTTGGGCGGCGGCGCATAGGCGCCGATGCCGCCGAGCAGCTCAGCGACGCCGAAGTGGCGCAGGGCCGAGCCGAAGAACACCGGCGTCATGTGGCCCTCCAGGAACGACTGGACATCGAACGGCTTGCCGGCCTCGGTGACCAGCATGGCGTTGTCCTCCAGCTCGGCCTTTTCCTCGGGGTCGAGGTACTGGACCACCGCATTGCCCTTGAAGGCGATCGGGTCGGGATGGCCCTCGTCGTCGGTCGAGCTCTTCTTGGCGTAGGGGATGAACTTGTCGTTGCGCAGGTCCAGCATGCCCTTGAAGCGCCCGCCCGAACCGGCCGGCCAGTACAGCGGGGCCGGATCCAGGGCCAGCTTCGACGAGACCTCGTCCAGCAGCTCGAACGGGTCCTGGGCCTCACGGTCCATCTTGTTGATGAAGGTGATGATCGGGATGTCGCGCAGGCGGCAGACCTCGAACAGCTTCAGGGTCTGGGGCTCGATGCCCTTGGCCGCGTCCAGCACCATGATCGCCGCGTCGGCGGCCGTCAGGGTGCGGTAGGTGTCTTCCGAGAAGTCTTCGTGGCCCGGGGTGTCCAGCAGGTTGAACATCAGGCCGTCGTGGTCGAACGTCATGACCGAGGCGCTGACCGAGATGCCGCGCTCGCGCTCGATCTTCATCCAGTCAGACTGGGTGCGCCGCGTCTGGCCGCGCGCCCGCACCGCGCCGGCGGCCCGGATCGCCCCGCCGGCCAGCAGCAGGTTTTCGGTCAGGGTCGTCTTGCCGGCGTCGGGGTGACTGATGATGGCGAAGGTGCGCCGACGGGCGGCTTCAGCGGCGGGGGAAGAGCTCATGGGCGGGGACTAGCCTCCTCCGCCCTTTTTGTCACCTTCCCTCGCCGCCGCACCGAGTATCCGGCGCCTAGAACTTCGCCGACAGGCGGACGTACCAGAGGCCGCCGTCGGTGTCGTAGGGCGCGTTACGCGAGTAGATCAGGCCGCGCGAGGCCTGGAAGGTCGCCTCGTCCGGATAGGTGTCGAACAGGTTCTCGGCCCCGACCGTCAGCTTGATCGCCTCGGTCAGCTGGGCGCTGACCGACAGGTCGACCA
>Ga0247725_1000725_pt1 | contig 20970 bp, 21 predicted proteins | sample OKSTACKMCFT3sol_FD_183021 | JGI IMG/M metagenome (GOLD analysis project Ga0247725, IMG submission 183021) | Subsurface sediment microbial communities from gas well in Oklahoma, United States - OK STACK MC-FT3-sol | ecosystem: Environmental > Terrestrial > Deep subsurface > Rock core/Sediment...
GGTAGTACCTATGCGTTGATCGCCATTGGCTACACCATGGTCTACGGCATCATCGGCATGATTAACTTCGCCCATGGCGAAATCTATATGTTGGGGTCGTACGTCGCCTTTATGGTGATTGCGGCCCTGATGATGATGGGGATCGACAGTACTGTGCTGCTGATGGGCAGTGCTTTCGTCATCTCGATCATTATTACCAGCTGCTATGGCTGGACCATAGAGCGGGTGGCCTATCGGCCCTTGCGGGGCAGCAACCGGCTGATCCCGCTGATCTCCGCGATTGGTATGTCGATCTTTTTGCAGAACGTGGTGCGTTTCGCCCAAGGCTCGCGGGACATTGCGATGCCAGCGCTGGTCACCGGCGGCTTTGAGTTCGGTCCTGATAATTTTGCCGCCAGCCTCTCCTGGATGCAGATCATCATCTTCGTGGTGACCTTTGTCACCATGTACGGCCTGACCCAATTCATCGCCCGTTCCCGCATGGGCCGTGCCTGTCGCGCTTGTGCCGAAGATATCAAGATGGCCAACCTGCTGGGTATCAATACCAACAACGTCATCGCCCTGACCTTCGTCATCGGTGCGGCACTGGCCTCCATCGCCGGGGTCTTGCTGGGGATGTATTACGGCGTCATCAATCCCTCCATCGGCTTCATGGCAGGCCTCAAGGCCTTCACGGCTGCGGTTCTCGGCGGTATCGGCTCCATCCCTGGCGCCATGCTCGGTGGTCTGATCCTGGGGGTGACCGAAGCGTTGACCTCCGGTTATCTGAGTTCCGAATACAAGGATGTGGTGGCATTTGCCCTGTTGCTGGCGATCCTGTTGTTTATGCCGACCGGTATTCTTGGCCGTCCTGAAGTGGAGAAGGTGTGATGCATTTTAAACATGCCTGTATTGCCAGCGTCATGACGCTGCTACTGACTCTCTGGCTGTTCGGCTTCCAGCTGCAAGCCGAGGGTGTCGGTCTGACAGTGGTTAATCAGATGGGGACCAATGGCCCAGCCTTGCTCATCGGTGTGGCCATTGTGTTCTTCTTCCAGCTGTTCCGTGAGCGGATCCTGGGCGTTTTTGGTCAGGTGGGTGCACGCACGCCCAAGCTGGTGCTGCCGAGCAAGAGCGACAAACCAGGGCTCTATCGTCTGGGGACCTTGCTGATCCTGGGCGCTTTGATCGTATTGCCGTTTGTGGCAAGCCGTAGCGTGGTCGACTTGGCGACGCTGACCCTGATCTACGTGATGCTGGGACTGGGTCTCAACGTGCAGGTCGGTCTGGCTGGTTTGCTGGATTTGGGCTACGTCGGCTTCTATGCCGTTGGCGCCTACAGCTACGCCCTGCTGAATCAATACTTCGGTTTCAGTTTCTGGGAGGCGTTGCCGCTGGCTGGACTGCTGGCTGCCGGATTCGGCTTCCTGCTCGGCTTCCCGGTGCTGCGCTTGCGCGGGGATTATCTGGCCATCGTCACCCTCGGCTTTGGTGAAGTGATCCGTATCCTGCTGAATAACCTCAACTTCATCACCGGTGGGCCGAATGGTATCTCCGGTATCCCCAAGCCGACGCTGTTTGGCCTGGAGTTTGCCCGCAAGGCGGACGAGGCGGGCGGGCAAACTTTCCATCAGTTCTTCGGCATCAAATATGTGGCGGACCATAAGGTCATCTTCCTCTATCTGATGGCCGTCCTGCTGGTGCTGTTTACCCTGTTTGTCATCAATCGTCTGCTGCGCATGCCGCTGGGACGGGCCTGGGAAGCGTTGCGGGAAGATGAAATCGCCTGCCGCTCTCTGGGTCTGAATCCGACCGTGATCAAGCTCAGTGCGTTTGCCATCGGTGCCGCCTTTGCCGGTTTCGCCGGTAGCTTCTTCGCTGCCCGGCAGGGCTTTATCAGCCCGGAATCGTTCAACTTTATCGAGTCGGCCATCATCCTGGCCATAGTCGTGTTGGGGGGGATGGGGTCCCAATTAGGGATAGTGCTGGCCGCTATCATCATGACCCTGTTGCCGGAAATGGCGCGCGAGTTCAATGAATACCGGATGGTGATGTTTGGTCTGTTGATGGTGGTGATGATGCTGTGGCGGCCTCAGGGTCTGCTGCCGATGACCCGTCAACACATGGAGGTGCCGAAATGAGCAAGATGTTGGAAGTTTCGGATCTGACCATGCGCTTTGGTGGTCTGGTGGCTGTGAACAAGGTGGCTCTGCAGGTGGAGGAGAAACAGATCGTCTCCATCATAGGGCCCAATGGCGCCGGCAAGACCACGGTCTTCAACTGCCTGACCGGGTTTTATCGTCCCAGCGGCGGCATCATTCGCTATGCCGGTGAGGAGATCCAGGGTTTGCCGGGTCACCTGATTGCTCGTAAAGGGGTGGTGCGTACCTTTCAGCACGTGCGTCTGTTCAAGGAGATGACGGCGCTGGAAAACCTGCTGGTGGCTCAGCATCGCCACATGCATGGGGGTCTGTTGCAGGGCATCCTCAAGACTCCGGCCTTCCGCCGTGCCGAAAAAGAGGCCCTGGATCGGGCGCTGTTCTGGTTGGACAAGGTGGGTTTGACCGAGATGGCTAATCGCCCGGCTACGGGCTTGGCTTATGGTCAGCAACGCCGCCTGGAGATTGCCCGTTGCATGTGCACCCAGCCCAAGTTGCTGATGCTGGATGAGCCAGCGGCGGGTTTGAATCCGAAGGAGACCCACGACCTGGATGATCTCATCCGCCTGCTGCGCGATGAGTTCGGTGTGTCCGTGTTGCTGATCGAGCATGACATGAAGCTGGTGATGGAAATTTCTGACCAGATCTATGTGGTGAACCAGGGATGTCCGCTGGCCGAAGGCAAGCCGGAACAGGTGAAGAACAATCCGGCCGTGATCAAGGCCTATCTGGGCGAGTTTTGAGGTATCCCATGCTGGAATTCAACAACGTTTCCACCTATTACGGCAAGATCCAGGCGCTGCACGATGTCAGCTTGCATATCAATCAGGGTGAGATCGTCACCCTGATCGGTGCCAACGGGGCAGGGAAAACGACCCTGTTGATGACGCTGTGTGGCGATCCGAAGCCACAATCCGGGCAAGTGCTGTTTGAAGGGCAGGATATTACCCAGTGGCATACCGCCAAGATCATGCGCGGTGACATCGCTATAGTGCCGGAAGGGCGCCGCATCTTCAGTCGCCTGACGGTCGAAGAGAACCTCTACATGGGCGCCTTCTTCGTCGACAAGGCAGAGCAGGAGAGCCTGCTGGCCGAAGTCTACGAGCTGTTTCCGCGTCTCAAGGAGCGGGTGCATCAACGGGCGGGCACCATGTCCGGTGGTGAACAGCAGATGCTGGCTATCGGCCGTGCCCTGATGAGCAAGCCGCGCTTGTTGTTGCTGGACGAGCCCTCGCTCGGGCTGGCCCCCATCATCATCCAGCAGATCTTCGAGATCATCGAACGGCTGCGGGATCGGGGCATGACCATCTTCCTGGTCGAGCAGAATGCCAACCAGGCTCTGAAGCTGGCGGATCGTGGCTATGTGCTGGAAACGGGCCGAGTGGTGCTGGCCGGCACAGGTGCCGAATTGCTGGCCGATCCGGCGGTACGCCAGGCTTATCTGGGGGGGTGAGACCCGCTACCGTTGATTACGGTCGCCAGAAACGAACCCTGTAGTAGAACGAGGGATCATCCGATGTGAGTCGGATGATCCTTTTTTTTAACAATCGGGTAAACTGGACGCTGATTTTGACAGGAGTAGCCCATGTCCGAGTTCCAACATATTTCCCTGGCCGCCGCCGATACCCTGCTGCAGGCTGGCACGGCGCGGCTGGTGGACATTCGCGATCCGGCCAGTTTCCGTAGCGCCCATGCACCCGGAGCTTTTCATCTGACCAACGACACGCTCGTCTCCTTCATGCAGCAGACCGATTTTGAGACCCCGGTGCTGGTGATGTGCTATCACGGCCATAGCAGCCAAGGGGCAGCCCAGTATCTGGTGAACCAGGGTTTTACCGAGGTCTACAGCGTGGATGGTGGCTTTGAAGGCTGGCGCCTGGCATTCCCGGTGGAAACATCGACGGCTGATGAGCAAGGTCGGGTGTCATGAAACAATTGCTGGTGATCAATGATGCGCGTCTGGCACAAAGCCTGGCCGACTATCTCTCCAGTCGCGGCATGCATTGCGAGCTGACTCAGTCCGAGGTCGGCATTACCGTCTGGCTGGCGGACGAGAGCCGCAGCGGCGAGGCTGAACCCGAGGTCAAACGCTTCCTCAAAGAGCCCTATCATCCACGCTATGCCGAAGCCTCCTGGCAGAGCGGTACGCCGAATAGTCGTATCGATTACAGCGCTGGGCACCACAGTCTGACTGCGCATTTTTTGATGCAGGCAGGCCCCGTGACCTTGCTGGTCATGGCGCTGTGTACCTGCCTGTTTATCCTGCAACTGATTGGCCTGAATCTCTATGCCAGCCTGAGTTTCCATCAGGACGTCTCCCAACTGAGCGGCTGGCAGATTTGGCGCTTTGTGACCCCAGCGTTTTTGCATTTCTCCGCCCTGCACTTGATCTTCAACCTGATGTGGTGGTGGTATCTGGCTGGATTGGTGGAGCGGCAACTGGGCACCAGTAAATTGCTGACCCTGCTGTTGGTGGGAGCCGTGATCCCCAATTTATTGGAGTTTCTGCTCTCCGGGCCGGATTTTGGTGGTCTGTCGGCGGTGGTCAATACCCTGGTGGGTTATTGCTGGATCGTCGGTCGCATGAAGCCTGACGGCGAGGTCAAACTACAAGATGGTATCTTCATCTTCATGGTGGTCTGGCTGGCCATCGGCTTTAGTGGCCTGTTGGGCAACAATCTGGCGAATGTTGCCCATCTCAGCGGTTTGGCCATTGGCCTGTTGCATGGTTGGCTGGATGGCCGCAAATCGGCCGCGTCTATATCCTGAGCGGCTTATTGATACAAGAAGTTGGTAAACAGCAGGTCGCGGATCACTTTGCGACCCTCTTCCTTGGTCAGTAGCTCTTCGACCTTGGCCTTGCAGGCGAGACGGGTTTTTTCCCGTCCTTCCTGGGACTTCACGTCATCCAGAGTCTGGGCTCCCAGCAGGGTGTTGATGGCGTCGCGCAGCAAGGGGTCATGCTTTTTCAATATTTCGATATCGGCGGCGTTGTCGACCATGATATCGACCTTCACCCGCACGTAACCGAGCGTCGGCCCTGTGGTGATGAAGTTGGTGATGAATTCCGGATCCAGGGTGTAGTAGCCAATCCCGGCCGGTTGTGCGGCGCCTTCGCCCTCTCCTTCACCACCACCACTGGCTTGTGACGAAAAGGGGGTCAGACAGGTGGCGAGCATCAGCAGGAGGAGAGGCAGTGTCTTGCGCATGAGGTCGGCTTCCGGTCGGTCGATAAAAAGGGCGATGGCGCTCATTCTTGGCGGTGCACGCTTGGCCGTCAAGAGTTCTCCTCTTTACTATGGGTGCGGGATGGCGATTTTGTGTTGTTTCTTTGATGGGAGTGTCTTTGCAAGCTGTATTCCCTGAGTCTGACTGGTGCGCGGTCGCGCCCCTGTCGCGGATTGACTGGTTGCCTCTGGACCCGGCTGTGGTACCTCAAGCGGTTCTGGGCTGGTTGGCCGAGCAGGGCTCGCTGACCCGACGGCTGCGAGCCGAGGCCGGTGATTTGTCGCTGATCTGCCTGCAGCAAGGGGTCATGGATGACGAGCCCGAGCTCTGGCAACGGCAGGTGTTGCTCTTGAAATCAGGTCGACCCTGGGTTTGGGGCTTGACCCAAGCGCCGTTGAGCACCTTAACGCACTATCCGCAACTGGCCACCCAAGGTGAGCAGCCGTTGGGCGATTGGTTGTTCGGGGTGGCGGGTGCGACACGCGAAGAGCTGGTCTGGGCCGATCTGGTGGCCGATCCGGCTCTGCGCCAGGTACTGGCCGCATGGCTGTTGCCAGCACCTGAGGTGCTGTGGGCGCGTCGTTCACGCCTGGTGTTGCCCGGCGCTGAATGTGTCATTACCGAAGTATTTTTACCGGATGCCCCCTTGTATGCGGGTGGCGAGGAGAAGGAATAACCATGCAGCTGGTGACGCGGACCCCCTGGGCCGCCTATTGGCAACTGGCCCGGATGGACAAACCGATCGGCACGCTCTTGTTGCTCTGGCCAACCCTGTGGGCGCTGTGGCTGGCGTCGGCCGGGCGACCGGATTGGTGGGCTCTGCTGGTCTTTACGCTCGGCGTCTTCCTGATGCGCTCCGCCGGTTGTGTCATCAATGATTATGCCGATCGCCATGTCGACGGTCATGTCAAACGGACGGCCCAGCGGCCATTGCCAGCCGGGCGCTTGACGACGCGCCAAGCGCTGCTGTTCTTTGCCGCCTTGGTGGGCTTGTCGTTTTTGCTGGTGCTGACTCTCAACCGATTTACCATAGTCCTGTCATTGGTGGGACTGCTACTGGCGGTGCTCTATCCCTTTATGAAGCGGGTGACGCATCTGCCGCAACTGGTGTTGGGCTTAGCCTTCTCTTGGTCCATTCCCATGGCCTGGGCGGCGGTAACCGCTGACTTGGCCTGGAGTACCTGGTTGCTTTTCATGGCTAATGCGACTTGGACCGTAGCCTATGACACCTACTACGCCATGGTGGATCGGGATGATGATGTGCGCATCGGCGTCAAATCGACGGCGATCCTGTTTGGTCGCTATGATCTGCGGATTATTGCCCTGCTACAGCTCGCCACCTTGCTGTTGCTGCTGTTGGTTGGTTGGTTACAGGCTCTGCCGTGGCCGTTCTACGGCAGCTTGCTGGTGGCAGCAGGCTTGTTTGCCCAACAGGGCTGGTCAGCGCGAGGGCGGGATCGGGATGCCTGCTTCCGGGCCTTTCTGGCCAATAACTGGGTGGGGGCCGTGATTTTCTTAGGCATCTTCCTATCAGGTCTGTTGGCGGGATAGCTAGTTTTATTTATAACGCATTGATTTTACTGTTATGTCATAAAGGTGTCGGCTCAGTGTCGTCACCTGTCGCCCCTGGATTAGCGGATAGTCTCACTCGAACACCAGAAGCAGAGGGATCACAATGAATGTTCGTAAACTTAGACTGCAGCGACACTGGTCCCAAGACCAGCTCGCGCAATTAAGTGGCCTGAGTATCCGCACCATCCAGCGTATAGAGCGGGGTCAGACTCCGGGGCTTGAATCATTGAAATCTCTCGCTGCTGTTTTTGATGTTCCCGTCGAAACACCACCAGAGGAGCATGACATGACACCGGAACAACCCATAGATCCAGTAGAGCAAAGAACCATCGAATACGTTCGCGACATCAAGGGCTTTTATTCACACGCCATCAAGTATGTGCTGGTGATTACCATGCTCTTCATCATCAACCTAACGACGGCACCTGGCTATATCTGGGCCTGGTGGCCCATGTTGGGTTGGGGCATCGGGGTACTATTTCATGGTCTGAATGTGTTTGAAGTGTTTAACTTCTTCGGACCGGCATGGGAAAAGCGCCAGATCGAGAAACGGCTCGGCCGCAAGTTATAACGCGGGCAGAAACAATAAAGCGCCCCTGAACCCTGCGGCAATGGCCGGGTTCAGGGGCGCTTTGTATGTGCTGCGTTCGGACGTTAACGGGCGGGCATCAGCAGGGTGCGGCGCACCCGATCCGGCAGCAGGGGCAGCAAGATGGCCGCCAGTTCCGCCAACGCCTCGCCATCCTGAGTCACCGGCTGATCGTCGCCCTGGCACTGCAGATACTGTTCCTGCTGCAGGCTCAACAACAAGGTCTTGAACAGGCTCTTGTCGCTGAACTCCGGAGCATGAATGCCATGCAGGGTCGCCAGCCGTACCGCCATCATCTGGCTGTCTGATTCCAACTGCTGCAGGGTGATCGCCGGCTGCTGTTGGATCTGTGACAGTGTGATGGCGTAGCGTTGCAAGGTTTCCTGAATGCTCTGTCCCAATAACAGCAGCCGCATCTGCTCTTCCGGACGCACCCAGTAGCCATCGCTGTGTTCTTCGATCAACGCCAGATCTTGGAACGCGGCGAGAATGGCCGGGACCTGGGTATCCAGCTCCTCCAGTTCATAGCGCAGGAACAACTCATTCTTCAGCAACGGATAAATCCGGCGGCAGCGCGCCAGCAGATCGACATGATTCAACCCCTCATTGCGTTCGATCAGGGTGGCGACCAGGCTGGGCAGTGCGAACAGATGCAGGATCGTGTTGCGGTAGAAGGTCATCAGGATTGCCTGGTAGCGATCCATGCTGATGATTTGACCGAGTTTGTCTTCTTCCACCTGGAACTTGTTCAGCTCCAGCGCCTGCTCCAGCAACTCCTCGGCACTGGCTGTCGGCACCGTATTGAACGGGCTGTAGGGCACCCGCTGCAACAGTTCGGTGTACAGGCGGATCTGGGCCAGCAGATCTTCCCGCGGCAGTGCCTGTTTGTCGGTGGCCAGTAGAGCCAGAGCACTCAGGGTCAGGCCATTGACTGCGGCGGCGTCATTGATGCGAGTCATCAGCTGTTTGGCCAGAATATCCACGGTCGCGGGCAACCACTCGGGGCGGCATTGGCCGGTCGGATCTATGTCCTCCCGCCACTCGGGAACCTGTTGTTGCAGGAACTGATGCAGGGTGAGCGGCTCGCCGAAGTTGACGAAGCTGCGGCCAAAGTTGCGCAATTTACCCAGGATCCCGACCACTTGCCACAGGCTCTCCTTCTCCTTGCGACTGCCCTTGAGCTCTTTGAGGTAAGTGTTCACTTCCATGACATGCTCATAGCCCAGATAGACGGGAACAAAGGTCAGCGGTCGCTTGATGCCGCGTAACTGCGCCTGCAGCGTCATGGCGATCATGCCGGTCTTGGGCTGTAACAGCCGTCCGGTGCGGGAGCGGCCGCCTTCGGTGAAATACTCCACCGCATAGCCACGGGCAAATAGCTGGCTCAGGTATTCACGAAACACTGTGCTGTACAGCTTGTCGCCCTTGAAGCTGCGCCGCAGGAAGAAGGCACCGCCATGGCGGAACACGGGTCCTGCCGGCCAGAAATTCAGATTGATCCCGGCGGCAATATGCGGCGGTACCATGCCCTGATGGTAGATGACATAGGAGAGCAGCAGGTAGTCCATGTGGCTGCGGTGGCAGGGCATATAGATGATCTCATGCCCTTCCCGTGCCAGCCGGCGCACCTTCTCGGCACCCCGAACCGTGATGCCGCGATAGAGCTTGTTCCATAGCCAGCCGAGGAAGTAGTCACCGAAGCGGATCAGGCGATAGGAGAAATCGGATGCCATCTCGTCGAGATAGCTCAGGGCCCGGGCGCGCATCTGCTCCTCGCTGCTGCCTTCGCTCTGCGCCTGTTCGGCGATGGCGCGGACTATGTTGTCGCTGCGCAACAGTTCACGAAACAAAGCCTGGCGATCGGGCAGCCGTGGCCCCTTGGCGGCCTGACGCTGGCGGCTGAAGTGGATACGCGCGACCCGTGCCAGTTTGTGAGCCACCACTTCGTCGGTACCGAGCTCGGTGACCAGGCTACGCAATGACACCGGAGCCGAGAAGCGGACCCGGTTTTCCCGACCGTACAGCAGCACCATAGCGGCCTTGCGCAACGCGCCCGGTGTCTGGTGCGGAGGTTGCAGCCGATGGGGGCGTTCACGTCCCGGGGCGCGATGCCACAGCAGAGTCACCGGAACTAACTGGATATCCAGTTGTGCGTTCTGTTCGTGCAGACTCAACCATTCGCGGAAGGTGTCCAGATGGGGTATGCCGCTGCGGGGCGTACCCAGCAGGGACGGCGTACGATCCAAGCAGACATAGCGGGGATGACTCTGGCCCTGCAGGATCAGCGGTGCGAACGGATTGGGTAGCCCCAGCTCCTTGGCACAGAGCTCCAGAGTCAACAGATCACTCAATGAATCAGTGCTCAGGGCGTACACGATGGGCCGGCCCAAATCAAGACCCAATTGACTCAAAGGATCTTCCGGGAGACTGCTGTGGTTGACCAGTAGGCGTACAGGCAAGCGGCACAGGGCCCGGGCCAGCGAAAAGCCGAAGGACATGGTGCTGTATCCTCAAAAAAAATGCGGCGCCAGCATAGCAAAACTGGCCCGACTTGTCGTGAATTGCTGACCCAGGTCATGGGCGGACTGCTTTTGTCGGCTTTGCCCGGCATTTACCTTGCACTTGATAAATGCCTGTATATACTCACAGTTATCTGTATAAATAGACAGGCAAACGCCATGAAACATCTGACTCCGCGCCAAACTGAAGTGCTGGAACTGATCAAGGAATGCATGCAGCAGACCGGTATGCCGCCGACCCGTGCCGAGATTGCCGCCCGTCTGGGCTTCAAGTCTGCCAATGCGGCGGAGGAGCACCTCAAAGCCCTGGCCCGCAAGGGGGTGATCCACATCATGCCGGGTACTTCCCGTGGCATTCAGCTGCTGCAAGAGGAGGTGGTTGAAGAGGAGTTGGGCCTGCCATTGATTGGTCAGGTGGCCGCGGGCGAGCCGATCCTGGCGGCCGAGCACGTGGAAACTCACTACCAGATCGATCCGGCCATGTTTCAACCCAGAGCCGATTTCCTGCTGCGGGTGCAGGGGATGAGCATGAAGAATATCGGTATTCTGGATGGCGATCTGCTGGCTGTGCACAAGACCGAACAGGTGCGGAACGGTCAGGTCGTCGTCGCTCGGGTCGGTGATGATGAGGTCACGGTCAAACGCTTCGAGCGCAAGGGCAATCAGGTGCGCTTGCTGCCGGAAAACGAAGAGCTGGAGCCGATCCAGGTCGATTTGACCGAACAGTCCCTGAGCATTGAAGGGCTGGCGGTGGGCGTGATCCGCAACGGTAGCTGGCACTAACTGGCTGTTTCGAATCGTCGACACTCACCGCAGTACTAAACAGCTCTTGCGAGGCAGTCATGACGGGACAGGGCCCTCTAATGCCAGTTGCGTTAGCGAAGGCGAGATAGCCTGTTGAGCCAACCGCTGGCGGCAGGGATGCCGCCATCGAGCCCCCACGGAAGGGTTTACGACGAGTTGGCGAGAGAGGTTGTCTCGCCCGAACCTCTTGACTGACCAGCATTGCCTTCCCCGGCCCTTGTGTTAGCTCCTTGTATTAGCCCCTTGCATGAGCCCATGGCATATCCGCCTGCGACATGCAGTGGCAATTTCCCCGTTCCAGAGCTTTCCCCTTGGGGTAGAATGACGTTTTTCCCCTCAGGTCCCTGTTGCTCCGATGTTTCATATCGCCTTGTTTGAACCGCAAATTGCTCCCAATACCGGCAATATCATCCGTCTGGTGGCGAATAATGGCTGCCATCTGCATCTCATTGAACCCTTGGGCTTCGATTTGGAAGAGAAAAAGCTGCGGCGAGCGGGTCTGGATTACCATGATCTGGCCACTGTGACCCGCCATCGCAACTATGCGGCATTCGCCGAGGCCATGCAGGGGCGCCGGATCTTTGCCCTGACCACCAAGGGCACAACGCCTCACACCACTCCTGCCTATCAGGCCGGTGATGTTCTGCTCTTCGGATCGGAAACCTCAGGTCTGCCCGATGCCGTCCGCAATAGCTTGCCTCAGGATCATCTGATCCGCATCCCCATGCTCAGCAGTTCGCGCAGTTTGAACCTGTCGAACGCAGTGGCGATTGTCAGCTACGAGGCCTGGCGCCAGCTGGATTTTGCCGTCGCGGGTTGAGCTCCTCAGGCTGTGCTGTTTCATCGCGGACGGCGACAACGAAGCCTGAGTGTCTATACTTTGCTCATCATCGTAATCACTGGGGCTTCGTGCTTGAAGGTGGCCTGATATGACCTCTGCCACTCGCTGGCTCTATCCACTGTGTATCAGCGTCCTGTTGATGATGCCTCTTGGCCAGAGTGCATTGGCCCGGGAGTGTGTGGCGGTCATCACGGCGGGAACGGGACACCACTTTTGGCGATCGATTGAGTCCGGGGCTCTGCAGGCGGGTAGTGAGTTGGGCGTCGATATTTTCTTTCGCGTGCTCTACGACGAAACCTCGGTCGATGCCCAGGAGCAGATCTTGCGGGAGGCCCTGGAAAAGCAGTGTATCGGCGTGGTTCTGGCGCCCAATTCGTCAGAACATCGTAAGACTCTGGATCTGTTTAGGCAGAAAAATTTACCGATTGTGTTGATCGATCGGAGTATGGCGCTGGGGACTGTCTACGCTCAGGTCATGACCAATAATTATCGGGCCGGTCAACAGGCGGCGCGAGAGATGGTCGCGCGCCTGAGAGGCGAGGGTTCGGTGACGGTTTTAAGATTGAAACCCGGCGTGGCTTCTACCGATGCCCGTGAACAGGGCTTTCTCGATGAGATCAAAAAATCCAGTTTGACGTTATTGCCGCCTGTTTATATGGGTACCGGGATCGTTGAAATCAGACATAATGCGGACCTTTATTTGCAGCAGCATATTTCAGAATTGGATGGTTTATTTACCCCCAATGAATCGACGACTCTGGGTGTCATGGCGGAAATAAAAAGAAAAGGCCAGGAAAAGCGTCTGGTCCATATTGGTTTTGATTATAATCGTTATCTAATTCAGGGGCTTGCATCTGGAGAAATTGATGGTTTGTTACTCCAGCAGCCCCATGCCATCGGCTTTCAGGGTGTCAAGTTGGTCATGGCGGCTCATGGCGGCCAGCCAGCACCACAGGAGGTGATCTACACTCCGGTATATTATCTTACCGCCGAGAACATGCATTCCACACAAGCGCAGCAATTTCTTGATTTATATAGTGATGAAGGGAGCATGATGCGAATTAGGAAATAGCAGTCAGCTCGATATGGGATAATGCTTATTCTTTATTCTTTATTCTTTATTCTTTATTCTTTATTCCTGTTCCTTTATTGCGCAAATAATGGGTGAGTGTTTGGATTGATTTAAATATGTTTTTATATTTAATTCGTTGCTGGTTGTATTTTATTTCTACCGCCGCTGATGAATGGTCCACTGGGATCTTTCTCGTCAATCCCTTGCATCCATACCGCAGCACCTTGTCCGGGCGCTCCCGCATGGCGCGGCCGCCGCGTCACGCCTCGTGTTGCCAAGTATATCGGCATCCGATCCCATGCTGACTCCGAGGATGGGTGCTCTTTGCCTATCCGGCGGCGGGATGGCGAGGTCGGGGATTGTCCTTACCTGACCAACAGGTATGATAGTGATCCTTTTCACATTCGGAGGTGCGGAATGCCTCCTGGTTCGTCGGGGATGACACTGTGACCACTACTTCCTACTCGCGCTGGGTAACGCTGGCGGGTTTGGCATCGACGGCAACCGCCGGGATCCTGATCATCGCCAAGCTCGCGGCTTGGTTGATGACCGGCTCTTCCAGTCTACTGGCATCACTGACCGACTCGCTGATGGACATCAGTGCTTCCATCATCAATCTGGTGGCGATCCGCTACGCCCTGGTTCCCGCCGATTCCGATCATAGCTTTGGTCACGGCAAAGCCGAGTCCCTGGCCAGTCTGGCCCAAGCGGCATTTATCACCGGGTCTGCGGTTGTGCTGGTGATGAATGGCTTCTCCCGTCTGGTCAATCCGGAGCCGATGCGCCATCTGGATATCGGTATCTGGGTGACGGTCGGGGCCTTGCTCTTGACCCTGTTGCTGGTGCTGTTCCAGAGCATGGTGGTACAAAAGACCCAGAGTCAGGCCATCAAGGCGGATCGTCTGCACTATCAATCCGATCTGTTATTCAACGCCGGTGTCTTGCTGGCACTGGGTTGTTCCTGGTATGGCTGGTTGTGGGCCGATGGTCTGTTCGCCATGCTGCTGGGGCTCTATATCCTCAAGGGCGCTCTGCAGATTGGCTATGAAGCGGTACAGACGCTGCTGGACCGGCAACTGCCGGATGAGGAGCGGGAACAGATTGTCACGCTGGCAACCTCGGTCGCCGGGGTACATGGTATCCACGACCTGCGCACCCGTCAGTCGGGCCCGTTGCGGTTTATCCAGCTTCATCTCGAACTGGATGACTCCTTGCCGCTGGTGAAGGCCCATGATTTGGCGGATCTGGCTGAGGCCAGGATCCGGGAGGCCTTTCCGGGAGCTGATGTCATCATTCACATGGACCCGATTTCTGTACTGCAACGGGAAGACGCTGTCTCCCGCCACTCCGAAGCACAAGGATGAGCTATGGCCTGCATCAAACAAGTCACTTGGGATAAAATTCGTGAAGAGGCTGTCATCATGGCCGCCGAAGAGCCCATGCTGGCTAGTTTCTTCCACTCCACCATCCTGAATCATGATTCGCTGCGCTCAGCCCTGAGTTTCCAGTTGGCCAACAAGCTGGCTAGCGCGGTTATGCCGGCCATGGTGCTGCGCGAGGTGATCGAGACCGCGTTGGCGGCGCAACCGGATATTCTGGATGCCGTCGCCGCCGATATCTGTGCGGTCAAGGATCGCGATCCGGCGGTGCGTTATTACTCCACCCCCTTGCTTTATCTCAAGGGTTTCCATGCCCTGCAGGGCTACCGGGTCGCGCACTGGTTATGGCAGCAGGGGCGCTATTCGCTAGCCACTTTCCTGCAAAACCAGATCTCAGTCGTGTTTTCGGTGGATGTGCATCCGGCGGCCCAGATTGGTTGGGGCATCATGTTTGACCATGCCACCGGCATCATCATCGGCGAAACGGCGGTGGTGGAGAATGATGTCTCGATCCTGCAAAACGTCACCCTGGGCGGCACCGGCAAGGAGCATGGTGACCGTCATCCGAAGATCCGCGAAGGCGTGATGATCGGGGCTGGTGCCAAGGTGCTGGGCAATATCGAAGTCGGTTGCGGTGCCAAGATCGGCGCCGGGAGTGTGGTGCTGCAAGCCGTACCGCCTCATACCACGGTCGCCGGGGTTCCCGCCCGGGAAGTCGGCCATCCCGATTGTGACAAGCCTTCTTTGGATATGAATCAGGGGCTCTAGCCCGCTCGCCTGCCGTCCTGAGCCGGGCAGGCGGGACGAATGAGATCCGCCGCTAACCTGCCCCCAGCCTGCGCAAGGAGTCCTGGCTTGAGCAAACGGATTGCCGGTGTCCTGATCCTCTGCATGTGGTTGGCCGATCTGGCGCATCTCTATCTCCAGGTTTCCATCTGGCCTGCGGCTGTTCTAGCCTGGGGTGCGGCCCTGTTGTTGGGCCCGAGCCTGGATCCGGCTGCACGACGGCAGTGTCTGGGGCTCTACCTGGGGGCCTTGTTATTGCTGTTGCTGGCCTGGAGTCAGGGCGCGCGACTGGCGCTATCCGACCTGTTGTTGCCGAATGTGGACATGGTCACCCTGTTTGCGGCCGTGAGTTGTCTGAATCTGGCCACCGGCTCCCTAACCCAGAACAAGGGCACCTGGCCGGGTTGGAAGGGGGTCTGGAGCACGCTCTTGGGTGTCAACCTGTTGGGAGCCGTGATCAATATGTCGGTGCTGTTCGTGGTCGGGGATCGCCTGGCGCGGCAAGGTCGGCTCGAGCGGCGGCAGGTGATCATGCTCAGCCGTATCTATTGCTGTGCCGCCTTCTGGTCGCCCTTCTTCATCGCTATGGCGGTCGCCGTGACCTATGCCCCGGGAATGATCTTCACCCATCTGCTGCCGTTCGGTGTGTTAGGTTCTCTCGCCGCCATGCTGCTCACGGCGCTGGAGGTTCGTCGCCTGGGCGTCGACAACTTCGAGGGCTACCCGTTGCGGGTGCAGACGCTGCTGCTGCCGGGGCTGCTGGCTTTGACCGTGATCCTGGGGCGGCTGGTGTGGCCGGAGTTGAGTATTGTCGGCATTATTTCGTTGGCGGCACCAGTGATCTCCATGCTGTTGATGCCGAAGCACAATATGACCCTGGCACTGCGCCGTCAGGTGACGGAGCGGTTTCCGTCCATGGGCAGTCAGCTGGTACTGTTTCTCGGTGCTGGCCTCTTGGCCGCAGCGATCAACGGCTTGACCCAGGTCTGGTCCCCGGCGCCCTTGCTGGCCGCCTTCCATGAGTTTGGCGTGCTGGAGGCCACTCTGACCGTGGCCCTGATCCTGCTCATCGCCTATCTGGGGGTTCACCCCATCATCACCATCTCCTCGCTTTCGCCGCTGCTCTGGCATTTGCAACCGGATCCGACCCTGCTCGGCATGACGTTCCTGCTGGGCTGGGGACTGGCCACCGGGGCGACGCCCTTATCCGGCGCCAACCTAGCGTTGCTGGCCTGTTATCGGGTTCGGGCGCGGGATCTGCTGTTCTGGAACCTGGGGTATGCGGGCAAGATGCTGCTGGTGTGTGTCGGCCTGTTCGCCCTGTACCGACAGTTGGTCTGAGGTTGCCGAGGAAAGCAGCAAGTAAACCAGTGGAGGGGACAAAGCCGGTGCCAACCCTTGTTGCCTCTGGGGGGACGGGGTATTCTGGGCCCTGAGCCTGGGTGATCACCTCCCGGAAATGAGCCACAAGACAATGGGTATGACTATGTCTCTTGAAGTACTGGAACAGCTAGAAGCCAAGGTGCAGACCGCGGTAGACAACATCGCACTGCTGAAAATGGAAATGGAAGAGTTGAAGACTCAGAACCTGCGGCTCAAGGATGAAAACCAGCAACTGCGCAATGATCATCAAGCTTGGCAAGATCGCCTGCGCGCCCTGCTGGGCAAGATGGATCAGATGGAAGAGAGTGTCTGAATCCCGTCACGGATGCCATAGCAAAACGCCGGTCAATGACCGGCGTTTTTGTAGGAGCTATCACTCGATGTCGAGGGGCTCTGGCGACAGAATAATCCCCGTGGTATCGGCATACAGGTGATCATCTGGCAGGAAGGTGACACCGCCGAAATTCACCGGCAGATCGGTATCGCCCGTTTCGCTATCTTCCGCGCCGACTGGGATCGAGGCCAAGGCCTGGATACCGATATCCAGATCGCCCAGCGCATCGACTTCCCGCACGCTACCGTAACAGACAATGCCTTCCCAGCCATTTTCCTGGGCGATGGTTGCCATCTCGGCGTCAATCAGCGCGCGTCGTAGCGAACCGCCGCCATCGATCAACAATACCCGACCTACACCGCTCTCCTTGATGAGTTCACGGATCAGGCCATTGGCTTCGAAACACTTGATGGTGCTGATGACGCCACCGAAGGAGTTCCGGCCGCCGTAACTGCTGAACATGGGCTCGACGACGTCGACCAGATCGGCATAGGTGTCACAAAGTTCTGAAGTATTGTATTCCATGGTTTTTTTACCGAGGTGGATACAGGTGGCTCAAGTATAAGGAGCCCATCCAGCTTTGGAAAGCGAATCCCCACTCTACAGGCGGTTACTGTTCTTGAGGTCATAATTTTGGCGATGAGCAGGGTTCGAGCCCGCCTTGAGGCTGACTCGAACCGCTGGAAGGAGAGGAATTAGAGAATGTAGCGGCTCAGATCCTCATCTTCGATCAGTTTGCCCAGATGCGCGTTGACGTGTTCGACATCGATGACGTGGGTTTGTCCGGCATGGTCAGCCGCTTCGAAGGAGATGTCCTCCATCAGCTTTTCCATCACGGTATGCAAACGGCGGGCGCCAATGTTTTCGGTGCGTTCGTTGACCTGCCAGGCGGCCTCAGCGATGCGCCGGATCCCGCCGCTGGTAAACTCGATGGTGACCGATTCGGTGGCCATCAGCGCCTGGTACTGCTCGGTCAGCGAGGCATTGGGCTCGGTGAGAATACGTTCAAAATCATCGGTGCTGAGAGCTCCGAGTTCGACGCGGATCGGCAAACGACCCTGCAGTTCCGGGATCAGATCCGACGGTTTGGCGATCTGGAAGGCACCGGATGCGATAAACAGTATATGGTCGGTACGCACCATACCGTGCTTGGTATTGACGGTGCAGCCTTCGACCAGGGGCAGCAGATCCCGCTGTACCCCCTCGCGGGAGACATCGGGGCCAGAGGACTCGCCGCGTTTGCAGATCTTGTCGATCTCGTCGATGAAGACGATGCCCTGGTTTTCGACCGCGGCGATGACCTGCTCCTTGAGCTCTTCCGGGTTCACCAGTCGTGCCGCTTCCTCTTCGATCAGTTGCTTGAGCGCATCCTTGACCTTGAGCTTGCGCTTCTTGGTCTGACCCTGGCCCATGTTCTGGAACAGGCTCTGCAGCTGATTGGTCATCTCCTCCATGCCGGGGGGGGCCATGATCTCCACTCCCACTTGCGGGGCTGCCAGCTCCAGCTCGATCTCTTTGTCATCCAGCTCACCCTCGCGCAATTTCTTGCGGAAGATCTGGCGGGTATGGCTATTGTCCGGTTTCTCGCTCTGGCCCCAGCCTTCGCGAGGCGCGGGCAGCAGCGCATCCAGGATCCGCTCTTCCGCCGCCTCTTCGGCACGGTAGCGGTTCTTCTCGATCTGTTGCTCGCGCACCATCTTCATCGCCATATCGGTCAGGTCGCGGATGATGGAGTCCACTTCCTTACCGACATAACCCACCTCGGTGAACTTGGTGGCTTCCACCTTGATGAAGGGGGCGTTGGCCAGCTTGGCCAAACGACGGGCGATCTCGGTCTTGCCGACCCCGGTGGGGCCGATCATCAGAATATTTTTCGGCGATACTTCCTGACGCAGCCCCGGCTCGAGCTGCATGCGACGCCAGCGATTGCGCAAGGCGATGGCCACCGCGCGCTTGGCATCGGCCTGACCAATGATGTGGCGATCCAGCTCGTGGACAATTTCTCTAGGAGTCATTTCGGACATGGTGAATTCCTTATAACGGGCCGACGGCATCGGCCCGATGGACGAGTCAGGCGGCTGGGTAATCCAGCACTTCAATGGTCTGGAAGCTGTTGGTGAAGACGCAGATATCGCCGGCAATGGCCAAGGCCTTTTTGACGATGGTTTCGGCATCCAGCTCGGTATTTTCCAACAGGGCGCGGGCCGCAGCCTGGGCATAGCTGCCGCCGGAGCCCATGGCGATCAGATCCTGCTCGGGCTGCACCACATCGCCATTTCCGGTGATGATGAAGGACTTGTTGGCGTCGGCCACGGCCAGCATGGCTTCGAGCTTGCGCAGTGCCCGATCGCTGCGCCACTCTTTGGCGAGGGCGACGGCGGCACGTTCCAGGTTGCCCTGGTGCGCCTGCAGCTTGGCTTCGAAGCGCTCGAGCAGGGTGAAGGCATCGGCAGTGCCACCGGCAAAACCGGCCAGCACCTTGCCACCGGCCAGGCGATGCACCTTGCGGGCGTTACCCTTCATCACGGTATTACCCAGGGAGACCTGGCCGTCGCCGCCGATCACCACTTGGCCATTACGGCGTACGGATACGATTGTAGTCACTGGAAACCTCGCTTGAGCAGATAGAGCGTGCCGTTATGGGCTTGTACGCGTGTCTGTCAAACAGATGGGGTCGGCAGTAAAGCTTTTCAAGAGCGCGGGCTATGCGTGGGTTAAAACGAGGGCGACTGGGCGTCGCCCTGCGGTTGTGCGGCCAAGCGGTTATTTATTCCACAGAGTACAGCTATCGACCATATGTCGACTCTGCAGTTCTGCTTTCTTGCGCTCGGCGTCGGCGCGGGAGGCGAAGGGGCCGAGCACCACCTTGTGCCAGGTGCCGGTGGCGGTCTGAGTCTGTTGGACCAGGGCGGCTTGTCCCTGCTGCGAGAGGCGAAGCTTCATGGATGCCGCCTGATCGGCGCTACGGAACGCGCCACATTGCATCATGACGCGGCCACCACTGCTGGTGCTGCTTGGCGTGGCGGTAGTGCTCGGTTTGCTGTCGTTGCTGGCAAAGGGCACGATTTGACCGGCCAACAAGGCGGCGGCACGCTCCGGCTCACTGAGCTTGGGTGCTACTGTCCCTGCAGGCACGGGTTGTCCGTCGGGCGAGGTCAGGGCACCACTTTGTTGCTGAGCTTTGAGGCGTTGCTGTTCCAGCAGTTGTTGCTGGGCCAGCAGGCGCTTGCGTTGCTCCGGATCGATACTCAGATCGGTCGGCGTGGCGCCGCTGGGCAAGTCGACATTCACTTCCTTGTTTTCCAGCAAGGTCATGTAGTCAAACTTCTCCTTGGCCGGGCGCTGGTCTTCGATCGGGATCGGTTTGACCACCGGGGCCACCTTGCCACTGGGCTGTGGATCGCCAGCACTGCCTTTGAGCACATACAGGAAAATACCGAATCCGATGACCAGTACCGCTGCCAGTACGACCCGCACCAGCGGGAATCTCGGTGGCGGCGGGCGGCGACCGGAAGCCGCCCGGCTGGCCGGTTTCCGTTTGCGGGCTGGTCGAGTGGTGCGGACGTAATCCTGAGTCATGACTTACATACGCTCCAGAACCTGGATGCCCAGCAGGGCCAGACCCTGTTGGATGACCCGGGCGGTGGCGGCACACAAGGTGAGACGGCTGGCTTTCTGGGCGGCTTCTACCCCGTCCTTGTTGATCGGGCAGGCTTCATAGAAGCTCATAAACAGGCCCGACAGCTCGTACAGATAGGTACACAGCAGATGGGGCATGCCCTTGGCGGCCACGTTCTGGATGGCATCGTTGAATTGCATCAGCTTTTGGGCCAATGCTTCTTCAGCCGCTTCATTCAACTGTACCGGCCCGGGGATGGCATCGGCACCGGCACGGCGGAAGATGGACTGGATCCGGGTGTAGGCATATTGCAGATAGGGCGCGGTATTGCCTTCGAACGCCAGCATGTTGTCCCAGTCGAAGATGTAGTCGGTGGTGCGATTCTTGGACAGATCCGCATATTTCACCGCTCCCATCGCCACGGCATGAACCACACTGGCCTGCTCTTCGGCACTCAGCTCGCTCTCGCGACTGGCCATCAGATCCCGGGCGCGCTGTTCGGCCTCATCCAGCAACTCGGAGAGTTTGACGGTACCGCCGGAGCGGGTCTTGAACGGCTTGCCGTCCCTGCCCAGCATCATGCCGAAGGCCTCATGTTCCAACGAGACCTGCTCCGGCACATAACCGGCCTTGCGCGCTATGGTCCAGGCCTGCATCAGATGCTGATGCTGACGGGAGTCGATGAAATAGAGCACCCGATCGGCAC
>Ga0247725_1000727_pt1 | contig 20960 bp, 17 predicted proteins | sample OKSTACKMCFT3sol_FD_183021 | JGI IMG/M metagenome (GOLD analysis project Ga0247725, IMG submission 183021) | Subsurface sediment microbial communities from gas well in Oklahoma, United States - OK STACK MC-FT3-sol | ecosystem: Environmental > Terrestrial > Deep subsurface > Rock core/Sediment...
CCGCCGCCACCGGAGATAACGAAACCGTCGCGGTTCGCATCATAGGTACGGGACGCTTTTTCCGGCGTGTCGTTGTACTTGGTGGAGAGGGCACCCATGGCGTCAAACTGGATGGTAGAGGACCAGTCCAGCTCTTCACCGCCACCGGCGAAGACCACATCCTGTTTGCCAAGCTGGATCAGCTCAAGCGCGTGACCGATGCAGTGGGCAGAGGTGGCGCAAGCTGAGCTGATGGAGTAGTTGACACCCTTGATCTGGAACGGGGTCGCGAGGCAAGCAGAGGTGGTGGAGGACATGGTGCGCGGCACCATGTAAGGGCCCACACGCTTGACCCCTTTCTCACGGGCGATGTCCACAGATTCCGAGGTGTTCTTGCCGGAGGCACCACCTGAACCGACCACCAGGCCGGTACGCTCGTTGGAGACCTGATCTTCCGCCAGACCGGCATCTTCAATGGCCTGCTGCATGGAGAGGTAGGCGTAGGCCGCAGCGTCACCCATGAAACGCATGACTTTACGGTCGATCAGTTCAGACGGATCGAGTTTGATGTTACCCCAGACACGGCTGCGCAGGTTGTGCTGCTCGAACTGCTCGGAATAGGTGATGCCGGATTTACCTGCTTTCAGGGAGGCCAGCACTTCTTCCTTGTTGTTGCCGATACTGGAGATGACGCCGATACCGGTGATCACTGCTCTTCTCATTAATTCATCTCGTCTGGAAAAACTGGCGCCAAGTCTACCCGCTTTCGGCTGCCAAACTGGTCTGCTTTCACGTAGAGCATAGAAATGGTGCCTTTATGGTTGAACTGTGAGTTTATCATGGTGACTTCTTGGTGTCAGCGTTAACACATAGTCAGGGTTAAATCGCAAAGAAAGGCCACCCGCTAGGGCGACCCTTGATTGATTTACATCTGACAAGTGACAACTGCGTGACAACGACTGATTAAGGTGCTGTGCCCTCGGTAAAGGTGAACTCCCGAATCAGCGGCAATGCCACCTCAACAATGGAACCATCCTCACGCTTGGCCTTGGTGAAACCTTCCATCAAAAGGTCAGCTACCGCCACAATCTCCAAAGCTGTGCTCTGTGTATCAGGCTTGCGAGTGACCATGCACTTGAACACCTCGCCATCCTCACGCTCACGAAAAGAGATGCAGATAGCCCGCTTGGGGGCAACGATAAGGCCGAACTCAAGGCCGTCAGGGTCGTTGTAGAGGGAGACCTCAGTACCAACAAAGTTATTCACACTGCTGACACCAGCATGGCGAGCCACTCGGGCAAACGCCTTGTGCAGTGCAGGGGTCATCAATACGGAAAAGTCCTCGATAGAATGACCCATGATGTCCAGAGCCTTTGTCGCTTTGTCTAGTGCATCCTCAGCGGCTTCAACCTTGGGGTTAACACCTGCACCACCATTCAGTGTGACGGTCTCAGATACCATCAGGGCGGCTTTCTTCGGGGACTCTTTGACAGCTTTCACAATGGCGTTAGTTGTCTCGAAGTTCAAAGACTCAACCAAGCGCATGAACTCCTGATGAAGTGTCAGCTCGGTCAGTGTGCCATCAACCTCAGAATCACCACGCTCCAGCGCGAAAGACAGCAGCAGGGCATCAGCAGCAGGCTTAGACACGATGCTCTCCCCTTGAAGGATGGTCAGCTTGCTTGGCATGGTGTTGTTGCTGTAGGGGTCTTTCATGTTCACGGTCACAGAGCGGTTCGTCAGGCTCGGGACAATGATGGGTGTAGGGGCGTCAGTATCGCGGTGGAAAGCAAAGAGTCCCTCGCCTTCCATCCCCATGCACTCTTTGTACTCAACACTGTTCATGATGCGGTCGATACGGGATGCCAGCATCGAGATATAACTGGTCGATGGGCCTGCGTTGGTCACTTCCATGTTATGAGTTTGGCCATTTTCGGGGTTGGTATGAGACACGATGCCTGAGAAACATGGTTCGCTACCACGGTCGATGATTTGGATGTTGGTGGTGTTCATTGCGGCTTGCATAAAAGGTTCCTCCTGTGTTTTGGTGGTAATTGCTCCTGTGCCAGTAACCTAGCTGTGGTGAAATGGCCCCGATTACAGGGCCAGAATGTTCAGACCTTCGGGGATATCCCTACGGCGACCAGATGAGGCTCGCTGCTGTCGAATCTCTGCGGCTACCTTCTCAGCTTGGGCCCTGCGTTCCGCTCGCTTGCGCTGGTCTTCTTTGATTTCCTCGGGGGTCGGGAACATAGCGCGGCGGCGTTCTTCATGCTCTCGGGCTTCTTGCTCAGCCTTCTGCTGGGCCTCTAGGCGCTCAATGAGGAAACGTTGAATCTTCGGGTGTCGCCATACCGGATAACGAGAGGGAACCCCAGCCCGTTCCATAGAGGCGACCAGAGCGGAAACAGACCAGTTTTGCTCTATGAGTGATGGCAGGATGAAATGAGCAAGGTAATCAAGAGTGACAGCTTGACCAAGGAAAACAGCAGTGTTGTTATCAGCGTTGATTTCAATGTCATAAATATTGGTAACACTCATGCCATAACCTCCTTACCAGCTTCATTTGCTTCGCTTGCATTCTGATAGCTACGTGTCAGATGGACACAGCTCTCGAAGCGTTCCCAGTTATATTCAGCGTCTTCGGCTGCCAGACGATGCTTTGCGATAATGAATGCCTGCTCCTGCCGACCACGCTCCTGAGCTGTAAAGCGAATGCCTCTGGCACCATTCATAATGCACTCAAGTTTATCGAAGACACTCAGGGAAATAGGATCGCCCCGCTCCTCTAAAACATCTTGCTGCTTGCGAATAAGGCGGACTGTATGAATAAATTTGGGCTTCTCTCGGGAAGACATAGGGTTCTTCAATAAGGTGGCCTCTGGGGCAGCGTTCATATTGGTCATATAAAGATTCTCCTTAATGTTTGAATAGCGATTGTTGTTGGTGGTGATGTGGGCGTAGCTCACGCTACTGGTGATTCGTAGATATGCCCCAGCCCTCCCAATTTAATGGGCGGCCTTACGGGGCTATTTAATTTGGACGTTAAGATTCAACGGACTGAAAATTTAGGCCGTTAAACTCTGGGAAGGGCGATTTAGATTTACTTGACCATCCCAGCAAGCCCCTTGCGTTGCAATTCGGTAATCAAACTCTCAGGCACATTGAAACGCTTGGCGACCACTTCTCGGATAGTCTTTTTCGCTGCATCAGAAGCAGTCCCGAAGTAGTCCATTCGGTCAAGCTCATCAAGCATTCTTCTGGTCTGCCCTTCGATGTGAACAGCCAGCGCATGTTGTAATTCAGGCTTGAGGTTGGATTCAGCGACAGCCTTGGAGTACATACCAGAGCGTCTGATTGACGGTAGAACCTCGGAAGTGACCCAGCGTTTGAACTGCTTGGCGGTCTTGAGACGTGACTTGAAGATTAGGGAGTAAACGCCGGATTCGGTGATGAATGTCATGTTAGGGGTTCCACCCTGAATCAGGGTTAAACCTATCCGGCAGACCACCTTATCTTCATCATCCACGTGGGCAGCCAATGCATTCTCCGGCTTCTTGTAACCAAGAGCCTCAGCAACGTCCTTACCACAGAACAACACTGTGTCATCCTCGGGTCTGAACATGGTGCGAATCTGCTTGTATCCGTCAAAGTGGAACACCTCGGATATTGGGTTATTAGCGGTGGTGATATTCATGATTGTCTTTTCTCCTATTGTCGATGCCCTCTTGTCAGGTCGCCTCCTGTCTCAGCCTCCAGCACCGAAACAACCAACGGTTAACCGGACAGGCAAGACAAGAAGACACCGACAATAAGCGGCTGGATTGGATTTAATGGATTGATGGCCTTGGCGACAGACCGGATGTGGGAGGTATTGTCTCTCTCCCTATAGTCAGGGTTATCTCATAAATGTTAAATCTTAGAGATGGAATTCCAGATTGGGCCCTCAATGTGAGGAGCCAAAGTAGAAACCATTAAGCTAGACCTGAGATGGCCACTAGGCCTTATCTTAATGACCATCATTAACGTCTAACACTGAGATAGGATGATATTTATTATTACAATATCCATCCTTAACAATGAGAATGGTCATCATCAATCCCTATGGTCTTCACACTGAGTATTGTCTCAATGCTCACACCATAGGAAACATGATGCAATATCTTAAAGTTCATCTTAATGTTTTATCAAGGACTGGCCTGTAGCCAACGGTCTCCATGAATAATGGTCTCCATAATCGTAGTCTCCTACTTGCTATTTCTAGCCATTGTCAATTCCTCTACAATGGGAGCCTGAAACCCAAAGAGTACGTTAATGATTTATCATTCTGCCCAGCCTAATAGTCATCCCCAGAGACCCCGCCAAGGGTATCCTTTCAGACGTGCATAGTGTTAACCCAGAGATTGAGCAATGAGAGGTCACGATAGCAACCAAGGTAGCAGCTAGATGACATGATGGCTCACTGAGTTCAGATGATGAGTGACGATGGGATAAATGGATTGGTGAGGAGCGTCCTCTCCCTATAGTCAGGGTTATTTCATAAATGTTAAATCCCGAACGCTATCAGGCATACAAACTTCTTGAATTAGCTCAATTTATGATGCTCTGAGATTTCACTGTGAGATTTGGAGGAGTATCATTACGCGACATTCTTTGAGCAAGGGGCTGTCTGGTGAAGATATGGGTCTATTGTATTGTGGCTGCATCCGTGTTGGTGATATCCGTTCCTTGGTGCTACAAGAAATGGCATGTTCATCAATATTGTAAAATGCTTTCTGAGCAGATGGTCTGCACAAGAGTTGAAAGTGCCCAATTTTCTGGAGCGACAGTTAGATTATGTCAGGAAGATATAAATAGAACTGAATACAGCTATAAGCAGCACAAACCTAGCTTTGAAGAGTTCTTGGCCAACAAAAAAGAAAAATCGCAATTCCAAGAGGCATTGTCCAAAGCCCAAGAGTTTGCATATCGCAAATGCGTAGTTGAATCGCTGTAAGTCTCATCTGACGTGGTTATTAGACGCATCACGAGAGGCTATGAAATAGCTCATACCATGAGGTTTATCACTCGGACATATACAGATAGGGAGACACACGGCCTCCCTTTTTACTGAACGTGATGCAAATCTACTTGTTCCAATGTCTCTTAACGGTAGCCAGTGAGATTCCCAGCTTGTCCGCTACCTTGCTCTGACTCAACCCTTCCCCTTTGGCTCTCTGAACGGCCTCAGTGGTGTCTACAGCAACGGGTCTACCCAGCGCCTTACCCTCGGCCTTAGCTCGTTGTAGCCCCTCCTGTGTACGCTCCCTGATGCGATTACGTTCAAACTCAGCGAATGCCCCCATGAGTTGCAACATGAGCTTACCCTCTGGTGATGTTAAGTCAGACACTGGCAAATCAAGAGACACCACTTTGATCCCTCTCTCGGTCAGGCTGGTTATAGTGGTCTGCACATCAATGTTATCCCTACCCAATCTGTCCAACTTCAAGACAACCAAGGTATCACCGCTTTCCATACGCTCTAGCAGCTTCCTGAACTCAGGGCGTGTACTGGCTTGGGTTGACCCCGAGATGGTCTCAGTGACGACTCTGTGCGGCTCTACAGTGTATCCCCGCTTGGCAATCTCAAGGACTTGGTTCTCGGTGGTCTGCTCAATGGTAGACACTCGGCAGTAAGCGAAGGTGCGGCCTTGGGTGGTGGACATGATGCTTCAATCTCTCGGTGGTGTCATAAAGTGGTATCATCATAATTACCAGTAGCAACTATGGTCAACACCTATTTTGATGACACCAACAAATGACCCTGCCCTCTGGTATCACCTAACGGTTGTTTGATGACACCAACAAAATGAGAATGGTTCGCACAGCTACGCAAGATTAGTAGAACAAGCAAGATGTCTGCCCCTATGTTTTCACACAGGGACGCGACTAAGTGACTGAATCAGAAGGGCATGATGGGGTGTTTTGTAGGTATATACAATTACATGGGGTCTCATAAATTTATGACAATTTCTAATCGAGACCCCTTATGCCACTGTTTACCCGTCCTTGTGCAGCAACTCAGAGATGGCCTGATGCAGCTTCAACCATTCCCCTTTACGTGCCTCAATGGCCCCAGTGATGTAACGCTGCGTCACCTCTGAGCCTGCTACCGCTTGGGCATGCCCCATAAACTGAGAGAGAAGCACAGGGTCTAAACCCAAAGTCGCCAAGGTGGTAGCCGCTGTGTGACGTAATCCATGAATGGTCAGGCCATCACCATTACTCATCTGGAAGGCTGCTCTCTCGGTCTTGCTGAGGTTCTCCAATGACCCGCCACCACATAGCAGAGTGTCATCACTGGGCAGGGTCTCAAGGTATGCCTCGAACTCTGACAGGTTGAAACCATTCAGACCATCCACAAGCGGGAGCATTCTGTCAGCTGCCTTTGATTTGGTTCCCTTGATATGGATACCCATCAATGAGCCTTCCCTCACTATGTCGCCTTTCCGCATGGCCTCGGCTTCACCCTTTCGGCAACCTGTAGCGAGAGACAACCAGAGTTGCCAATAGGCCCCTGAGCGTCTGACTCTGTTAGCCTCGGAGAGGTGCGGAGAGTTCATCTTGTCGGCTAACTTAGCGGATACCTCGGTAATTGCCTCAGCGGGCCATGCTCGGTCAACCGTCTTGGATTCATCCTTTAGAGGCTTCAATCCGGTCAGGTGCTTAATGGCTTTCGTGAAGTCGAGCCCCTCGTCTTCCCCATAGACCTGCTCAACCTCTCGGAGTGCTTGGCATAGATGTCTGAACACAAGATTGATAGACCCAGCTTTCATACCATCATCAATCATCCCCTGTCGGGTTGTATCCAATGTGGCGCGCTTCAAGTCAGCAACTGGTAAAGACGCTAGGCCCAAAGAGTTGAGCTTGGTAAAGCTTGTCCTATAAGCCCCTGCCGAGCTTTTCTTCCAGTCAGGGAGACGAAGTTGTAAGAAGCGTTCATAGACTTGACCCACTGTCGGCCCTTGGTCTCTAGCGGCTGCCTCCTCTGTGTTATTACCCGAGGTCTTTACAAGGGCTTCAACTGGAGTGGTCACATCAGGTTCAATCTCAGGGGCGACCTCAGTGATCAAGTCCATCCAGTCCCTAGAGGTCTGACGCTGTGGGCCTCTCTGTGCCCTTTGTTCGCATTCAGCAATAACGGCAAGGGCTCGGTCTTCACCATAACCACGAGCCAAGAGAAGACGATTCAGCAGGGTCAGAGCGTCCCATTTATCGGAGACTGTGACGGCATAGGCTTTCATGATGGGTTTAACTCTCTCATTGATGAACTGACGTACTAGCTCTACATCTTCACCACTGGGGATGGCCTGTGAGACTGACCACTTTGAACCGCATCGCATCCGAACGAAGGACTTTCCGGTAGAAGAACGGCGGGTAGTTACGTCAATGGCTATTCGCTGAGGATTGGAATTCACGTAGAATGCCCGCGATTTTGTGACGCGAGCCGAGGAAAACGTGAGTCAAACATCCTTACATCATGCCCGATTGGACTGGAATGAAGCGGGAACTCCTGTCTCCAGTGACTTCGGGGATGTGTACTTTTCCAATGATAACGGTCTAAGTGAAACCCGCTACGTCTTTTTGCAGCAAAACCGGCTACCTGCACGATTTTCGCACCACGATAGTGACAGTTTCGTGATAGGTGAAACAGGTTTCGGCACAGGTCTTAACTTTCTGGCGACAATGCAAGCCTTCCTGGAACAGGCGCCTCAATCCGGCAACGGCTCCCGTCTGCACTTCATCAGTTTCGAGAAATACCCCCTGACCCAAGACGATCTGCGCAAGGCGCTGGCCGCCTGGCCTGAACTTGGCCACTTGAGTCAGGATCTTGTCGCCCAATGGCCGCTGCCGGTCTCCGGTTGCCACTGCCTGCATTTTGCGGGTGGCCGCATTCGCCTCGATCTCTGGTTTGGCGACATCAAGGATATGCTGCCGCAGGTGCCTCACCGGGCAAAGGGGCTGGTGGATGCTTGGTATCTGGATGGTTTCTCCCCGGCCAAGAACCCGGAGATGTGGACACAGGAGCTGTTTGATGGTCTCGCTCGTCTCGCCCGTCCCGATTGCTCCATCGCCACCTTTACCTGTGCCGGTTTTGTCCGTCGCGGCCTGATTGCCGCCGGTTTTGCCATGAAGAAGGTGAAGGGCCACGGTAGCAAGCGGGAGATGCTGGTGGGGGATCGCACCGACAAGCAGCCGCAGCAGACCATCGCCCCCTGGTATGCCCGTCCTGCCGGACGCGCTGGCGAGGTGGTGATCATCGGCGGCGGCATCGCCTCGGCCATGACGGCGCTTTCTCTGGTGGAGCGGGGTCGCAAGGTGACGTTGCTGTGTGCAGATGGCGAACCGGCTGCCGGCGCCTCGGGCAACCGCCAGGGGGCCCTCTATCCACTGCTTAACGGCGAGCACGATGCGCTGTCACGCTTCTATTCCCTCGCCTTTGGCTATGCCCGCCAACAGCTGCTGGCGTTGGCCGAACGCCACCCTATCGCTTTCGAATTATGCGGAGTGACCCAGCTCGGCTATGACGACAAATCGGCAGCCAAGCTGGCGAAAATGAGCCAGGGCCCCTTCCCGTCCGAGCTGATGCATCCCCTCACTACATCAGAGGTAGAGCAGGTGGTTGGCCTGCCCTGTGGCCACAGCGGCGTCAGCTATCCGCTGGGAGGCTGGCTCTGTCCGGCCGATCTCACCCGAGCCGCCCTGAAAGAGGCGCAAGCCAGCGGCCTGCTGCAGGTGGAGTACCACACCCAAGTAAGCGCCATTGCCGAGCAGGCCGATGGCTGGCAAGTAGAAAGCCAGGATGGCCGCCACTGGCAGGCCCCCAATCTGGTGGTTGCCGCCGGTCACCAGTTGCCAGCACTGCTCCCCTTTGCCGAGCTGCCCCTCTATCCGGTGCGCGGTCAGGTGAGCCATGTGCCAACCACGGCCAGCTTGAGTCAGCTCAAGACCGTGCTCTGCTACGATGGCTACCTCACGCCAATGCATAACGATCAACACTGCATCGGCGCTAGTTATGGCCGCAACCAGAGCAGCCTTGAGTTTCGAGCCGAGGAGCAAATCCAGAATCAGGTGCGGTTGCAAGCCTGCCTGCCGGAGCAAACCTGGCCCGCCGAAGTGGATGTGAGCGGCAACGAGGCGCGTGTAGGGGTGCGTTGTGCCAGTCGGGATCACCTACCGGTGGTGGGGCCAGTGCCCAGATTGCAAGGTCTGGCGGATCACTATGCGCAGTTGCAGCATGATCAGCACAACGCCCAGCAGCTCCCCCTTCACCTCGGTCTCTATGTGCTGGGTGCGCTCGGCTCTCGGGGTCTCTGCTCGGCGCCGCTCTGCGGCGAGCTGCTCGCCAGCGAGATCTGCGGCGATCCCCTGCCGCTGGCCGCCGATCTGCTGGAAGCGCTCCACCCTGCCCGTTACTGGGTACGCAAGCTGCTCAAGGGCAAAGCGCTAGTCTGAACCGGACTCTGCAAACAAATAGAATGGCCGCCCATCGGGCGGCCATTCTATTTATCAAATCGTGCGATGCTGGATATTGCGTCTTGAGATAGCGCTCACTTGGGCCAGTGCACCCCGAGCTGTTCGCCGTAACCTGTCTGACGCTGGAATCCGTCGAGCCGTCCCTTGATCTTGTTCAGCTCGCCACTGCCCGCTGCCCACGCGGCATAGCGCAGCGCCTGGCAATCTGCATGACCGGGTAATCCCGCAATGGCGCCACCCACCTGATTGGCCCCTTGCAGCACCATCTCCTTGAAGCGGGATTCGTAGTCAAACATGCTGGAGAGCAGTCGCCCCCAGCGCTGGCGGGCAGGATCGTTACTGTTCGCGCTCTGACGCCAGCGGGGCAGCAACACAGTGGCGTTGGTGGTCACCGTCACCCGGTTGAGCTGGCAGCGCCCCGGCAACTGCTCGGTATCCAGCTGCCAGTCCACCTGATAACTCGCCTTGCCGAGTACGGGCTTGCCATTCACCTTGGGGGCACTTTGGGCAATCGCCCGGGCAAGCTGCTCCGGACTGGTTGCATTGACCTCATAAAAACGGACATTGATGCGGGACTCTGGCACCACTTGCGGCCGGCTCGGCTGAGCCTGACTCATCAGGGGCAACAGCAACAACCCGACCCCCACTACTCCATAAACCTTGCTGACCATGCCAGACTACCTTCCTTGATTGCACGGGCGGAGTACCAACCTTGGTGAACCCCACCGCCACACAGATGACGGGTATAGCCTATGTGTGACGACGAGGCGGCGCAACACAATGATGCGCCCAGAAATCAGAGCACGCTCACAGGTTGCGTGAGCAGAGTATGGCACAAGGCCAAAACTGTATTTTTATTGAGCATGACGGCTGATGCGCTGCCAGTCGAGGTGATAGTTTTTCACATTGATGTCATGACCATCTATCTGAATAAAATGATCATTTTTAAGGCGGTTGGCAAAAAAGTCCTGATCTGCCCCCTCATTGAGCCACAGCTCGCAAAGTCCCCGTTTTCCCTCTTTGGCATAGAATCTCGGGGTGACCAGCAGCGCAACCCCATCTACCCGGATGGCATGACGGGCCAGGCAGTTTGCTTCCGTGGTTTTGGATGCCAGCGCGGCAAAACGGGGTCTGTTCCCCTCGGCAACCACCAGAACGCCGTAAGAGTGAGGAGCCATGAGACGCCGCATGGCGACCGCCTGATGAGGACCGGTTTGATGAAAACCGTCATTGGTTACCGCAAACACGCAAGTAGGTGAAAATAGCATCGCAAGCAGGAAAACAGAGCGTTTAATGCCTAAAAAATCACCAACCACCATATAAAAGCCTCAAAAGACAACCAAGGCTGGCAAGGGTAGGTAGCCAAGCCCGCTGGGTAAAGTACCTTTACCTTTCTTTAATTCTGTTCATGGGGTTAAACGTTGATTTAGCTCACACAACATCCTGTTTCCAGTCGCCACTCTACCCCTATCGGAATAGACTCCCTCCACTCTCATCCAATCAGAAGGCAACATATGCTGGAACTCATCGTTGGCACCCTGGTCACCTTGGTGGTGGGCCGTGCCATTTTCAAAGGATACTCCGCGACCGGGGTGCTGCTGAGCGGCGGCTTGCTGCTGCTGGTCATCACCGCCATGATGGGCAAGCCGGTACTGCCGAGCAAGGTGGTCAGCACCGGTTATATCGCAACCGATATCTTCGAATACGTCCGCTTCCTGCTCAATGACCGTGGCGGTGGACTGGGGATGCTGATCATGGTGCTGTGCGGCTTCGCCGGCTACATGAGCCATATCGGCGCCAACACCATTCTGGTCAAGCTGGCCAGCAAACCGCTCGGCATCATCAAGTCCCCCTATATCCTGCTGGTGGCTGCCTATCTGGTGGCCTGCGCCATGTCGCTGGCGGTGAGCTCTGCCACCGGCCTCGGCGTGTTGTTGATGGCAACCCTGTTCCCGCTGATGGTCAACATGGGGATCTCCCGTGGCGCGGCGGCGGCCGTGTGCGCCTCGCCAGCCGCCATCATTCTGGCACCGACCTCAGGGGACGTGGTGATGGCCGCTCAGGCCGCCAACATGCCGCTGCTGGATTTTGCTTTCAAGCTGACCCTGCCCATCTCGCTGGTAGCGATCGCCTGCATGGCGGTGACCCACTTCTTCTGGCAGCGTTATCTTGACCAGAAATCCGGTGAGCACAACGAGCCGGTCGCCCCGGGTGATCTGCTGACGACTGCCCCCGCTTTCTACGCCATCCTCCCCTTTACCCCCATCATCGGAGTGCTGGTGTTTGACGGCAAATGGGGTCCGCAGCTGGATATCGTCACCATCATCGTCATGTGCATGGTGCTGGCCAGCCTGCTGGAGCTGGTGCGGATCCGCGATGGCAAGGAGCTGCTGGACGGTCTGCAGGTCTGCTGGCGCAACATGGCTGATGCCTTTGCCGGTGTGGTCATGCTGCTGGTCGGTGCCGGTGTCTTCGCCCAGGGTCTGATGACCATCGGCTTTATCGACACCCTGCTGGCTCACGCGCAGGATCTCGGTTCGGGTGGTCTGATCATGATGCTGTCACTGGTGGTGATCACCACCCTGGCCGCCTTCACCACCGGATCGGGCAATGCCCCCTTCTACGCTTTCGTAGAGCTGATCCCCAACCTGGCCAGCAGCCTTGGCATCAACCCGGCCTATCTGGTGATCCCGATGCTGCAAGCCTCCAACCTGGGTCGCACCATTTCTCCGGTCTCCGGGGTGGTGGTCGCCTGTGCCGGGATGGGCAAGCTCTCGCCGTTCGAGGTGGTCAAGCGCACCAGTATGCCGGTCGCCGTCGGCCTGCTGGTGGTGATTGTCGCCACCCAGATCATGGTACCCGCCTGATCGCTGACCAGCCCGGCACCCTGCCGGGCTGGTATCCTCCCCCCCCTTTGCAGTAGACTCGGTGCTCATTTCCCCCTAAGGAGGACCGAGATGAGTATTACGGTTCAACTTGCCCATTTCAGTGATTGCCACTCCCACTTCGATGGCGCGCCCATGAGCTTCTCCCCTGTCGGTGAAGGCCAGTGGCGCACCCAGTGCGGCGGTTATGCCCGGATCCTGACCCGACTGACCCAACTGCGTGCCAAAGCCGCAGCTGCCGGCCAGCGTTTTCTGTTTCTGCACGGTGGCGACTCCTTTCAGGGCTCTCTCTATTTCAACCGCTTCAAAGGGCGCGCCAACGCCGACCTGCTCGCCATGCTGTCCCCCGATGCCATGGTGCTCGGCAACCATGAGTTCGATCTGGGCAATGGCCCGTTGGTGGAGTTCTTGCGCCAGCTCGATTTTCCGGTGCTGGCCGCCAATCTGGACAACAGTCAGGAGCCAGCCGACACGCCGCTTGGGCTGTGGGATATTCCCCACCTCTACGACGCCCATCAGCCCTGGCATCGTCGGGTGATCGACGGGGTTCCCTTTGCGCTGCTCGGCATCACCCTCGCCCAGATGGCTGCCATCGCCAACCCGGATCCCCACACCCGTTTCCACGCGGTCGCCGACACCCTCACCCGGGTGCTGCGGGAGATCAAGCGCGAAGGGATCCAGCATATCGTGCTGCTGAGCCACCTCGGGCTGGATCAGGACAAGCTGCTGGCCGAGCGCTTCCCCGAGCTCAGTCTCATCATTGGCGGCCACACCCACAGCCTGCTCGGCGATCTCGCGCCGCTGGGTCTGCCAAGCGAAGGCAGTTATCCGCTGATGAACAACGGGGTGGCCATTTTGCATGCTGGCCACAGCGCCCTCTGCCTCGGTGTCTGCGAGCTCACCTTCGATGAGTCGGGCCGCGTCGTGCAGAGTCAGGGGCAGCTGGAGTGGCTCCCCTGGCAGCCCTGGCCATTTCCCTCCACCCCACTCGCCGGGCTCACCTTCTGCGAGCCGGATCCACAGCTTGAACAACATCTGGCCAAACGCTATCGGCCTGAGATAGAGACCATGAGCCAGCGCATCGTCACCCGGCTAGCGGCGCCACTGCCCCATCAGCGGGTGCCGGATGCCACCCTGCCGCACGGCAGCCAACTCGCCCCGCTGGTGGCCCGCGCCATGCTGACCGCTGCCCGTGAACAGGTAGGCGAAGTGGACTTTGCCCTGCACAATGCTGGCGGCGTGCGCTGCTCGCTGGAGCCGGGCCCCCTGAGCGAAGCGGATATCGCCGGTCGCCTGCTGCCGTTTGCCATTCCCCTCACCCTCTATCGGGTGCACGGTCACGAGTTGGCGGAGGCGCTGGAGAATGCCATCGACAACGCCACCAACAACGGCGTGGTCGGCAATGGCAACGGCAGCTTCCCCTACACCGCAGGGGTGCGATTCACCTATCAGGCCGATCGGCCCAAGGGTCAACGCATCACCCGACTGGAGTGGGAAGCCGCCCCCGGCCAGTGGCAAGCGGTCAATGCCGAACAGATCTATCGCGGAGTGTCGAGCGCCTATACCGCCTCCGGCAAGGAGGGCTACACCGCGCTGGCGCGCACCCTGACCCAGCACAATCAGGAGCTCGGCATCACCCTGGCCGATGCCTTTATCCGCTGGGCCCGTCACCTGCCCACGCTGGAAGCGCAGCCCCCCCTGCTTGAGTACTTCAGTTGATATCGGGGGGATGCCTTTGCCACATCCCCTGACGGCCAAAATTGCCGCAGCCAGCGCCCGGTTCCCTGCAAGAACCGGGCTTTTTCGAGAATATTTGCCCCACACGGGCCCACCCCATTGCATCGCACTCACTAGCTCGGCAAGATAGGCCCGCTTTCAAGACCAGCTGCAGGAACAGGCGACTTCATGAATCACTCCATCCGTTTCACTCCCCCTCGCGTCAACCCGGGTATCAAGCCAGCCATTGTGCTGCTGACCGCCTTGCTGGCGCTGCTCTTCTGTCTGCGCAACCCGCTCTTCCACGCCATGGCGCCGGGCTTTGATGCCTCGCTGTTCGCGGTGATGGGCAAGATGTGGAGCGAAGGGGGCGTGCTCTATCGCGACATGATCGACATCAAGGGGCCGATGATCTTCGCCCTCGACGCGCTGGGTTATCGAATGGGGGGATTTGTCGGGATCTGGGCGCTGGAGTGGGTGCTCTGCTGGCTTGGACTGCTGGCCAGCTGGCAGGCCTTTGCCCAGCTCGGACTCTCGTTCAAGGCGCGTCTCGGCGCCATGCTGGCGGTGCTGGCTCTCTACGGCACCCGTTACTACTACGGCAACATGACCGAGGACTGGACCTTCCACCTCGCCCTCATCGCCCAGTGGGCCTTCATCACCCTGCTGCTGGACAAGGGATTTCGCTGGTGGCCCGCGCTGGTGGCGGCCTTCACCTTCGCCATCGTCGCCTGGATGCGCACCAACAACGGCGCCTTCTGGGGGGCCTGGTATCTGGTGCTGTTCTGCCACTGGTGTCTGCACGAGAAGTGGCGTGATGCCATCTTGCTGCTCATCTCCAGCCTGCTGGGGTTGGCGCTGATTGGCGGCCCGCTTTACGCCTACTTCCAGCAACATGATCTGCTGGCGGCCTTCAAATACTACGCCTTCGACATCTTCTTCGAGGGGAGCTACGGCAATGGCTTCTCCCCCATGGTGGGCGCCGTCGGCCTGCTGCGCACAGGCCTGGTGATGCTGCTGCCCGCCTTCATCATTCTGATGCTGAGCCGCCGTCAGGAGTGGTATCTGCCCGCCCTGCTGGCGACCCTGTTTGGGGTGCTGTTTACCCTGATCGCCAACTCGGTCTCCGGCCATGTGTTCGATCACTACGACGTACTCTATCTGCAACTGGCAGTGCTGCCGCTGGCAGTATTACTGGATCGCAGCGAACAGCAGGCTGATGCCATCGGCCTGCTCTGCATCTCGCTGGTGGTACTCACCGCCAGCTGGCTGCTGGCCCAGCAGCTCGCCTTTGGCTGGAGCACCAAGGAGTGGTCCCTCGAGCGGGTCAACGAGGTGCTCGGCACCAGCCTGCTGTGGGCGCTGCCGGTGCTGATCCTCATCCCCCTCTGGCGCGCCTGGGATGTGCGCAGTGCCACCCCCTGGCTGGCGACGCTGGCCATGCTGCTGCTGATGATCAACAACGCCTGGGAAGGGACCCTCAAGGGTCGCCCCTTCAATCCGGCGGCGCAGGTACGGGTCGATCGCATCAAGGCCGAGACCAGCCCGAGCGACAAGATCTGGGTCGATGGCATCCAGCCGCAATATTATCTCTGGACCGATCGCCAGCCGGCTTCCGCCTACCTCTTCTTTGCCAACGTCAATCCGCCCTATGACGTGCGTGAGCGGGTGCTGGCCGATATCCAGCGCCAGACTCCGAAGTTCATCATCGCCAAGCCGGACCGGGTGAGCGAGGAGCTGAAAAAACCGAGCTCCCCTTCCCATCTCGCCTTCTATCAATACCTGACCAGCCACTACGAAGAGGTGGATCCGGGTCTCTATCGCCGACGCTGATCGTCAATACGCCCCGCAGGGCGGCCATTGTTGCAAATGGCCGCCCTTTTTATTGGCTATGTCCCAATTACGTGTTGAAAGGCTAATGAGGTGTCCTGACAAGTAAGGTATCTACGATTATCTGGCCCGCAGGCGGGCGATTAACCGTGAGCGTATGCAGCAGCGCTGTGAGTTCGTTTGTTCAAAGCGAGCCGGAACTCAGCGGGCAGCCGTGCCTTGATGTCGATGATGCGAGAGTGGGGGTATCAGATTGGCCGATTCAAAGTACGTAACCTGATGAAGGAGGCCGGGTTGGCATCCAAACAGCCGGGCGTACACCGCTATAAGATGGCACAGTCTGAACGGCCGGACATTCCCAATCTGCCGGCACGCGAATTTGCTGTCCAGCAACCCAATCAGGTGTGGCGATATGACTTACGTCTGGGCCGGTGGTCGCTGGCATTACCTGGCTGCGGTGATTGACCTTCATACCCGCCGGGTCGTGTGCTGGGCGATGTCTGACAAACCGGATGCTAAATTGGCCATCAACGCACTGGAGATGGCCTATCAGCAGCGAGGTTGCCCATCCGGTGTGCTGTTTCACTCTGACCAGGGCAGTCAATATGGCAGCCGGGCATTTCGGCAACGACTGTGGCGCTATCGCATGACCCAGAGCATGAGTCGGCATGGAAACTGCTGGGATAATACCCCGATGGAGCGGTTGTTCAGAAGCCTGAAGTCAGAGTGGATCACGGCGACGGGATACCGCAAGCAAAAGCCGATATTTGGCCTAACCAAGTAGGCCGGATTTAGTTAACCACTACAACCCGGCGGCGACCCATCACCACCGGACGCACCAGCAGCTGTGCCAGCAAGACACCCAGCAGGGTCAGACCGCCCCCGATCAGGTGATAGCTGGTCAGCCGCTCCCCCAGCAGGGTGATGGCAAGGCCAGCCGTCATCACCGGCAGCAGGTTCATAAAGATGGCTGTACGGTTGGCACCGAGCAGGGCGATACCCTGCATCCAGAGCCAGGGCGAGAGCGCCGAAGTGGGGATACCGGCATAGAGGATCAGCCACAGGGCCCGGCCATCCGGCCACTGGCCATCCACCAGCAAAAAGAAGGGGGTCAGGATCACCACACTGCAGATCACCTGACCGTAGAGCAGCGACCAGTTGTCGAGCCCCAGATCCCACTTCTTGAGCAGCACGCAGTAAAGGGCGTAAGTTCCCGCCGAAATCAGCATATAGACAGAGCCGATATGAATGCCTTGGGTAAACAGCCGGGTCGGATCCCCCTGCCCCAGCAAGATAGACAAGCCAAGGATGGAAAGCAGCGCCCCCAGCACAGCGCCCCAGGTGGGCCGCTCGCGCAGCAGCCAGATACTGAACAGCACGGTCAGCAGCGGCGTCAGTCCCATCATCAACCCCATCTCGGTAGCCCCCAGCGTTTGCGCCGCGTAGTAACCAAACGTCTGGTTGAGCACCATGCCCAGCGAGGCCAGCATAGCGATCTGCCAAAGGCCAGCGCGCAGACGGGCACGCGCACGCCATACCCGATGGGCCAGAAACGGGCTTAATACCAGCGCAGCCACCACCCAGCGCGACCAGGCCAAGGCCGCCGGGGACAACACACCAACCGCCAGTTTACTGACGATGCCATTGCCAGCCCAGATGGCAATGCAGGAGAAGGGAAACAGAAAGGCAAGGGGCATGAGAAGATCCAGACCGAAGAGACAACAGCGGGCCAGTATAGAGGGCGATGGGAGAGAAACAAAGGTGTGGGCCTGAACAGCGACGCGGTGAACGCCAGCCGCCAGAAACAAATATGCCCGCAAAAGTGCGGGCATATCAGTGCAGAAACAGGTTCAGAAGCGCATCACGCGGCATCCATGTGCAGTCTGGAGATCAGCTCATTGACCTCGGTGACTGTCTGGCGGTGGGGAATATCCGCCGGATTCGGCATCAGCAACAAACCGGATTGGAAATCAAACCGCCCCCGACCATGGATGTAAATCCGACCTTTAAAGAAGGTTTTGACATGCTTTGCCACCATCAGTGGCAGGTACTTCTTGAACACTCTCATCGTTTGCAACCTCTTGCAGTTGTATCCGTATGACAGCAGCTTCTGCGAATTAATTCCGTAAAGTATTTATAAAAATCCGGAAAACTCGCCCATCTCTTCCCAAAAAATTCAATCTATAACTTTTTATTAACTTTTAGCCTATTGTATGCGGCCCTTCGAGCCAGAGCAAGGCTCCTTTGCCATCGTGCCACTCGATACAAGCGATCCCCGAGGTGGCGAACATGGGTGCTCCTGCTGCCGGGCAGAGGCTTTGCACCAGATAACCCACCAGCGGCAGATGGCTGACCATCAGGATCTGGTCATGTTGCTGTGCCAGGGTGGTGAGGTAGCTGGCCACGAAAGCGGGATCACCGTACGGGGTAATGTCGCCACTCTCTTCAACGGCTGCTGCGTCAGGTAATTCATTGCATATGGCTTGCCAGGTCTGGCGTGCCCGCAGATAGTTGCTGTGGATCACCCGATCCAGCGGGCCAATCAGCTGAGGCGCCAGCCAGCGGGCCATCTGGATAGACTCTTCAATACCCTGCTCGGTCAATGGACGCTGTTCATCTGTTTTCGCATTCATGCCAGCCTGGCCATGACGCATGATATAGATCTTCATTACAACCTCGCCCAACGGGCCTGTTTTGATAGCCGGGGGATCTTACCCCGCCACGGGTGTGGAAACAATTGCGCTACCTCTCAGAAAAGGGTTTGCCTGACGGGATAGCGGGGTCGATAATCATGTTTAAATTCAAATAAATCCAACGTGAGTCACACGCCAATGAGCCCATATGCCAGTCCCAATGACCATCGGCAATACCATTTTCTGGAGCTGGCCAACCGGCTCAGGGTCTTGTTGATTTGTGATCCCGACACCGACAAATCCGCCGCTTCTCTGGCGGTCAATACCGGCCATTTTGACGATCCCGCCGACCGGCAGGGAATGGCCCATTTTCTGGAGCACATGCTGTTTCTTGGCACCTGCACCTACCCCAAGCCTGGTGAGTACCAGCAATTTATGAGCCGTCATGGCGGCAGCAACAACGCCTGGACCGGCACCGAATTCACCAACTTCTTCTTCGAGATCGACAACGGCTTCTTCGAAGCAGGGCTGGATCGCTTCTCCCAGTTCTTTATCTGCCCCACCTTTGATCCGGAGTGGGTGGACAAGGAGCGCAACGCGGTCGACTCCGAGTATCGCCTCAAGCTGCAGGACGACATGCGCCGCAGCTATCAGGTGCATAAAGAGACGGTCAACCCGGCGCACCCCTTCTCCAAATTCTCTGTGGGCAACCTCGATACCCTGGCCGATCTGCCGGGACGGGATCTGCGCTCCGACCTTATCCGTTTTTACGAAAGCCACTACAGCGCGGATCGCATGGCGCTGGTGATGATCTCGCCGGAATCCATCGATACCCAGTTGCAGTGGTGCTGTCGCTACTTTGCTCCCATTTTGAATCGCAATTTGGGAACCCCGACCCTCACCATGCCGCTCTACCGACTCGACGATCTCGGCGTGCGCATCCACATCAATCCGGTCAAAGAGACCCGCAAGCTGTCGCTCAGCTTCCCCTTGCCCAATGTGGACGAGTTTTACGACAAAAAGCCCCTCACCTTCCTGAGCCATCTGATCGGTTATGAGGGGGATGGCAGCCTGCTCTCCCTGCTCAAGGCGAAAGGGTGGGTCAATCAGCTCTCGGCGGGCGGTGGCATCAGCGGCGCCAATTTCAAGGATTTTGGCGTCAACTTCGGCCTCACCCCTCTGGGCCTTGAGCATGTGGACGACATCCTCGCCGCCCTGTTTGGCTATCTGAAACTGATCGACCGCGAAGGACTGCAGAGCTGGCGCTATGACGAAAAACGGACCGTGCTCGAATCGGCGTTCCGCTTCCAAGAGCGCGGCCGCCCCCTCGATACGGTGTCAGGGCTGGTGCTCAACCTCTTTAGCTACAAACCAGAGGATCTGCTCTACGGCGACTACATGATGCGCGAATATGACGAGGGGCTGATCCGCCGCTTCCTCGCCAAGCTCACCCCGCACAATTTGCGTATCACCATCACTGCGCCGGAAGTGGCGACCGATCGGCTGGCCCGCTGGTATCAGACCCCCTACAGCGTGGCGACCATTACCGAGGCCGAGAAAATTCGCTGGCAGCAGAGCGAGCCGGATCCGGCGCTAGCGCTACCCAAGCCCAACCCCTTTATCAGCAGTAGGCTCGATCCGCGCACACCCGAGCTTGCCGCCGACATGCCCGCCTGCCTTATCGATCGCCCCGGTTTTCGCCTCTGGCACCTCCATGAGCACCTGTTCAGCGTGCCCAAGGGCAATCTCTATATCTCCATCGACAGCGAACATGCGGTCAAAAATCCGCGCAATATCGCCATGGCACGCCTCGCCGTGGAGCTGTTGGCCGACCACCTCAACGCCCTCACCTATCCGGCGGAGCTGGCGGGGCTGGGTTACCAGATCTATGCCCATCAGGGGGGCTTTACCATCAACCTGAGCGGTTTTGCCGACAAGCAGCCGCTGTTGCTCGACATGATCCTCGGCAACCGCACCCTGGGCTATCCGGATCCGGGTCGCTTCGCCGAGATCAAGGAGCAGCTCATTCGCAACTGGGACAACCAGTCCAAGGCGCGCCCCATCTCCCAACTCTTTAACCAGCTCACCAGTTTGCTGCAACCGAACAACCCGCCGTTCGAGCAGTTGCTGCGCCACCTGCGCACGGTAGAGTTGGAGGAGATGCCAGGCTTCGTGGCCCAGCTGTTTGGCGAGGTGCATGTCGAGGCGCTGGTGCATGGCGACTGGACTGCCGCCGAGGCGCTGGAGCTGGCCGCCCTGATGGAGCGCCACCTGAGCGACATCAATGGCACCAGCAGCAAGCCGAGTGGCGAGACCCGCCGCCCGCTCATCTCCATTCAGGACAGGGGCACCCTTATTCGCGAGCAGGGTTGCGATCATGAAGACTCGGCACTGCTGGTCT
>Ga0247725_1000728_pt1 | contig 20941 bp, 21 predicted proteins | sample OKSTACKMCFT3sol_FD_183021 | JGI IMG/M metagenome (GOLD analysis project Ga0247725, IMG submission 183021) | Subsurface sediment microbial communities from gas well in Oklahoma, United States - OK STACK MC-FT3-sol | ecosystem: Environmental > Terrestrial > Deep subsurface > Rock core/Sediment...
AGCACCTTGCCTTGCAGGCGGCCGCTGGCCAGCTCCACTTTCTTTACCTCACCGTCACGTTTGAGTGTCCAGTTTTGGTAATCGAGCACGTTATCGATGGGATCGGTAAAGGAATACACCTTCACTTCACCCCTGACGCCGTGCACCGAAACAATCTTGCCGAGAACGATCAAATCCTCGGCGACGGCCGGCGTCGTACTCATAAAAGATGCTTAGGCAGCAGCCTTGGCAGCTTCCTTGAGCAGCTGAGCAACACGCTCAGACGGCTGAGCGCCCTGGCCCAGCCAGTAGGTCGCACGCTCTTGGTCGACGGACAGACGCACTTCGCCACCGGCAGCGATCGGGTTGAAGAAACCGATACGCTCAACGAAACGACCATCGCGCGCGTTGCGGCTGTTGGTCACGGTCAGGTGGTAGAAGGGGCGCTTTTTGGAGCCGCCACGAGCAAGACGGATGGTTACCATGTGAACATCGTTCCTATAGTCGGTGCTAACTTGAGGCACACATTAAAAATGGGCCTAGGCCCGAAAGGCCGCATATTTTAAGGATTATGCGGCGGTTTGCAAATCTCTTTTTCCGCCCGGCCATCGACCGGGGCGCAGGCCTTCAGAATTTCGGCATTCCGCCGCCGGGGAACATGCCACCCATGCCGCGCATCATCTTGGCCATGCCGCCCTTGGCGGTGAATTTCTTCATCATCTTCTGCATCTGCTTGTGCTGCTTGATCAGCCTGCCGATGTCCTGCACCTGGGTGCCGGAGCCAAGTGCAATGCGGCGCTTGCGCGAGCCGCTGATGATGTCCGGGTCGCGGCGCTCGGCCGGGGTCATCGAATTGATGATGGCTTCCATCTGCTTGAACTGCTTCTCGGCCGCGCCCTGGGCATTGCCCATCTGTGACAGATTGACGCCGCCAATGGACGGCAGCTTATCCATCAGGCCGCCGAGCCCACCCATGTTCTTCATCTGTTGCAACTGATCACGGAAGTCTTCGAGATCGAAGCCCTTGCCCTTCTTCAGCTTCTTGGTGAGCTTTTCGGCCTTCTCGCGATCGAGGGTCTGCTCGGCCTGCTCGATCAGACTGAGCACGTCGCCCATGCCGAGAATGCGCGAAGCGATACGATCCGGGTGGAAAGGCTCGAGTGCGTCGCTCTTCTCGCCCATACCGATGAATTTGATCGGCTTGCCGGTGATATGGCGCACGGACAGGGCCGCACCGCCACGGGCATCGCCGTCGACCTTGGTCAGCACCACACCGGTCAGCGGCAGCGCTTCGCCGAACGCCTTGGCCGTGTTGGCAGCATCCTGGCCGGTCATGGCGTCGACCACGAACAGGGTCTCGACCGGATTGACTGCTGCGTGCAGGGCCTGGATCTCGACCATCATCTCGGTATCGACAGCCAGGCGACCGGCGGTATCGAGAATGACCACATCAATGAACTTCAGCTTGGCTTCGCGGATCGCCGCATTGGCGATGTCCACCGGCTTCTGGCTGGCATCGGAAGGGAAGAAGGTGACACCCAGATCACCTGCCAGGGTTTCCAGCTGCTTGATTGCCGCCGGGCGATAGACGTCAGCCGACACCAACAGCACCGACTTCTTCTTGCGCTCCTTGAGGAACTTGGCCAGCTTGCCGGCGGTGGTGGTCTTGCCCGCCCCTTGCAGACCGGCCATCAACACCACGGCGGGCGGCGCAGCGTTCAGCGCCAGATCCTCGTTGGCCGCGCCCATCAGCTCTTCCAGCTCGGCGCGGACGATCTTCACGAAGGCCTGGCCCGGGGTCAGGCTCTTGGACACCTCGGTGCCGACAGCGCGATCCTTGACCTTGGCGACGAAGTCCTTGACCACCGGCAGGGCCACGTCGGCCTCGAGCAGGGCCATGCGCACTTCACGCAACGTATCCTTGATGTTGTCTTCGGTCAGCTTGGCCTTGCCCGTGACGTTACGCAGCGTCTGGGACAGGCGATCGGTAAGATTTTCGAACATGCGCGTTCCTTTGATAGGTGCGACCCGGCGCGCCGGGCGTGCGACAGGCGGCGGATTATAGCGGAGTCCCCGAGCCACCGACACCGCCGGCAGTCTTTCGTGCCGACGCCCATCTGTGCCACACTCAGCGCCTTTCGGGCTCGCCTTATACGGACTTATGCACCCTTTGTTGCCCAGCCTCGCTGCCGCCCTCCTCTATGCCGGCGCCGCCGCTTACCAAGGCCTGCGCCTGACCCAGCGCAGCATCCCTGACAAACGCCTGCTGGTATCGCTCGGCGTGCTCGCCCTGTGCCTGCACGGCATCAGCCTGTTCTACCAGCTATACGATGTGCACGGTCTCAATCTGGATTTCTTCAATGCTGCCAGCCTGATTGCCTGCGCAGTCATTACCCTGATTCTGCTGGCCTGTGCACGCATACCGGTAGAAAATCTGCTGCTGCTGCTGTTCCCGCTCGGCACCCTGACGGTATTGGCGGCGGAGTTCATGCCCAGCGGCACCGTCAGCCCGATTGACGAGCACCCAGGCATCCTCGCCCACATCCTGCTTTCGATTCTGGCCTACGGCATGCTGACCATCGCCGTATTCCAGTCGCTGCTGTTGCTGGTGCAGGACCATCAGCTCAAGCACAAGCACCCGTCGGGGCTGATCCGCAACTTCCCGCCGCTGCAGACCATGGAAAGCCTGCTGTTCGGTTTTCTCTTCGCCGGCTGGCTGCTTCTGTCGTTGTCGCTGCTGTCTGGTGCGTTGTACATCGATGACCTGTTCGCCCAGCACCTGGCGCACAAGACCTTCCTGTCCTGCTTCGCCTGGGTGGTGTTCGCCGTGCTGCTGTGGGGCCGTCATCAGCTCGGCTGGCGCGGGCACAAGGCCATTCGCTGGACCCTTGCCGGGTTCTGCCTGCTGATGCTGGCCTATTTCGGCAGCAAGCTGGTACGCGAGTTCATCCTGCATATCTGAGGCAGAGTCGTGGACGACATTCACTCGGGCTACCTGCTCGGCCTGTTGGTTTTTCTCATCCTCTGCTCGGCGTTCTTCTCCAGCTCGGAAACCGGCATGCTCAGCGTCAATCGCTACCGGCTCAAGCATCTCGCCAAGGAAGGACACAGTGGCGCCAAGCGCGTCACCCGCCTGCTGGACCGCCCGGATCGCCTACTCGGCACCATCCTGGTCGGCAACAACGTGGTCAACATTCTCGCCGCCTCCATCGCCACCGTGCTGGCGGTGGATCTATGGGGCGAAGCCGGTATTGCCATCGCCACCGCCGGCCTGACCATCGTCGTGCTGATCTTCGGCGAGATTACACCCAAGACCCTGGCGGCCCTGCGCCCGGAGCTGGTGGCCTTCCCCGCCAGCCGCGTACTGAGCCTGCTGTTACGCCTGCTCTACCCGGTGGTCTGGCTGACCAGCGTGATCAGCAACGGCCTGCTGCGCCTGGTTGGTATCGACCCCGCTCAGCGCGCCAGCGACAGCCTGTCCACCGAGGAACTGCGCAGCGTGGTACGCGAATCCGGCTCTGAGCTGCCAGCCAATCGCCAGAACATGCTGCTGGGCATCCTCGATCTGGAGCGGGTCACGGTCGATGACATCATGATCCCGCGCAACGAAGTGGCCGGCATCGACCTCGACGATGATCTGGAGACCATTGTCAGTCACTTGCGCAGCACGCCGCATACCCGCCTGCCGGTGTATCGCGGCGATATCAACCAGGTCGAGGGCGTGGTGCACATGCGCCAGATCGCCCGCCTGCTGAGCCACAATCAACTGACCAAGGACGCCCTACTGGCCGCCTGCAACACGCCCTATTTCATCCCGGAAAACACACCGCTGGCGACCCAGCTGATCAACTTCCAGAAGCAGAAGCGGCGTATTGGCATCGTCGTCGATGAATATGGTGACGTGATCGGCATCGTCACCCTGGAAGACATCCTCGAAGAGATCGTCGGCGACTTCAGCAATCAGAGCAGCCTGCGCAGCCCCGATATCCATCCCCAGGCAGACGGCACTCTGGTCATCGATGGCGCCGCCTACATTCGCGAAGTGAACAAGACCCTCGGCTGGCATCTGCCCAGCGACGGCCCCAAAACCCTCAATGGCCTGATCACCGAAGCGCTGGAAACCATCCCCGACAGCAGTGTCTGCCTGAAGATCGGCCCTTATCGGCTGGAGATTCTCCAGGCGGCGGAAAACCGGGTGAAAAGCGTACGCGTGTGGCAGGTGGGGAAAGTCAAACCGAGCCCGACAGCACCGGAGTAAGGCGCTCGGCCAGGCCATCGGCCCAGCATCGATAGCCCAATGCCGAGGGGTGATAACCATCCTCGGCGAGATAAGCCGGCTCGAACGGTATATCCAACTGGCAATGCAATGCGCCCAGACGTTGCGCCAGGCGCTGCAACTCACAATCCAGCAAGCTGGCCCGCCAGCCCATCAACTGCCGCAGCAACCAGGGCAAGGCGCTGAAATGCTGCAACGGCGGCACAGCGCTGAACGCCACGCGACAGCCACGTCCGCCCAGTGCATCGGCCATCGCAGCAAGCGCCTGCTGCCAGCGCCTGCTCGGCGTGAGGTGCGTGGTGTCATTGACGCCAAACACCAGCAGTGCCAGATCGGCCGGTTCCGCCAGGGCCAATGGCAGCAGGCGCTCACAGGCCGCAGAAGCAGTGATGCCATTCTCGCCATAAGCACGCCAGCGTACCGGTCGCCCCAGACGCTCGGCCAGGGCGACAGCCAGGCAATTGGCCAGGGATTGATCGAAATGCGTGACCCCGACGCCTGCCACGGTCGACTCACCGATCAGCAGCAGACGCAGGGGTTCACCCGGCAAATGCGCAGCAGCGATGCCGCTCGGCTCGCCCTGCGCAATCGGTAGACGCAGCGCCGTGCGCCGGGTATGCAAAGCCAGAGGCAGCGCCAATGGCAGCAGTGGCACAGTCGCCAGCCACCACAGCGCATGCCGGCTCACAGCTGGACGCGAACCGCTTGCGCGCTGCGCAGCGCCTTGGCACGTGCAGCCTCGATGGATTCGTCACGTGCCAGCGCCACGCCCATGCGGCGCTGGCCCTTGACTTCGGGTTTGCCGAACAGGCGCAGCGCCGTGTCTTGCTCGCTCAGCGCGGCGCCGAGGTTGGCGAAGCTGGCCTGCTGCGAATTGCCCTCCACCAGAATCACCGCCGACGCCGACGGGCCCATCTGGCGGATTGCCGGAATTGGCAGACCGAGAATGGCGCGGGCATGCAGGGCGAACTCGGACAATTCCTGGGAAATCAGCGTCACCAGACCGGTGTCGTGCGGGCGCGGCGAGACTTCGCTGAACCATACCTGGTCGCCCTTGACGAACAGCTCGACGCCGAACAGGCCACGACCACCGAGCGCCTCGGTCACCGCCAGCGCCACGCGCTCGGATTCGGCCAGCGCCTTCGGGCTCATCGGTTGCGGCTGCCAGGATTCCTGGTAGTCACCGTTCTCCTGGCGATGGCCAATCGGCGCGCAGAAGCTGGTGCCACCGACATGACGCACGGTAAGCAGGGTGATTTCGTAGTCGAAGTCGATGAACCCCTCGACGATCACCCGCCCCTTGCCGGCACGGCCGCCTTCTTGGGCGTAGTCCCAGGCGCGCTGCAGGTCGGCGTCGCTCTTGAGCACGCTCTGACCCTTGCCTGAGGAACTCATGATCGGCTTGACCACGCAGGGGTAGCCGACGGACTTCACTGCTGCGGCGTAGTCCTCGAAGGTGTCGGAGAAATGATACGGCGAGGTCGGCAGGCCCAGCTCCTCGGCCGCCAGACGACGAATGCCCTCGCGGTTCATGGTCAGCTGTGCGGCACGCGCGGTCGGCACCACGTTGAAGCCTTCGGTTTCCAGCTCGACCAGCGTGGCAGTGGCGATCGCCTCGATCTCGGGCACGATGTAGTGCGGCTGTTCCTTTTCGATCACTGCACGCAGGGCTGCACCATCGAGCATATCGATGACGTGGCTGCGGTGCGCCACCTGCATGGCCGGCGCATTGGCATAACGATCAACACCGATGACTTCACAGCCCAGGCGCTGCAGCTCGATCACCACTTCTTTGCCGAGTTCGCCGCAGCCACACAGCAGCACACGGGTCGCGGAGGACGACAGAGGGGTTCCAATACGGGGCATGAGTGTTCCTCGAACAGTGAATCAGGAAGAAGTCATTAGCAGACCCGAAGCGCGGGCGCGCTCCAGGCAAAGTTGCAGCACCTCGCGGCGCTCGGCATTGTCCATGCGGCCCCAACGGGTGATCTCGGCGACGGTGCGCTGACAGCCAATGCAAACATCCTGTTCGTCCAGCGCGCAGACATGCACACAGGGCGAACGCACCGGCTTTTGTACATCACTCATCGTCATCAGGTACCAGCTCACGGGAATAGCGCTGCGCATTATGAACGTAATGCGCAGCGCTGGCCTCCAGCATCTTCTTCTGCGCCTCGGTCAGTTCGCGCACCACCTTGCCGGGGCTGCCCATCACCAGGCTGCCATCAGGAATCACCTTGCCTTCGGGAATCAGGCTGTTGGCGCCGATGATGCAGTACTTGCCAATCTTGGCGCCATTGAGGATCACCGCGTTGATGCCGATCAGGCTGTAATCGTCGACGGTGCAGCCATGCATCATCACGTTATGGCCAACGGTAACGCCCTTACCCAGAGTCAGCGGAAAGCCCATGTCGGTATGCATCACGCTGCCGTCCTGCACGTTGCTGTTCTCGCCGACATGGATCAGCTCGTTGTCGCCGCGCAGCACGGCACCAAACCAGACGCTGGCACCAGCCTCCAGGCGAACCTTGCCGATCAGGTCGGCGCTTGGTGCGACCCAGCTCTCGGGATGGGCGTCGACACGGGAGCTTCCCAGGCGGTATTTCATGCTTGTCAGTCCTCGGCGCTATCAGCGCAGGTGTATGAAGTGTTCGGGGGGCTGGTGCAGAGCGATCTGCGCATCGTCGAAGATCAGGTTGACCAACTCCACCACCATGATCGCGGTCAGGCCCCAGATGCGGTACTCGCCATAGGTGTAGGACGGCACGTACCAGCTCTGCCCTAAGTAGTCGATACGGTGGGTGACTTCGCGCGGGTCGCTGCGGAAGAACTCCAGCGGCACCGAGAATACCGAGGCGATCTCAGCGTCGTTGGGCTTGTACTCGACGTAATCCGGCACCAGCCCGACGTAGGGCGTGACCTGAATGCCGTGGCGCGACACCAGGCTGCTGAGCGGCCCAACCATCTCGACCAAACCAGGTGGCAGGCCAATTTCCTCCTCGGCCTCGCGCAGTGCGGTGTCCACCAGATCGCGGTCTTCCGGGTCACGCCGGCCACCGGGAAAGGCAACCTCGCCACTGTGGGTCGACAAACCGCTGGCGCGCAGGGTCAGCACCAGCTCAGGTTCGTCACTGCGGGTAATCGGGACCAGCACCGCCGCTTCGGGGAAGCTGCGCTCGGTCTCCAGAGGGCGCGGACTGTAACCGCGCACACGATGGAGCAACTCGTCCAGCATGGGCATACTCGGAGTCTTGTTTTGCCAGGCATCATGGCATGAAAGCAGGCGGCCGCCCAACCCCGACGACAGGACAGGCCGGCCGCAATAGCGGGCTTGCCGGCCACCTCTCAGCCGGCCAAGATAGCGCCAGAAAAAGAGGAGCGGGCATGAAATTCTGCAGCCAGTGCGGCAACCCGGTCACCCGCATGATCCCCGCGGGCGACAACCGCATGCGCCATGTCTGCGCTCACTGCGCCACCGTGCATTACGAAAACCCGCGCATCGTCGCCGGCTGCCTGCCCGTATGGCGTGACCAGGTGCTACTGTGCCGACGCGCCATCGAGCCACGCCGAGGCTATTGGACATTACCTGCGGGCTTCATGGAAAACGGCGAGACCATCGAGCAGGCCGCCGCCCGCGAAACCCTGGAAGAGGCCTGCGCCCGCGTGCGCGATCTGAGCCTCTACACCCTGTTCGACCTACCGCATATCAGCCAGCTGTACATGATATTTCGCGCCGAGCTGGTCGACCTGGATTTCGCCGTGGGCGAAGAGAGCCTGGAGGTGCGACTGTTTGCAGAAATCGAAATCCCTTGGTCAGAGCTGGCTTTCCCGACCATAGGCCGTACCTTAGAATGCTTCTTCGCCGACCGTCGGCAGAATCTCTTTCCGGTACGCAATGAGCCACTCGAAGCACTGCGTGCCCACTACATACCCCGTTGACCCTTGCGGACGTTCCCGATGCGCTGGTTGTTGCCCCTGCTTTGCCTGACTCTCAGCTTCAACGCCCTGGCCAGCACCACGCCTGCGACCAGCCAGCAGACCGTGGACAAGGTGCTGGTGCTCAAATCCGAGCGCAAACTGCATCTGCAGCAGCGTGGCGAAACCATCAAGTCGTACCGTATTTCCCTGGGCAAGCAGCCCAATGGTGCCAAACAGCGCGAAGGCGACCTGCGCACACCGGAAGGCTTCTACTGGATCGATTGGCGCAAGCCGAGCGATAAGTACCAAATGTCGCTGCATATCTCCTACCCCAACGCACGCGATCTGGCTCGCGCCAAGGAAGCCGGGGTGCCGCCGGGCAGCATGATCATGATTCACGGCACGCCACTGGATGAGGAATATCCGGAGTGGTTCTTCCACACCCTGGACTGGACCGAGGGCTGCATCGCCATGAAGAACGACGACATGCGCGAGGTATGGAGCCTGGTCAAGGATGGGACGCTGATCGAAATCAGGCCCTGAGCCAGACACTGAATCGCCCGTTGAACCTGTAGGAGCGGCGCCCCGCCGCGAACCCGTGCCGCGCTGAGGCGAAAAGCTTCGCCCCGAGGCGGGGCTCCTACGAAGGGCTGCGTTGCAGGCCTTAGCTGAGGTGATTCAGAACTGCAGATCGGACAAGCGCCAGACATCGAAGGCCGGTGTTTCGTAAGGATGACTCTTCTTCAGTGCCTTCACGGCATCGTGGATCAACTCGTCGGCAACGACCATTTCCACCTTCCACTCGGCAACCTGCTCGACGCTGCCAACCTGACCGATAAACGGCTGGCTACCTTCCAGAGCGCGGAACTGACCTTGGCCCAACACCTGCCAGCAGCAGTTGTCGTACCGCCCGATGCGCCCGCCGCCGGCTGCGAACACCGCCTTTTTCACCGGCTCCAGATAGGCTTCCGGCACGTAAAAACACAGTTTGTACATCAAGTTCTCCGCAGATGGGCAACCGAACAACAGACAAGCCATGACGCCAATATGATGTCATTGCGCCATGAAGTTGTCTTGAGATCGCCCGCACAAATCCATACGCAGCATTAAAACGATTCGTTGCTTTCGACTCAGGCAAAGGGCGTGGCGTTCTCAGCGACCGCTGAAAAAGCGCCGCCATTTGTCGGCCAGACCGGTGGTCGGCGGGCTGTGACTGCCATCGCAGTAGGGCAGGTTTGCGGATCGGCTACAGCGGCATAGCAGCAGACGCTGCTCGCGCTCGGGCTGCAGGATCAGGGATTGGGCGCAGTCGGGTGGGCAGTCAGGCATCTCGGGCGAATGCCCACAGCGGCATAGATGATGAGTTTCGCCGGCTTTGACCAGGCGGACTTCGGGAAGGATGGGCAGAGAATCATCGGCCATGGCTGGGCCTGTGTGGTTCGGATGGAATCCGGGTGAAGGTGTGGCAACGGTTATCCCGGATTGCATCCGGGTTACGCGCTCCACGATCGGCTCCCTCTCCCATTTATTGGGGGCACGCCTAGTGGAGAGGGCTGGGGAGAGGGTTCGGCGTTCGCTATACACCGGTGCCAGCTCAAGCTGGATCGGAGCGCGGCCGCTTTTGCCCTCTCCCGCCCTTCGGGCACCCCGCTCCGCGCCCCGGCTTGATCGCTTCGCGATCAGGCGCTCATCGGCGCAGGAAGCAGTGCTTCCAAAGCGCGCCTCTTCGCCCCATAAATGGGAGAGGGTCGTCAGAAGACTGGTGCGCGGCCGCTTTCCCTCTCCCGCCCTTCGGGCACCCTCTCCCGCAAGCGGGAGAGGGTTAGCAGAGGGCCGCTACGCGACCGCTTTTAGTCCACCCACACTCGGGCGTTGCGGAACATGCGCATCCAGCCGCCGTCTTCCTGCCACTCGTCCGGGCGCCAGGAGTTCTGTACGGCGCGAAATACCCGCTCCGGGTGCGGCATCATGATGGTCACGCGACCGTCGCGGCTGGTCAGGCCGGTAATGCCACGCGGCGAACCGTTGGGGTTGGCCGGGTAGGCTTCGGTGACCTTGCCGTGGTTGTCAACGTAACGCAGGGCCACGGTGCCGGACAGATCGGCCTCCAGCAGCGCTTCCTCGCTCTCGAACTCGGCATGACCTTCACCGTGAGCGATGGCGATCGGCATGCGCGAACCGGCCATGCCCTGCAGGAAGATCGATGCCGACTCCTGGATCTGCACCATGGCCACGCGCGCTTCGAACTGCTCGGAGCGGTTGCGTACGAAGTGCGGCCAGAATTCGGTACCCGGGATCAGCTCGTGCAGGTTGCTCATCATCTGGCAGCCGTTGCACACGCCGAGGGCGAAGCTGTCGCGCCGCTCAAAGAAACCCTGGAAGGCATCGCGGGCGCGAGCGTTGAACAGCACCGACTTGGCCCAGCCTTCACCGGCGCCGAGCACGTCGCCGTAGGAGAAGCCGCCGCAGGCCACCAGGCCTTTGAACTCTTCCAGGCTGACGCGACCGGCGAGGATATCGCTCATGTGCACGTCGATGGCGGAGAAACCGGCACGGTCGAACGCGGCGGCCATTTCCACCTGGCCGTTGACGCCCTGCTCACGCAGAATCGCCACCTGCGGACGCACGCCCTTCTTGATGTAGGGCGCAGCGATGTCCTGATTGACGTCGAAGCCGAGCTTGATCGACAGACCGGGATTGTCTTCTTCCAGCAGCAGGTCGAACTCCTGATCCGCGCCCTGCGCGTTATCGCGCAGACGCTGGATGCGATAGCTAGTCTCAGCCCACTGACGCTGCAGCAGACGGCGCTCACCGGCGAACACCGGTTCGCCATTGAAGCTGATGCTGACCTCGCCGTTGTTCACGGCCTGACCGATCACGGCCACGCAGTCGTCCAGACCGGCGGCGCTGAACTGCGCCAGCACTTCCGGAGTGGCGTCCTGGCGCACCTGGATCACCGCACCCAGCTCTTCGTTGAACAGCACGGCTGGAAGCTCGGAGCTGTCATCAGCCAGCGCGTCGAGGTTCAGCGACAGACCGCAATGACCAGCGAAGGCCATCTCCAGCACGGTGGTCAGCAGACCGCCATCGGAACGGTCGTGGTAAGCCAGCAGGTGGCCGTCGGCATTCAGGCCCTGGATCACGGCGAAGAAGGCCTTGAGATCTTCGGCGTCGTCGAGGTCCGGCACCTGCTGGCCGATCTGCGCATAGACCTGCGCCAGGATCGAGGCGCCCATGCGGTTCTGACCACGGCCGAGGTCGATCAGGATCAGATCGGTCTCGCCCTTGTCCATGCGCAGTTGCGGGGTCAGGGTCTGCCGGATGTCCTGCACCGGAGCGAAGCCGGTGATCACCAGCGACAACGGCGCGGTCACGCTCTTGTCCACGCCCTCTTCCTGCCAGCGGGTTTTCATGGACATGGAGTCCTTGCCCACCGGAATGGTAATGCCCAGAGCCGGGCACAGTTCCATGCCGACAGCCTTGACAGTGTCATACAGGCGGGCGTCTTCGCCGGGGTGGCCGGCAGCCGCCATCCAGTTGGCCGACAGTTTGATGTCGGAGATTTTCTCGATGCGTGCAGCGGCCAGGTTGGTAACGGCCTCACCCACCGCCATGCGGCCGGAAGCCGGTGCGTCGAGCAGCGCCAGCGGCGTGCGCTCGCCCATGGCCATGGCTTCACCGGTGTAGACGTCGAAGCTGGTGGCGGTAACGGCGCAGTCGGCCACCGGCACCTGCCACGGACCGACCATCTGATCGCGAGCAACCAGACCGGTGATGGTGCGGTCGCCGATGGTAATCAGGAAGCTCTTGCTGGCCACGGCCGGGTGATGCAGCACACGACCCAGGGCTTCTTCGATATCGACGCTGGGGGCGCTGAAATCATCACCCTGCTCGGCTTCGCGGCTGACACTGCGGTGCATGCGCGGCGGTTTGCCCAGCAGCACTTCCAGCGGCATGTCCACCGGGGTGTTGCTGAAGTGGCTGTCGGTCACGGTCAGGTGCGGCTCTGCAGTGGCCTCGCCGACCACGGCGAACGGGCAACGCTCGCGTTCGCAGATGGCTTGGAAGCGCTCGAAGTCGGCCGCATCGACGGACAGCACGTAACGCTCCTGCGACTCGTTGCACCAGATTTCGTGCGGAGCCATACCCGGTTCATCGTTGGGCACGTTACGCAGCTCGAAACGGCCACCGCGACCGCCGTCGTTGATCAGCTCCGGCAGGGCATTGGAGATACCACCGGCGCCGACGTCGTGGATGAACTTGATCGGATTGGCCTCGCCCAACTGCCAGCAGCGGTCGATGACCTCCTGGCAACGGCGCTCCATCTCCGGGTTCTCGCGCTGCACCGAGGCAAAATCCAGATCGGCCGAGCTGGCACCGGTGGCCATCGACGAAGCGGCGCCGCCGCCCAGGCCGATGAGCATGGCCGGGCCACCGAGCACGATCAGTTTGGCACCGACGGAAATCTCGCCCTTCTGTACGTGGTTCTCGCGGATGTTGCCGAGACCGCCGGCGAGCATGATCGGCTTGTGGTAGCCACGCACTTCCTCACCGCGGGGGCTGCTGACAGCCTGCTCGAAGGTACGGAAGTAGCCATTGAGTGCCGGGCGACCGAACTCGTTGTTGAACGCGGCGGCGCCCAGCGGGCCTTCGATCATGATGTCCAGCGCGCTGACGATGCGCTCGGGCTTGCCGTAGGGCTTTTCCCAGGACTGGAGGAAATCGGGGATATTCAGGTTGGAGACCGAGAAACCGGTCAGGCCGGCCTTCGGCTTGGCACCACGGCCGGTCGCGCCTTCGTCACGAATCTCACCACCGGAGCCGGTGGCCGCGCCAGGGAACGGGGCGATGGCGGTCGGGTGGTTGTGGGTTTCCACCTTCATCAGAATGTGTACCGGCTCCTGCACCGCGCCGTACTGGCGAGTTTCCGGGTTGGGGAAGAAACGCCCGGCGGTGTGGCCTTTGATCACCGAGGCGTTGTCCTTGTATGCAGACAGCACACCTTCGTTGTGCATCTGGTAGGTGTTCTTGATCATGCCGAACAGCGACTTGTCCTGGCTCTCGCCGTCGATGTCCCAGCTGGCATTGAAGATCTTGTGGCGGCAGTGCTCGGAGTTGGCCTGGGCAAACATCATCAGTTCGATGTCGTGCGGATTGCGCCCCAGGTCATTGAAACTCTTCACCAGGTAGTCGATTTCGTCCTCGGCCAGGGCCAGGCCCAGATCCAGGTTGGCCTGTTCCAGCGCGGCGCGGCCACCACCGAGTACGTCCACTGCAGTCAGCGGCTTGGGCTCGGCGTGACTGAACAGCGCGGCGGCGTCCTCCAGCGCATTCAGAACAAGCTGGGTCATGCGGTCATGCAGCAGGGCGGCGACGGCAGCGCTGTCGGCCTCGCTCAGTTCGCCGCTGACGTAATAGGCGATACCGCGCTCCAGACGCTGGACCTTGGCCAGGCCGCAGTTACGGGCGATGTCGCTGGCCTTGCTCGACCAGGGCGAAATGGTGCCGAAACGCGGGATGGTCAGGAACAGTTTGCCGCTGGGCTCCTGCACCGGCACGCTCGGGCCGTACTTGAGCAGCCGGACCAGCACTTGTTCCTCATCGGCGCTGAGCACGCCAGTGACGTCGGCGAAATGCGCGAACTCGGCGTACAGCCCGGTCACGGCCGGCACCTTGCTGGTCAGTTGCTCGAGCAATTTGCCATGGCGGAAAGCGGAAAGGGCGGGAGCGCCGCGCAGAATCAACATCGTCGGAACAGCCTCTGGGCAAGAGTGTGTACTTAGAGGCCGTGCATTCTAGCCTAAAGCCGCGCTCGCAGCACCCGTACCGGATGCTTTCGAGACGGGCGAGCGCTAGCAGAGAAGCGCTGCGCTGTCGAGATATGGCGCCGCCTGCGCTTTGCGTATACTGCGCGGATGTTTGCACGACCTGCGACACGCATGCGTTGCGCCACAGGGCTGTTGGCGATTGGCACCCTCCTGATGCTTGCTGGCTGTGGCGAAGACCCCAAGCCCAGCGTACTCGAGCAGGTAAAGGCGGAGGGTGAGCTGCGCGTGGTTACTCGCAACAGTCCCGCCACCTACTTCCAGGACCGCAACGGCGCCACCGGTTTCGAATACGAACTGGCCAAACGCTTCGCCACCGATCTGGGCCTGGAACTGAAGATCGAAACTGCCGACAACCTCGACAGCCTGTTTTCCAGCCTGGCTCGCAGCGACGGCCCTGTCATGGCTGCCGCCGGCCTCGTCGACACACCCCTGCGCCTGCGCCAGGCGCGCTTCTCGATTCCGTACCTGGAAGTGACTCCGCAGATCATCTATCGCCAGGGCGAAAGCCGCCCGACCAAGCCTGAAGATCTGATTGGCAAACGCATTCTGGTGCTCGCCGGCAGCAGCCATGCCGAACAGCTGGCCGCCCTCAAGCTGGAACTGCCGGAGCTGGAGTTCGAGGTATCCGACGCCGTCGAGGTGGTCGACCTGCTGCGCATGGTCGACGAAGGGCAGATCGACCTGACCCTGGTCGACTCCAACGAGCTGGCGATGAACCAGGTGTATTTCCCCAACGTGCGCGTAGCCTTCGACCTGGGCGATACCAACAGCATGCGCTGGGCCGTGGCCGCTGGCGAAGATGACAGCCTGTTGCAGGAAATCAATGCCTTTCTTGAGCGCGCCGAAGCCAATGGCACCCTGCAGCGCCTGAAAGAACGCTACTACGGCCATGTCGACGTGCTCGGCTATGTCGGCGCCTACACCTTCGCCCAGCACCTGCAACAGCGCCTGCCGCGCTACGAGAAGATGTTCCGCCAGGCCGGCCAGGCCAATCAGGTGGACTGGCGCCTGCTGGCTGCCATGGGCTATCAGGAGTCGCTGTGGCAACCCAACGCCACCTCCAAGACCGGTGTGCGTGGCCTGATGATGCTCACTCAACGCACCGCCCAGTCGGTCGGCGTCTCCAACCGCCTCGACCCCAAGCAGAGTATCGACGGCGGTGCCCGTTACTTCGTGCAGATTCATCAGCAACTGCCTGAAGGCATTCAGGAGCCGGATCGCACCTGGTTCGCCCTGGCTGCCTACAACGTTGGCGGTGGTCACCTGGAAGACGCACGCAAGCTGACCGAGGCCGAAGGCCTGGACCCGAACAAATGGGCCGACGTGCAGAAGATCCTGCCGCGCCTGGCGCAAAAGCAGTGGTACAGCAAGACCCGCTACGGCTATGCCCGCGGCGGCGAGCCGGTGCACTTCGTGCGCAACATCCGCCGCTACTACGACATTCTCACCTGGGTGACTCAGCCGCAACTGGAAGGCACGCAAGTGGCTGAAAGCGGCGCTCACCTGCCCGGCATCGACAAGCGTAAACCCGAAGAAGAAACCCCGCCGCTCTAAGCAGTCAGAGCAAACTCTGATTCCCCAGCGCACAGTGACTGACCGCCTGCCGCGCCTGCGGCAGGCCTTTGAGCCGCGTGGCGCACTGCGCCTGACTAGAATCCGCTCCACCTGCAGGCTGGCCTGCTCGTCGATGCTGATCAGATAAGTATGGTTGTAACGCGCGCGGTCATTCCAGCCGCTGAAACGCTGAGTGCTGAACACGCAGCGATAGTCCAGATGGCCGGTAAAGCCCTGAAAACGATCACGCATGAAAATGTGGTGATAACGCTGCCAGTCGCGATCACGCTGCCCGACACGCACGGCCTCCTGGCACTCTGCAAGCGTGGTGATCTGCGGTTCGTGCAGGAAAATGCTCTGCGCCAGGTTGGAGCCGCCCAGCTGCACGCTGGCGACCAGATACACCTCGGGTTGCTCAGCGAACGCCGACGCAGCCAGGAGCGCCAGCAGACTCAAGATCCGTTTGTTCATGCTCATTCCCTGCAAGAACGCTCAGCCTCGCCGAGCCTTGAAGAACTCTTTTAGCAGCGCCCCACTCTCCTCGGCCAGCAAGCCACCCTCCACCCGCACGCGGTGATTGAGAAAGCCCTGGTCGAAGAACTGCCCCTGACTGATCGCCACCCCCGCCCGCGGCTCGCTGGCGGCGAACACCACCCGGGCGATGCGCGCATGCACGATCAGGCCGGCGCACATGCTGCAGGGTTCCAGCGTGACATACAGGGTGCTGCCGGGCAGTCGGTAGTTCTGCACGCTTTGCGCCGCCGCGCGAATCGCCACCATCTCGGCATGGGCGCTGGGGTCGTGACGCAGAATCGGGCAGTTGAAGCCCTGCCCCACCACTTCGCCATCCTGTACCAGCACGGCGCCGACCGGCACCTCGCCCTGCTCAGCCCCCAGATGCGCCTGCGCCAGCGCCAGGCGCATGAAGTGCTCGTCACGCGAGCGGTCGATGATCTGCGGTCGTTTCATTGCAACAATCCATAGGGTGCCGGCGAAAAACGGCGCCTACCCTACACCACTTCGATGGCCGCCATCAGCCCCGTTTCCATATGGTCGATGACGTGGCAGTGGAACATCCACACACCGGGATTATCGGCGACGAAGGCGATGCGCGCCGTCTCGTTCTTACCCAACAGGTAGGTGTCGGTAAAATACGGAATGATCTTGCGCCGGTCCGAGCCCAGCACCTTGAAAGTCATGCCGTGCAGGTGAATCGGGTGCTGGTACTGCGCCATGTTGCGTAGCACGAAGATGTAGTGGCCATCCTTTTTCAACGTGGCGATCGGGCGATCGGCGCAGGTCTTGTCGTTGATGTCCCAGGCCTGGCCGTTGATCTGCCAGTACTTGTAGCTGCCGCCACGCTCGACATTCCCCGACAGCATAGCCGCCCACTCGAAGTTGAAGCGCAGCGTCTCGGCGCGCGCCAGATCCGGCTCGGCAATCGGATTGGCCGGCAATGGCGGTGGCCAATCTCCAGTAGCTTCGGCGCTGGAGATGCCCTTCACGGTCGCCAGGCGCAGCGGCCCGTTGCGCAGGGACAGCTCCTGCCCAGCTGCCGGCACCCTCAGCGCCAGGTCAAGGCGCATGCCGGGGCCGAGCCAGTATTCCTTGCCCAAAGGGCGCGGCTGCACGGGGTTGCCGTCCAGCGCATAGATGCGCGCCTCGCTGCCCGGCAGATTGAGGCGATAGGTGATGGTGCTGTCGACATTGATCAGGCGCAGGCGCACCACCTGCCCGGCCGGCAACTCCAGTGTCGGGTTAGGCTCGCCGTTGATGGTGGTCAGGCGCCCACGCGTGCCCTCGCGCGCGGCCTGGCGCGGCACCAGAAACTCGGTGAAGGCGCCCTGCTCGTCGATGTGCCAGGTCTTAAGACTCAACGTGCGCTCATGGCCAAAGCCGCTCGGCTCGCGCTCCTCGACGATCAGCGGCCCAACCAGGCCGCGTCCCAATTGCTCGGCGCTGGTGGTATGCGGGTGATACCAGAAGCTGCCAGCATCGTGGCAGATGAAGTCGTAATCGAAGTACTCGCCCGGCAGCACCGGTGCCTGGGAGACATAGGGCACGCCGTCCATTTCCAGCGGTAGACGAATGCCGTGCCAATGGATGGTGCTCTGTACATCCAGCTTGTTGATGAAGCGCACCCGCAAACGCTCACCCTGCCGACAGCGCAATTCGACACCTGGCGCCTGTCCGCCATAAGCCCAGGCCGGCGTCACCTGCCCCGGCACCAACTCAAGATCAAGCGGCGCGGCGATCAGCTCATAGTCATGGCTCGCCACGTTCTCCGGGCGCCCCAGCCAATAACGCACACCACCTGCGCCCAGGCCGGCCACACCCAGGCCAGCTAGGCCGGCAAGCACTTGTCTGCGGGTAAACGACATCTTCATCCTCGGCAATCTGCAGTCATACTCAATTGCGGTATCTTCTCATTTTCATCACTTGAAAAACGAGTCCGCAAACAGAGACGGGTTGCCGCAGCACCGATCTGCAGGCATGAAAAAACCGGCCTAAGCCGGTTTCTTCATACAACGCCGGGGATCATTCCCACTCGATTATAAATAACGGGATAAAATCTTTAGTTTACAACCACTTAAAAATACGCATCATACCAATGCCACGGAAAATACCATAGTCAGTTTAGCTAGCTGAAAATGGCTTGTTCTGCCGGTGCTTGCGCTCATCGTCGGCGATTTCGCCCGGCTGCAGTGCCAACTTGGCATCGGTCATGCGCTCCAGCACGTCGTGAAGTCGGCCAGTGCAGACAATCGGCGGTAGCTCAAACACATGCCCGGCCGCGATCAGCTCGGCCTCCACTTCCTCGGTGATGAAAAACGGCTCTTCGTTATGGTGTTCCAACGCCATGTCTTCTCCTCATCACTTCCAGCTCTTGGCACCCATGCAGCCCTATCCGTGTATACGAAGCTACCACCGCGCTTGCATACGCCACCTTGACACACTATAAAGCGCCTCGCGCACGATACTAACAACGTATATACTACAGTAGTACTTATCTTCCAGAAAGGAGGTGCGCCATGTCCAAAGATGCTGTTTTCACGATGAAACTGGAGCCGGAGTTGCGTGCCGAGTTTATGGCTGAAGCTGCCGGTGAAGATCGGCCAGCATCTCAGATCATGCGCGAGCTGATGCGCGGCTACATAGCTCAGCGCCGCCAAGTCCGCGTAAATGACGATTACTTGCGACACAAGATCGAGGACGGCCGCCCCTCTATCCGCCCCGGGCCAGGCCAGTCGAATGAGCGCAGATAGGTGTGCATGAACTGAAAATAAGAAAGTATCAATGGGGCGCCATCTGCTATGAATAAAAGCCAGCTCAGCGAGCGCGATATCTGCACAAAATTTATTACTCCAGCGCTTGAGCAGGCGGGATGGGACATCGTCACCCAGGTGCGTGAAGAGTTTCCGCTCACCAAGGGCCGCATCATCGTCCGCGGCAAGTTGCACACCCGCGCTCAACATAAGCGGGCTGACTATGTGTTGTTTCATAAGCCCAACATACCCATCGCGGTCATCGAGGCGAAGGACAACAAACACTCGTTGGGCGATGGCATGCAACAGGGGCTGGGTTATGCCGAAATGCTGCAAGTGCCCTTCGTGTTCAGCAGCAACGGCGACGGCTTTCTATTCCACAACAAGATTGCCAAAGATGGCGTCATCGAACGGGAGCTGGCACTTCATGAACTGCCCAGCCCTGACATGCTGTGGCACTGGTGGTCCGAGCACTTGGGCTTGAACACTGCCCAGAGCGAGTTGGTCTCGCAGGATTATTACAGCGACGGCAGCAACAAAACACCTCGCTATTACCAGCTTCTGGCGATCAACAAGACCGTTGAAGCTATCGCTCGCGGCCAGAATCGCCTTCTGCTGGTTATGGCCACCGGCACGGGTAAAACCTACACTGCCTTTCAAATCATCTGGCGTCTTTGGAAATCCAAAGCCAAAAAACGCATTTTATTTTTGGCCGACCGCAATATCCTGGTTGACCAGACCATGACCAACGACTTCAAACCCTTCGGCTCGGCCATGACCAAGATCCAGAAGCGGCAGGTCAATAAGTCGTATGAGATTTACCTGTCCTTGTATCAGGCAGTCACCGGCACAGAAGAAGAACGCAACATCTACAAGCAGTTCAGCCGTGAATTCTTTGATCTGATCGTCATCGACGAATGCCATCGCGGCAGTGCGGCAGCAGACTCAGCCTGGCGCGAAATTCTTGAATATTTTTCATCGGCCACCCAAATCGGCCTGACTGCCACACCCAAGGAAACCAAAGAAGTCTCCAACATCGATTATTTTGGCGAACCGATTTACACCTACTCCCTGCGCCAAGGGATCGATGACGGCTTTCTTGCACCCTACAAAGTGGTGCGCATTGATTTGGATAAAGACCTCACTGGCTGGCGACCTGACAAAGGCATGGTCGATAAGCACGGCAACGAAATCGAGGATCGTATTTATAACCAGCGCGACTTTGATAAAAACCTTGTGCTGGAAAAGCGCACAGAGTTAGTAGCAAAGAAGATCAGCGACTTCCTCAAACAAACCAATCGCTTCGACAAAACCATTGTGTTCTGCGACAACATTGACCATGCCGAGCGCATGCGTCAGGCATTGGTGAACGAAAATGCCGACCTCGCCACACAGAATAGCAAGTACGTCATGCGCATCACCGGCGATAACGAAGAAGGTAAGGCCGAACTCGATAACTTTATCTTTCCCGAATCCAAATACCCGGTTATCGCCACCACATCCAAATTGATGACCACGGGTGTGGACGCCCAGACTTGCAAACTCATCGTGCTCGATCAGCGCATCCAGTCCATGACCGAATTCAAGCAGATCATTGGCCGTGGCACGCGCATCAATGAAGACTACGACAAATACTACTTCACCATCATCGACTTCAAAAAAGCGACCGAGCTATTCGCCGATCCTGATTTTGATGGCGATCCCGTGCAAGTCTACGAACCCGGAGCTGGCGAATCCCCGGTGCCGCCAGATGAAGTAACGGGCACTCAGGGTGACGATGGCTTTATTTATCCGCCTGCCGAGGAGTCGCCGTGGACGGGCGTATCTGAACCAGGCTCGCACGAAGAAGGAACCGGAGTTCGTCGCTATGTCGTTGCCAATGTTGAAGTCAAAGTGGCGGCCGAGCGCGTGCAGTATTTCGACGCCAACGGAAAACTGATTACCGAATCACTCAAGGACTACACCCGCAAGGCGCTCGCCAAGGAGTTCAGCTCTCTAGGAGTCTGTCGGACTTTCCAAGTCTTCCGCGCGTTGGGGGTATCCGCGACAATCGGGGCTCTGCTACCGAGAGCCCGTCCCTATGAGCCGTTTTGTCCCAGTTGACCGTGACACCGCGTACC
>Ga0247725_1000730_pt1 | contig 20850 bp, 19 predicted proteins | sample OKSTACKMCFT3sol_FD_183021 | JGI IMG/M metagenome (GOLD analysis project Ga0247725, IMG submission 183021) | Subsurface sediment microbial communities from gas well in Oklahoma, United States - OK STACK MC-FT3-sol | ecosystem: Environmental > Terrestrial > Deep subsurface > Rock core/Sediment...
GCGTGCAGATACGTCCTTGGGGTCGCGCCAGCGGACTCAGATGTCTGAAAGGAACGGCAACGCGTCAAAAAGCACCTTGATCCCGCTCTATCCTTTCTTGCGGGGTCAAGTCCGACAAGCTGCTAGACGACTTCTTGCGCCGCTGGAACAGCGCCGAGAAGAAACAAGCCATCATCGACGAATTGGCCAATGAGGGCGTTTTCTTTGCCGCGCTGGCCGAAGAAATTGGCCAGCAGTCAGGCAAAGAATTCGATCCGTTTGATCTGGTCTGCCACGTAGCCTGGGATCAACCACCGCTCAGCCGTAAAGAACGTGCCGATCAGGTTAAGAAACGCGATTACTTCACTCGCTATGGCGAGCAAGCGCAGCGTGTGCTGCAAGCTTTGCTGGACAAATACGCCGACGAAGGCGTTGGACCGATTGAGGAAACGCAAATCCTCACCATCGCCCCGTTCACCAGTTTCGGCACCCCTATGGAGATCATTCGCGCCTTTGGCGGGCTGGATCAGTACCAACACGCCGTGCACGAACTCGGACAAGCGCTCTATAGCCCATCGCAGCAGCGCGCATAACAAACACGAATTGGAACCTCACACATGTCTATCGGCACCCTGATCAAAACCATTCAAGACATCATGCGTAAAGACGTAGGCGTTGATGGCGACGCCCAGCGCATCAGCCAGATCGTTTGGCTACTGTTTCTGAAAATCTTCGATGACAAAGAACAAGAATGGCAACTCACCATTCCTGGCTACAAGTCGCCACTGCAAAGCCGCTTCCGCTGGAGCAACTGGGCCAAGAATGCAGAAGGCATCACCGGCGACGAACTGATCGACTTCGTCAACAACGAGCTTTTTCCCTCACTCAAAAAGCTGGCCACCGCTGCTGGCGTGTCGCCAAGCGGCAAAGTGGTTGGTTCGGTGTTCGAGGATGCCTACAACTACATGAAATCTGGCACTTTGCTTCGGCAAGTAATTAACACCATCGAGATGGATGTTGATTTCAACTCATCGACAGACCGCCACCTGTTCAACGACATCTACGAAAAAATCCTGGCCGACCTGCAATCCGCCGGCAACGCTGGCGAGTATTACACCCCGCGAGCCGTCACCCAGTTTATGGTGGATATTCTCAACCCACAGTTGGGCGAGAGCGTGCTCGACCCTGCTTGCGGCACGGGCGGCTTTTTGACCTGCACCATCGAGCACCTGAAGTCACAAGTCAAAACAGCGGCAGACAGAATCACGCTGCAAGACAGCATCCACGGTGTGGAGAAAAAGCCGCTGCCGCACATGCTGGCCATGACCAACTTGATGCTCCACGGCATCGACGTACCCAGCAATATCCGCCACGACAACACCTTAAGCCGCCCGCTCAAGGACTACGGCCCGAAAGACCGTGTGGACATCATTCTTACCAACCCGCCGTTCGGCGGCATGGAAGAGGATGGCATCGAGAACAACTTTCCGCGTAAATACCAAACCCGTGAAACCGCCGACTTATTCATGGCGCTCATCATGCACTTGCTCAAGCACGCCGATCACAAAGGCAATGGCGGCCGTGCCGCCGTCGTGCTACCCGATGGATTCCTGTTTGGCGAGGGTGCCAAAACCACGCTGAAACGCGAGTTACTGGAAGAGTTCAACCTGCACACCATCGTTCGCCTGCCCAAAGGCGTTTTTGCGCCCTACACCAGCATCGCGACCAACGTGTTGTTTTTCGAGAAGGGCGAACCGACCAAAGATGTCTGGTTTTTCGAACATCCCTATCCCGAGGGCTACAAGAGCTATTCCCGCTCTAAACCACTGGACATCAAAGAGTTCGATCTGGAAAAGCGCTGGTGGGGTGGCCCCACGCGCAAAGGCCGCAAAACCACAGAAAACGCCTGGAAGGTTTCTGCCGCCGATATCGCCGCACGCAACTACAACCTGGATTGCAAGAACCCCCACTCCGTCGAAGTAAGCCACGGCGATCCCGCCGAATTGATGGCTGAGTACCAAGAAATCACCCGCCAACTGCTTGATGCGCAAAACGCACTGAAGGCAGAGCTGATGCTCGCGCTTGGGGGAAAGTAATGGAACTACTGGAGCAACACTTCGACACAGCATTTTCTGCGCCGGAAGGCATTCAAAAGCTGCGCGAACTTATCCTGACGCTGGCGATGCAGGGCAAACTGGTCCCACAAGATCCAAACGACACGCCGGCCAGTGAATTGCTAAAAGACATTGAGGCCGAAAAAAAGCGGCTGGTTAAGGAAGGCAAGATAAAAACGCCAAAGCCACTGTCTGCGATCACCGATAGTGGCATCCCATATGAGCTCCCACAGAGTTGGCAGTGGGTCCGTCTCGGCAGTATTGGCAATATTTTCAATGGCAATAGCATCAACGCCTCAGAAAAGGAATCAAAGTACGCCGGTGCTGAAGGTCTGCCCTATATCGCGACCAAAGATGTTGGCTACGGTTTTGATCCGTTGGACTACGGAAATGGAATTTGCATTCCGCCCAGCGAGACAAAATTCAGGGTGGCGCGCCAAGGTGCAGTGCTGGTCTGCTCTGAGGGTGGCAGTGCTGGAAGAAAATGTGGCCTCACCGACCGTGACATCTGTTTCGGAAATAAGCTATTTGCTAATGAACTGTATGGCCAGATTCCATCCCGATTTATTCTCTACGCTTATCTATCGCCTGTTTTTCGCGCCGCATTTGCGGCGGCAATGACCGGGATTATTGGCGGCGTCTCTATAGCGAAATTCATCGAGATACCACTACCGCTTCCGCCACTTGAAGAACAACACCGCATCGTCGCCAAAATCGACCAGCTGATGGCGCGTTGCGATGCGCTGGAAAAGCTGCGCATCGCGCAAGAAGCAAAACGCAAAGCCGCCCATGCTGCCGCGCTCTCGCAACTACTGGATACCACCGGTGATGGTAGCCCCGACGAAGCTTGGGCCTTCATCACCCAACATTTTGGTGATCTTTACGCGGTCAAAGAAAACGTCGCTGAACTGCGCAAGGCCATTCTTCAGCTCGCCATTCAAGGCAAAATTTCAGAGCAACGTAATGAAGACCAGTCAGTTAAAGTACTTATAGATAAAATTAAATCTGATAGATCTCGCCTGAAAATTAGCAACACGTCCAGCAGCCAAGTCGATCTAGAAAAATTAAGCTTCTCAATTCCAGACAGCTGGGCGATTTTGCCACTTGATGAAATCTTGATCAGCGGCCCCACCAATGGATACTCCCCCAAAGCCGTAGATTACGAAACGAAGGTTAAATCCCTGACGTTAAGTGCTACGACATCCGGAGTGTTCAAAGGCGAACATTCAAAATTTATTGCTGACGATATACCAATAAGTTCTGACCTTTGGCTTCAGAGCGGCGATATTTTGGTGCAACGAGGAAACACCATTGAATATGTAGGAGTTTCCGCGATCTATAGAGGCAATCCAAACTGCTACATATACCCAGACTTAATGATGAAATTGCGTGTTTCTCCAGAGATTGATTGTGACTATGTTTATTTTGCCATGAGTTCATCATCGAGTCGTGATTTTCTGCGAGAACGCGCATCCGGAACTTCGGGTACGATGCCAAAAATAAATCAAAAGACATTAAAGAGCCTTCCGATTCCAATTCCCCCATTGGCTGAACAGCGGCGAATAGTTAAAAAAATACAAACGCTAATGGTGCAATGTGATCAGCTTGAGGGGCAAATCGACTCTGCAAACCTAAAGGCTTCCGAATTATTGAATGCCATAATGGCGCAAGCATGAGTGACCTGCTATGCGCCTAAAATCAGTTTTCATCAGCCAATACAAAAACTTTAAAGACTTCACGCTGAATTTTGATGGAACCAGTTTTATCGATGTATTTGTCGGAAAGAATGGTAGCGGAAAATCCAACCTATTCGAGGCGTTAATTGAAATATTTCGCCATCTAGATCAACTCGGCCATGCGGATAATGACATCGCTTTTGATTATTGCCTGACTTACGAGATCGAAGGACAAGATACCGAAATAGAATGGAAATCTGGCAAGCTACGCATCAACAACGACCTAGATCGCAAGACACTTGGACAGACACCATTCCCCGATAATATTTTGATTTATTATTCCGGGCACAACACCACAGTGTCTGGCTTGGTAGCCGAGTACGAAAAAAAATTTCGTGGACGCATCAAAGGTGCCAATACCGATGAGAGTCGCCGCTTTATCGGTATCGGCCAGGAGTACAAGGCATTGCTTTTGGCCGTATTGCTGGCCCAGCCCGCAGGTAGCAGAGCCCATACATTCATTCGTCAAAAGCTGAGGATAGACAGTCTCGGCATTACCAAACCCGGTACTCACAACGTTTCCGAGCCCGTGCTTAGAGTCGACTTGCAGCGGCCAGATTATGCACAAGGTAGTGAACGAGAGAAATACGACATCGACTCCGTCGATACTGCCACCCGATATTGGCGGCCTATCGGCATCACAAAGGAATTTCTCGACACGTTAAACGCTTGCATTTGGGACAACTCCGGAAAATTAACCGTCACAGAGGGTTATTTCCCAAATGATGATCGCTACGTTCTGTATCTATCCATCAGCAAGCTGCAAGAGAAATTCGCCGGCAAGTGGCAAGAGCTATTCCGCCAGTTCGACAACCTGAAAACATTGGGAATGCTCGACGCCATTTCTGTACCACTTCGCCTTACTTCAGGTACAGAAGGAAATATCAGTCACTTCAGTGACGGCCAGTTTCAATCGATTTACATCTACTCCATCGTCGAGCTGTTTAAAGACCGACATTGTTTAATCTTGCTGGATGAACCGGATGCATTCCTTCACCCGGAGTGGCAGTTTGATTTTCTGCAGCAAGTTTTCGACATTACCGATGCAGCAGCAAAATCAAGCCATGTTTTGATGAGCAGCCACAGTGCATCAACAATCACCTGTGCCGGCGATAGTGTTATCAACTTGTTCGAATTCGACGGCGAGAAAGTTGCACTGGGCAAAGTAAAAAAAGCCGACATCATCAAATCGCTGTCCGCAGGTTTGATTACTTTTTCCGAGAGCGAGGCACGGCTAAATATTCAGCACGTCCTGAAAAATACGAGTGGGCCTGTACTATTCACAGAGGGCATCACGGATGAAATGATCCTTGAAACCGCTTGGCAGAAGCTGTATCCAGGCGTGAAGCGGCCCTTCGAGATACAAAACGCATTTAGCTGCGGCTTCCAGCGCAATCTTGTCAAAGACAACGCTCTTTATCAGAATCATCCTGGCAGGACGTTTTTTGCTCTTTTTGATTTTGATGAAGCCTACAACGACTGGAACCAACTGGGACAAGATGTACAAACCGACCCAACCTTGTGTCTGACCAAGAAACGTAATGGCTGTGAAAGTTACGCTCTCTTGCTGCCAGTGCCCGCGACTGGTCAAGTTAGGCAACAGGTAATCAACCCGCACACTGGTGGTAACTATGGAAACAGATCGTTACTGACAATAGAGCTTCTTTTTCATGGCGTTGCCGGTACCGATGCTTACTTTACTATTGATACTGAACGTACAGACGGATTCATCAAATTCATCAGCGACAGCCAAAAAACAACTTTCGCCAAAGATGTTGTTCCAACGCTAGACGCCACCTGCTTCGAAGTCTTTCGGCCAATGTTTGAGTTTATCAAGTCAAAGTGCATTGAAACTCCTGCCACCACAACAACGGTGACAACACCATGAGTAGCGATCAGCCCCCTGCATAACTCACTGTGTGTACAGAACGCTACCGTTTGATGAACAGTCACTACAAGGGGACGACATGGGCAGGAAGGAGATAGAGAAAACGCTTGCAGATAGCAGTGCAGTCACGGCTGACCGGATGCGCTACACACTGGCCGAGTTGCTGACCGACGCGGAAACCTACAGAGCTTACCCGCTACCGCCCGAGGAACGCGAATGGGTCGATGCCCCGGCAGTTGGCCGCGAATTGTTGGTCGAGGACTTGCAAAGCGCGAAAGCCATACATGCGTATCTGGCCCACGCTGAGGCCACTGGTGACGTGGCCTGTATTGAGCACGCCCGCGAAATCGCGGCCCAGGCGAAGATCAGATACGGGATTGAATAGCAGAACGCGGCCACCTGGCCGCCGCCGTAGCTACTGCCGGGCTGGGTAAGACGATAAGAATAATAATCTTCTTATTATTCTTACCTGTTCCGCCGGGCTACGCTTGGGGCAAAGATCGGCGAATCGCCTCCAGAGCTTCGCAGAAGTCATTCCGAGTCGCACGGCCTGTTTCGGCCTGGTAGTACACCACCATGAAAGCGTTCGCCACGGCCTCGGCCAGCGACCCCAGCCGCTGCGCCGCGCCTTGGTCGATGTACTCCAAAGAAGCAAGGATAGCGGCCGCCTGATGCACGACCTGGTCAGGTTCGATAAGATGCTGCGTTGTCATGATTCACCTCTCAGACAGGTGTTGATTGAAAGTGCCGGGCGGGTTACCGGCCCGCCCGGTGCGCCTACAGGTATAGCCCCGCCGCCTCGGCGAATGCCGACCGCTGGTTACTGCCTCCCTTTACCTCGATGCTGACCGGCTTGGATTCGATCCCTCGCACAAGGCTTGGCTTTGCCACGAAAGCCGCTGTCTCTGCTGTTGCATCAATCTCGGTCGATTGATCGCCCAGCGGGGAAACAAACACCTGAACTTTCTCCTGGCATTCATCCAGGGCGGCCAATGCGGCCATATAGGGTGTTGTCATGGGTTTAGCCCCTGCCTTCGTTGTTATCGGTGTCACGGTTCACGAATGAGGCCACTTCGTCATTGCCTTGGGTGCCGCCCAGGCTGTTGCCCTCGAACTGGCCCGCTTCCTTCGACTCCATGCTTTCGCGGATCGACGCGGCCATCTTCCCGCCCGCCGTTTCATTCACGCGCTCCTGAAATCCTTGCTTCATTTGGGAGCCGACACCTTTGGCCAACTCCGATGCCGTGCCTGTGGCCAGTTTCGCGGCCCTGGCAAAACCGCCGCCGCTTGAGCCGGAATCGCTTCCGCCAAAGCCGGCGGCCTGTGCAAACGGCGAACCACCAGCCGTGCCGGCTGCACCGCCACCGCTGCCACCCATGATCGATCCCATGCTAGGCATATCCCCGCCGGTGCTCATGCTGGCCGACGCTTTCTGAAACGCTGCTTGGACGGCCGATGCGCCGCCCGTAGCACCTGCTGCCCCGCTAATCATGGCCTTACCAGCCATCGCCGCGCCGCCTGTGGCCATACCCGCTGCTGCCATCGCTGCGCCCATCGCCGCGCCCGCTCCAAAGTTGCCAATGCCGCCTGCACCACCGACGCCCGACCCTGTGATGATGCCGGCGACCAGAGGGGGTACGCGATTGACCAACATCAGCAACGCGACGCAGAAAACCAGCATCACGCCCAGCTCTTCAAAGTTCAGCGTGCCGGTGTTCATCCTGGCGTAGAAACTGGATAGCAAATCGTTGCCGATGCCGATCAACAGCACCATGGCCATGATCTGCACGGCCACGCCCAGCACGGTCTTGTAGTAGTTGATCGCCATGTCGGACGTCCAACGCGAACCACCAAAGCCGAGAAAGAAAATGCCGGCGTACATCAGCAGCCAGGCCGACACGAGCAACAGCAGCATATTCACGGCGATGACGGCCAGTAGAACAAGAATACCGATGCTCAGCGCCACACCAATAAAGCTATCCACGGGTGACCAGACCGACGAATTTCCAAGGGCCTGCTTCAGGATCATGAAACCGATATCCACGATGCCCGAGGGTGTCACCGATGCCACCCCGGATGCCTGTTCGCCGATCCGGGCCAGTGACTGGATGATCGAATCGGCAAAGGCCGGGCCATTGCGCAGCAGCCAGAGGAAGAAGCCGAAGAACAGAATGAAGCGGATGAACTCGGCGAAAAACTCGCCAATGTCGGCCTTGCGCAGCGCCATGAAGCCGAACGTGAAAACCAGCGAGATCGTGCCCAACGTCCAGAACAGGAACATCGCGGCATTCATCACCACGGTCTGCCAGGCGGAAGCCCGCGTGGCGAACTCCGTCACTACCTGGTCCAGCATCCCCTGGTTGGTGAGCTGGGCCGATGCGGCGGTGGAGTAAAGCGCGAGAACGATACCGATCAGCGCCGCCTTGTGCAGTGCTTTCATGGCTTCGCCTCCTTCTGGTCTTTCGGATCGGCCAGTTCGAGCCAGTTCATGGGGTTTTCGGTCGGTGCGATACCGTCGGTGGCCGGCGACCGGCGCGAGCACAGCCCGGCGAATTTTTCGCGCGTGGCCCTGTCCTCGATCTTCTTGATCGCCTCGATCTGGCAATTGGTGTCATTGACCTCAGGCATGGACGAGATAGCCGGCTTGTTGTCGCAGCCAGCCACCAGCACCACCACCACGAGGCCGGCAAGCAGCGTCGTCTTCTTCATGGTCCAGGGCCTCCGTCAGCGGGTCAGTTCGAGCCAGTTTTTCGGGCTGGCCGTGCGCTCGATCCTGGATTCTCTGGAAGTCGAGCCGGCCGCCTGCTGCTGCGCCTCAAGGTCGGCCTGCGCCTGCATCCGGACGGTTGCAGCGCTCTGCTGCGCAATCAGCAGGCCACGAATTTGCAGAAGCTGGTTTGCCTGGTTGGCGGCGAGCTGATTGGCGAAGCCGACGGCCTGCATCTGGCCGGTCGCGCCCTGCGCTGCCGACTGAAGCCGCTCAAGCTGGCGAGCGTCAGCGGTCAGGTTGCGCTGCTGTTGCTCCAGACCCTTGAACAGCGCGTCATTCGCCCTCTTCTGGCTCTCGCTTGCCAGGCTACGGTTTTGCGCCATCGCTGCGCGTTCGGCATCCGAGCAACCGGCGGCCGAGAAGCATGGCGAACCACGGTAATAGGCGACGTCCTGGAACTTGCCGAGGTACGCATCGACGCTGCCGAGCTGATTCCGGTAGTAGTCCAGCGTGTTGACCGCGCTCATCAGTCCATTGATGGTGGACTGCGCCTGATCCCAGATATAGGCCGCCGGCGCCGCCGTATTCTGGAGCTGGTTTTCGTACTGCTGCAATTGGGTCTGGTACTGCTCGATCTGCTTGAGCGTCTGCGCTACAGACTCGATGGCCGTCATGACGTTCTGCGTCAGGTTACCGCCGTCGATGACCGGTATGCCGGCGTGCGCCGATGTGATGATGCCGCCAGCCAGAACGGCGGCGAGCGCGGTTTTAGCCGCTAAAAAACGGACACGTTTCATGGCCGAGTACCTCTCGATGTGATGAGTTAGCTATTGCGGCTAATCTGCCCCACGTGTTTCTGTGGGGTTGGGCCATCACGTGGCAGTTCGCCAAAATCTGCCAAGGTACCCGCCCGGGCGACACCGTCACGCCCTTGCAATTTTTTGTTGAGATCGGTGTGTGCCGTGCAAACCTGCACGAATAACTGCTTTACTCTTGATCTTCCCAAGGGTTGATGACGTTCACGCCGGCCGCCAGAAACGGGCTTACGTCCCTCGTTGCCACGCTGAAACCGCTCTCCAGGGCAATCGCCGCTATGACGGCATCAGCGGCCTCGATGCCGCTACCGGCCTTGCGGACGGCTGCCAGCACATCGGCATAGGCGCGTGTGCAAGCCATATCAAACGACAACACCCGGCCCACAAATACCGGCAACACCTGGTGTTCGATGCTGTCACTGAGCACCGTCCGGCGCTTGCCAGCGGGCATCAGGGCTACACCGGCGCGCAGCTCGGCCACGGTCATGGATGCCAGATATAGCGTTTCCAGCGGCTGACGATTCAACCAGCCGATCACCGTTTCATCGGGTACGGCTCGAAACTGCTCCGATATAACGTTCGTATCCAGCAAGATCATTCAAAACTCGCTGCGCGGGCAGGTGAATGGTCACGTTCAAAAACAGCCATTTCTTCGTCGGTCAATTTCACCTTGCGCCCGATACCTGCCAATAAGTCACCCAGCTTTACCCGGCCTTCCGGTTTCACTGCGGTAGCCAATATTTCGCACATCTCGGCTTGCAAGGTACGGCCATTCTGCGCTGCCCTAACCCGGATGGCACGATGCACCTCTTCCGGTACATTCCTGATCGTTACTGCTCTCATGTCTGCAACCTCCTATTGATTGCTGTGAAATCAATTATACAAATTGCATTCAAGCATATCAAGGGCTACCGACCCCGCCTCTTACGCTGGTTTGTCCTTTCTTTCTTGGCGCTCAACTCGGCTTGTAGCTTGGCTTTGCGACGGGCCAGTTCACTCGACGCGGGCGCCGACGCAACTGCCGGCCTTTGCGGCGTAACCGCCGCCGCTGCCCCCTCGATCTGCAGCGCTTCGGCCTGAGCCAATGAACGCAAACGGCCTGCCCTGGCCGCCGGCGGTGGTGCTTTCCCAACACCAGGAACACCCGGTTTTCTGGTCGCGCTGAAATTGTCTTGCAGTAGCGCTTGGCGGCGCTTCTCCAGGGCCGGATCGGCAAACGTGATGGTCAGCCTGCCATCCACGGCCGCCCGGATTGCTTGCGCCTTGAACTCGGTAGTGCCGTTGACGGTGATGCGGTCGCCGTATCGCTCTGCGGCCAGCCTCAAAGCTTCCAGCACTCCGGCCCGGTCGGCTCCTGTCGAGACTTGCAGCCGGTCGCCATCATCGCGCACGGCGCTTTGCCCAGCGCGGTAAATGATGGTGCCCTTCTTGGTGATGTTGTCGATCACCGGCGCATGGCCCGGCTTCGCCTTGCCCTGGGCCGCCAAGGTGTTGCCTTTCAAGCCCTGGGCCGCCTCTCGGGCACGCAGGGCGGCCAGCGCCTCGCTGTTGCCCTGGGTAGCCTCGTGCTTGAGCCAGTCGACCCACTGGCGACGCTGGTGGCCGTCGAAAAGCCATTCTCGTTCCCTGGCGTAGGCTTTGTGTATCCCGTCCAGTTCGGCCCGTAACGTCGCACTGGTCTGTGAATACAGCAGCTTTTTGGACACCTTCCCACCGCCGGCCAACTTGATCGCCGCTCGCTTGGTCACTGCCTTCTGCTTTGCATGGGCCACGGCTCGATCTTTGCGCCTCTTAGCTACCGCCAGCGCCTCGGCTCGAGCGACGGTCAGATTTTTCTGCTCGTCCTTGTACCTGGCATAAAGTTCTGTGGTGTCGGCGCGCGACCGTACCGGCTTCTTCTGATATTCCCGCTTAGCCTGCTTCCTCTCTACCCACTCCGGTGGTGCCTCAAAGGCTCCCAAGCGCCTTTCCAGGGCAGGCTTGGACAGCTCCCGCGCCACGGTACTGGGCTTGACCATCGTGCCGTCATCAGCACGGATCACCAGACCGTTGCCCCTTGGCGTCATTTCCAGACTGTTGTCACGCATGACCTGGTGCAGCTCCGCCCAGGACTGTGCCGCCTTGATCTCTTCCAGGCATTCGCGCTTGATCCAGCCCACCAGGCTGTCCACGCCAGCATGACGCTCCATATCTGCGGCCCTCGATGCGGCCCCGCGCTGGTGGGACTGGTGATTGTCGGGTTCCAGCCCGTATTCCCGTTCCAGTGCGGTGCAAAGGTCGGCAAGCGCCAAGTGCGGGTAATACGGCTCATGCATCGTGTGCCTGGCCGGGTGAATCTTGTTGATGGCGATGTGGATGTGCAGGTTATCGGTGTCGTTGTGAACGGCACTGACGCGCTGGTGTTCGCCGTAGCCCAGCCCAGCGCAGATACGCTTCTCAATCGCCCGCAAGGTATCGGCGCTGGGCTGCTCGCCGGCCCGGAAGCTGACGATCAGGTGATAGGTCTTGTCGCCCTTGGCCCGCGTGTTGCTGTGCTGGGTCGCCAGTATTTCGGTGATGGCATCCTGCACGGACACGGCATCGCAGTTGGTGATCTGCACCTGGCCCAGCCGGTGATTCTTGCTCTGCGCGTCGGTGACGTAACTCACCAGACCAGCGAAGTCGGACTTGCCCAGCGAACGCATGGGTACATGCTTGGCGATCATCCACCAGCCTCCGAATTTTTAGCCGCTAAAATTTTCACGGCTCGGCCCTCGGTTGCACCACGGACTTCATCAGCCGGCTCATTTCGTCCTGGGTGGTCTCGATTCGGCCCAGCAAGGCAAGGATCGTGGCATCGCCGAAGCGGGCCGTGCGCGGGTCGTCGGTCAACCATAGTTTGAGCAAGCCACCCAGCCTGCCCAGGTCGCCATTGACCCGCACCAGCTCGCGCACATACTGGTAATCCATAACGCCCTTGACCTGGTAGCCCTGGCCCACGTCGCGTAGATAACGCGCAACACTGATCCCTGCCCTCCTGGCGTTCGCCTCGATCTCGGCCCGCTCTTCGGGCAGGCAGTACACCTTGATGGGCGGGCTGTTCTTGCGCGTGATTTTCTTTTCGTCGTCCATTCATCCTCCGGCCTACGGCTGACAATAGCCTCGCAGAGCAGGATTCCCGTTGAGCACCGCCAGGTGCGAATAAGGGCAAGTGAAGAAGGACAACCCGCTTGCGGGTGGGCCTACTTCACACATCCTGCCCGCGTCACAGCCGCGTTTTCTGCACGTATGCAGGTTGGAATCCATCGCTATTCCGTCGCTATTTATCTGCGATTGCTCCGCAATCGCTGCCCAATCGGCAGAATCGCGCTGTAATCGTGAAAAATCGCCATAGAGTCGCGATAAACACGGACTTTCCAACCGGTTTCCAATCACTTTCCTTCGGGAGAAACCAACGCTTTCCTTGCACTTTCCTCTCATTTGAAAAACCAGGTTGAACGCCAAGGGAAAAGCCATATCACGGCCCCTCAAGTGTCAACAAAGCACTCTCGATGTCGCCGACATTCAGTAGTGAATGACTTCCAGCCGCCCCTTCAATGGGGTGCGATGCGATTCTGGTGGCGCGGACCGGTGATCTTGTGCCGCCGCACTTCGTTAATGTTGACACTTGAGGGGCGGCCTGGCCGTAGCCGGTAAAGCTCGATGACTCGTAACTGCCTCCCTTCCCTTCCTGGCGTTCAACCATCGGCCTCTGGCCGATTGAGCAAGTCCGTCAGGACTTGATCGACAAGGTGCAAGCGCCCGCCTCAAGCGGGCGGTTACACCGCCTGGATATCCTGAAATATCCTGAATATCCTGCCAAAACCGCAAAAAATCGGGCCGCTGTGGCACGCTTCCGGGCCGATGTGACACGCCCTCGGGCCGCTGTAGCACGCTATCGGGCCGGTGTGACACGCTTTACCCTGTCTCTGGCGTCTATCTCGATGCCGACTTCGACCAACCCAGCGGCATCCTCCCTCAGCCGTCGCCGATAATTACGCAGCGTCATACTGTTGACCGCCTCGCCTCCTACGGCACGAATCAAGGTGTCCAGATGCCAGCCTCCTGCCGGGTCGTGTCTGTGGGTGAGCACATGCCGTGCAAGCGCCTGACTGATCCCATGTTGCAACCGGGCAATGGGGGCAGGCGGGTAGTACAAAGACAAATCCCTCTCTAGCAGCATCACCAGGGCAACCCCCAGCCGGACGCGCCACAAATTGCGTTCACCGCCGGTGAGCGGATCGCGGCGGGTCATGGGTGATGGGTTAACGTGGTCGATCAGGCCGCCAATGATGCTGTCACCACTGTGCTCCAGTTCCGGCGTCACGATCTCTACCGTGGCGGCTCGCAGGTCGATCAACAGCTTCTTGATGCGACCGTGGCTGTACTGGTGATCGGATAGCGTCCGGCGCACCTTCGCTGGGTCAACCAGCAGCTCAATGCCACCGTCTGAAATTTCGCGGCGGCGCTCCGCCACATACAACATGGATTCCACAATATCGGCATGACGTTGACCCAGCCTGCCGGTTACACGGCATCGACCGAAACCGGTGTCTATCCACTGCCCGGCACGTTCCCGTGGGCGCTGGCTGGGCTGATAGATCATCACTCGTGCCTGCAATGCCGTGCTGGTCGGGGCGACCTGATTACCAGTTGTCATTGCCGCCCCTCGCTACGGATTTCAACTTCGCGGGCGGCTGTCGTTTCTGCCGTTCAAGTACAGCCGGCTTGAGAACGCCGCCCTCGTGCCGGCTGAACCAACACTCCTGAAAAGGCGCGCCATAGTTGGCTTTGCTAACGCCATAGCGGACGAAGAACCCCCGTTGCCCCTCATCAACACCCCATTCCTCGGCCTCGGCCTGCGTCATGCCGGACAGATACGACTGCCAGCGGATGTTATCGACCAGCACCGATGATCCACGGCTGGCCTGCTGTTGATCGCCAGCACCCGCCATCGCCGCGCCTTTGCTGGCGTGGTGCAGAAATACAATGGCACAGCCGGTATCGGCGGCTATGGCCTCCATACGGCCGACGACCTGAGCCATAGGCCCGCTGGCGTTCTCCTCCTCGATATGGAAGCGGCGCAGAGTGTCGAGAACCATCAGACGACGGCCCTCGGCGGCCCGCTTGAGTCCGTCGAACCAATCTCGGGTCATGACGTTGGGGCATTTGCCAATCAGCGGCTCGATCAACAGGCCATCCGCCACGGCTCGCCGCTGGTCGGCTGTGAGGTGTGCGCCAAGTGCGTGCAATCGGTGATGGATTGCAACAGGTGGATCTTCGGCTGGCAGGTAGACCACCGGGCCGGTGGGCAGCTCGCCCACTTCCAGCAGATCAGGGCCGCCAGCAACCTGCGCCGCCAATTGCAGGATCAACATGGACTTACCTGCTCCGCCTGGCGACACCAAAGCACCCACCGTACCGACAACCATATTGGGCAATACATAGTCAATCGGAGGCGGCGGATCGTTGAACGCCGCCATCAGGTCGAGAGCCATTTCAGCCCCTCACGTCGCCGGGCCGATCAGCCTGAATACCCGACAACTTACGAGATTCGATCCACTCTTCGACTTCCGATAAATCCCATGCGACATTCCTGCATGTAAGGGCAATGCGACGCGGAAACTCCCCTCGCTGCTCTAGGTTGTAGATGGTTCGTGTCGAGAGCGGAATGATCTCCAGGAGCTTTTTTCTGTTGATAAGTATTTTGCTGGTTGCAGCCTGCATGGCTCGGCCTCCAATTGCTAACGAGTGCCTTATGGTGCCTAGCAATTCATTCTTCGACAGCGCTATAATTACCCAAAAAGGTTGACAGCATGGAAAAAGAAAATTCGACGAAATTCATAGAGGCTCTAGATCCCGACGTTGTCATCTTCATTCATGACGACTGTTCACCCACTGTTGCGGAAGCCCTCCAGAAATTTCAGGAACGTTGGCGACCATACTCCACAGCCTCACGCCACTACCCAATAATGGGCTTGATCCGAGAAGTAATTGATCCAGCCGTAGCCACCTACATGGCCACCCTTCCTGCGCGTTATTCGAGTTTTGTTCCAGGTGCAGGAACTGGCACCGACTTCAGTGAGATCATTCGACTGGTGGGACTTGATGCCATGGTTCGCCTGCAACGAGAACTGCTGCGTCGGTTCATCAAAACAGTGGATCGGCAGGACTCGAGAGACCGGCGGTTTATCGGAACACTCGAATCTTTAGCCGGCCTGGCTTTGAGCTGCGCATGCAAACGTCCCAGGAAATCGGCTTTGCGTGGCTTGAATGGAACCCGCTCACAAAGCTTCTGCCGTTTCTGTGGGAAACCTGCCGGGCTAAAGTCATTTGCAGATGATGATTCTCAAGTGCGCGGCAACGATGACAATCTACGATTAAGCAGCAAGTATTGCGCTGACCATCAACCACAACTGCCCAGCGGGGCATCAAACCTGGCTTATAGGCGAGCAAAGCGATCTGTCGAACAATTCGACATGGAACTTGGCCGACTCAACCGCCAATGTGCGAACCGAGGCACACCACAAGCGGCGTCAGGCGACCCGCTGGTGGATCGCTATTTCCACCAGTACCTGCTGAGCCAGACTGTACAGCCAGCCGACAAAGGAGAGCTGCGCAACCAAGCGCGCTTGATGGTGGACTCGAAACTAACAGACCGCAAAAAGCAAATACTCGTACTTCAACGGGATGGATTCAATCAGTCGCAGATAGGGCGAAAATTGGGCATCGAACGTCAAGCGGTATCGAAAGCGCTGAAATCACTGGCCTCGACACCCCGAATGCTCCAACTGAAGGAGTAAAACGCCAAGAAAAATTTTAGCGGCTAAAAAACTTACTACTCAGATAGGCATTACGCCGTGTGCGCTTTGCAAATCATATACCTCGCCTCCGAACACTCTCCTGCAGTCTCAAATACCGAGCATCTTGCGCAAGGTTCGGCGCAGCATGGGTAATTTCATCCAAGCATTGACCCACTTCGCTATGCACCCACTGTTGGTCAACCACTACTGCGTCCAGCAATAACAATGACTCCATTGGAAATCGTGTACAAAGCCCCGACTCGCACAACCGGTGTACAACATAGTAAGGGTGTTCAACTGGCCGTAACCAGTCCCCGACAGAAGTCACTGCCTCTGGAAACATATCTCCAGCAGCAATGGCTAGCCGGGTCAAAGACTCTGCAATTCGCGAGGTCACTAGGTCACGAGACTTAGGCCAGATTTTTTGCCAGAATGGCTCGACACGATTTTTCCAGTAGTCCTCACGTTGATCCCCCGCTCCTTCAAGCGCCTGGGACAGTGCCTGCGCAGACTCCTCTAAACCCTCTTGTGGAAGCGAGCCAATCGCCGCGCGGAACTCTTCAACGGTGTATCCGTCGGTTGGGCCCAACGCCGCGTAGGTCAGAAAAGCCGCAAACTGCTGTCGGTGCTCACCAAGATCGGCATAGTGAGTTGCGCTATCTAAGAACTGCGACTTGAAGGCTATCAACAACGGCTGATACAAGCGCGGCGACCAGAGGAAACCTTCCCAAACGGATTTTGCTTCAATGGGGTTACTCCAATCGAGCAACGGTAAAAGGTATTCTTCGGTCCATATGCGATCCACACGAAAAAAAGCGATCAACTGCGAACCTAACAACACCCGACCATGGCGGAATCGATCTATCTGCGCGTCGCACAGTGCTGTGAAAATTGGCTTCAATTCAGCCGGAAGAAAATCGTTGTCATTCGGGTTCCGCCTGAACCAAAGATTAATCAGGGCTTGCGTGACATGCCCAATGGGGTGGTTGATTGCAGAGCCAACAGGGTCATAGGTTTCGATGCCATTGCGAGTGATCCGAAAACCTGAGTCCGCTTCTAGCGGCAATACCAGCACACGACGGCATAAACTCAGCAGGACGTCTTCGTGGAGGTTAATCGACTTGGATGCGGATTCGAGCCACCAGGTAACAGCGTGGTCAATCTCCTGAAGGACAGCATCGGGCATGCTCTGCACCAATGGCGCGGCGTATTGCCAGGAGCGCAACACCATGTCTTCTTCAGCCCAAGCCTGCAGAGCTTCGCGCCATCGGCTAACGGGCCACACGTCATCCTGTGCCAGATCGCACAGCGCGGACAAGCTGTGAAAGAAGCGTGTGCGGCAAACTTCGCGCCACGTATCTTCGTAGAAAGGACGCCGCTCCGGCGTAGGTTTGGTGAGCCACTGCACCAGTTCCTGCCGCTTGCGGGGAGCAATATCGACGTCTCGGCTATCCTCGTAATCCGGGTCACCGGTGCCACTCATCCAGTGTGAAAACTCGTCGCGCTCGTTGGTCGCCAATTGCCATCGTGGGTAGGCACTGGCAATTTCCGCCAAGCGCGCCGCAGCAGTTGTCCCTAGAATCAAGCCCGACGTATTTAGCTTGGCCAGATGCAGCCAGACAGAACGAGCCACCAAGTCTTGCCACCGATCATCCTCCAGATCATCTCGGTACATCTCACGCGGTGGGCCAACCAAAATGGCTGCCTCTAGACGTTGCTGTTCGGCTACCGCCAAATGTCGCCCTTGCAGGACGAACAGCCTGAACACCTCCCGCCCCGTATCTGTGGACCACAACCACCACGCGTTATCGGCCAACAGCCAATTCACCCACTGCCCTGGGGGGATGCAACCATCCTTGCTGGCAGCAAACAGGGCCAGACGCTTGAAGGTGGGGTACGGCAGTTCAAACCAGTTCTGCGCGATACGCGCCGCACGCGCGCTGTCGTTGGCATGGACAGACAACCATGCATCACGCAGCAATTCGATCAGGCTCACCCAGTCTCGGAACCCCCGGTTTTGCCAGTGGGGGGTGATGGACGGTAGATCCCAGTGTGATCGGTCTCTGTGATCGTCAGCCTCGCCCAACTCACGCAGCAGGTCCAGCGCATCACGCAACAACTGTTGAAAATCATCCAGCAGTTCTGGTAAGACCGACGTCCAGCGCTCGTCAGCCAAATCGCGCAGAGCGGAATGCACGTGATTAGCGGCCAGCGTGAGCTCCCAGTCCACCAGCTGCTTGATCCGTGTAGGCTCGTCAGCGCTGCCTAAGTCCTCGTCATCCCAGCGAAATGGCTTCTTCAAGACAACCATGGGTGCGAGTAACTCTCGCAACTCCAAGCGCAATGTAGTGGTCAACCCTTCCCGCTTAAGGCGTCCTTTCCAGCGATACAAATCGGGGTCGCGCCATGATGATTTAACCCGGCCACTGAGCAGAAGGCGCCACAAAGCGCGCATCAGTGGGCTAGGAATCGCCTTGGGTGCGTGCAAGCGGATTTCATTGAGCTCGGAAGTTTTCCCCTCACGCTCCAATGAAGCAAAGCGATCCAGCTCGTGCTCAATCAGCCACAGCCAACGGTCATGTAACTGCCCGCCCCGTTCTGCAATCCAGATGACCAGTCTGGGGTCATTCAGATGGCGCACCAGCCATCGGGCCAGATGGAACATTACGTCATCCCACTGACTGCCAGTGGCGCCGCCGAAGGAAAGCAACATCGGCGGTGCACGATCATAGGACGCGGGCCGCCGAATTAGACTGAAGCGCAGCTTAGTATCCACTTCCTCACGGGGCGGCACGCCAAAGCGAGACAGATCGCCGTGTCCAAAATGCTCATGCGCAAAGGGTTCCAGCAGCCAGTCTAGTGAAGGGGCAGGATTAAAATCGGCGAAGCGTTTCGCCGGTAGGCCCGATTTGTCCGACAAGGCCCAAAGCATCCGCCCAACGAAATCGTCCTGCTGCGTGCTCTCCTGTGGGCGCGTCAGGGCATGCTTAACAACAATTGCTTCTTTGCCCTGCACGCCATCACGATAGGTCTCTGCCCAAGCGTGCAGAGTCTGGTGCAACGCGGAATGGTCATAGCTGCCAACAGGTACGCTGTAAAGAATGGGAGCGACACCCTTGGCTTCCCATTCGATGGTTTTCCGATGTTCTTGCCCCGGTTCACAATCACCCAGTGCCCAGGCCTGAGGAGTGACTTCGCCCAGCATCCGGTCAGCCGCCAACGCATCCATCATGTAGCGCAGCACAGGATCGTTGATGCTGTAGCCCACAAAGCAGACCACATAATTACGGAACAGCTCACTCACAAAGCGTGCCGCCCAGCGTTCGGTCAGATACGCCAACCCAAAATCACCACTGGTGACTACCAGGCGGTTCAGGGCTGTGTCGTCTATCTTTTCAGGTAACAAGCCGTGTAGATAGACCAGCCCGTTCCAGCGACTATTCTTTGGAATCGGCAGCATCGGGGCCGCATGGTCCTGGAACGTTTGGCCCGTGCGTTTGGCCGCCACGTGAAAAATGCGGTCGAAGTTGGTGGTGACCAGCCGTAGTGCACCCTCGCGGCTGCGAGCCAGGCACAACAGCGCCGAGTGTGTGTCGATAGCACCCTTGCGGCGGAGCTTCGGCTTCAGGGCCTGCACCAGTGTACGACGGGCTGCCAAACGTTGGCCTGGCAGACGCCGCTCAAGCAGATCGAGCGTGGCATCGAATTGCTCTCGTTCGAAGGCCTCCCGCTCAATGTCCGAAAGCGCCGTCCCGTTGAGCCGATAGATCTGCTCTACCAGCCCCCTGAAACCCGGTAGGCCAGCAGGGTAGGAAATGCCCGCGCCACAGAAAAACACGACGCGCCCCTCCTCTTGTGCTTGCAATAAAGCCTCGGGGATATCAGGACCATTTTCTATGAACTGCATTTCTTCCCTATTACAAGTAGGTTTTTCCTGCCTCTACATCTCGATACGAGACCTGTCTTTGAGACTCATTTCTGGCTAGTCGACTGAGAATGCCTTATATGCTCGATCAAGCCAAAAAATTTCAACGGCTCCCAACAGTCCACTCGTCAATCATATTCGCCCAGTCTTGTAGCATCGCCGCCCGCTGCTCGCGGTACTCGGCCTTGTTATAGACCGCCCTCACACCCTTCTGCTCATGCGCCAGGCACTTCTCAATCCAGTCAGTGTTGTAGCCGGCCTCATGCAGCAGTGTGCTAGCTGTGCGCCGCAAATCATGCGGCCCGAACTTAGCAAGCATCTTCCCGTCTTTCTGCGCCGCTTTGTATGTCAGCGTCAGCACCTGGTTGAGTGTGGCACTGCTCATCGGTGCATCCGAGTCGTACCGTGATGGCAGTACAAAGTCAGAACCACCGGCAAAGGTTTTCAGAGCAATAAAAATATCCAGCGCCTGCTGGGACAGGAATACCAGGTGCGGGTTACGGCGCTTCATCCTCTCCTTGGGAATCGTCCACAGCGCTTCACTGAAATTGATCTCGCTCCAGGTCGCATTGGTCAGCTCGCTTTTGCGCACCATGGTCAGCAAAAGCAGCTTGGCCGCCGCACGATTTGTTGGACTTGTACCCACCCGCTCCATGTACTGGTACATCAACCCGATTTCTTCTGGCGTCAACGCTCGATCGCGTGGCTCGAATCGGGCAATGCTGGTTGGGCGCACCAGCTCCGCCGGGTTTTCGACCTTCTGCCCACGCTCGGTTGCCCAGCGAAACACTTGCATAACGATTTCACGCACATGAACGGCGGTGGCCGGTGCGCCTCGCTCGACGATGGCATCGGTCAGCGC
>Ga0247725_1000733_pt1 | contig 20790 bp, 16 predicted proteins | sample OKSTACKMCFT3sol_FD_183021 | JGI IMG/M metagenome (GOLD analysis project Ga0247725, IMG submission 183021) | Subsurface sediment microbial communities from gas well in Oklahoma, United States - OK STACK MC-FT3-sol | ecosystem: Environmental > Terrestrial > Deep subsurface > Rock core/Sediment...
TTTCATAGGTCTCGCCTTGAGGGAGGACTAGCGGACGTAAGGTCGGTGCAGACCGACCTCGCGATTGAGTTCGACGCCGAAGCCCGGCGCGTCGGAGAGCTTGAGCTTGCCGTTCACCGGCACGGGCTCGCCGATCAGCTGCGGGTGGAACATCGGGACCACTTCGTCGGCCTTCGGAGCCATCATCAGGAACTCGGCGAACGGGCTGTTATGGCGCGTGATCACGAAGTGGTAGCTGTAGACGGACGAGCCGTGCGGGATCATCATCACGCCCTTGCTGTCGGCTAGGTTGGCGATCTTGATCAGCTCGGTGACGCCGCCGCACCAGCCCACGTCCGGCTGGATGATGTCGCAGCACTCCATCTCCAGCAGCATGCGGAAGCCCCAGCGGGTGGCCTCGTGCTCGCCGGTGGTGACGAGCATGCCCTTCGGCGCGTTCTTCTTCAGATCGCGATAGCCCCAGTAGTCGTCGGGGCTGAGCGCCTCTTCGATCCACTTCAGGCCATACTCATGGGCCTTGTGGGCCAGTCTGGTGGCGTAGTTGAGGTCCAGCGACATCCAGCAGTCGAACATCAGCCAGAAGTCCTCGCCCACGCGCTCGCGCATGGTCGCCAGTTCTTCGATGTTCTTGCGCAGGCCTTCCTCGCCCTCGGCGGGGCCGTGGTGCAGGGGCATCTTGCCGCCGATGAAGCCCATCTGCTTGGCGAGGTCCGGGCGCGCGCCCGTGGCGTAGAAGGTGAGCTCGTCGCGGACCTTGCCGCCCAGCAGGGCGTAGACGGGTTCTTGGCGCAGCTTGCCGAGCAGGTCGTAGAGGGCCAGGTCGACGCCCGAGATGGCGTTCACCACCAAGCCCTTGCGGCCATAGTATTGGGTCGAGAAGTACATCTGGTCCCAGATCTTCTCGACCTCGCTGGGATCGCGGCCTTCCAGGAAGCGCGAGAGGTGCTTTTCGACGATGTAGGCGGCGGGTTCGCCGCCGGTGGTGACCGCGAAGCCGATCGTGCCGTCCGCGGCCTCGATCTCGACGACCAGCGTGCCCAGCACGTTGATGCCGAAGCTCTGGCGGCTCTGGCGGTACTCGGGATAGCGCGACATCGGCGTGGCGATGTGGTCATCGATCCAGTGACCCGCGCCTTGGTCGTGATAGTCGGCGCCGCCCCCCCGGACGACGAAGGCGCGGACGTGCTTGATGACCGGGAACGCCATGAACGACGAGGCTCCAACCTGGCGGGCGATCGCCCTCGACGACGCCCAGGACAAGGAAGGCTCGACCGCCGAAAGATTTCGGCAAGACTTGACGCGGATTGGCCGCGCCTACCTCCCCAATACAACCTATGACACGCTAACGGTTCACTTGGCTCGTCGGCGATGAGAGTCGCCACGCGCCCGCTTGCCTTGCGTTCCACAATATGAGAGGTAGTGCTATAAAATGAAACGAGCGTCAAGGGGAACGGGGACGATGGCGGGGGACGACAAAACGGCGCCCAAGTCTCCCAGCGGCAGTCAGACTCTGTTCCGAGGTCTCGATCTGTTGGACGTGGTCGCCGAGTCCGGAACCATCGCCTTGCCAGCGCTCGCCAAGCAGCTGGGCCTGACCCGCAGCACGACGCACCGCCTCGCCACCGCCCTGGTCGAGCGCCGGCTCCTGTCGCAGGCGCCGCGCGAGGGCTACAGCCTGGGCTCCAAGCTCCTGGAGCTGGGCTATCTGGCCAGCCAGCAGATGGACCTGCCGCGTATCGCGCGGCCGCATCTCGAAAAGCTCTGGGAAGACACCGAGGACACGGTGCACCTGGGCGTGCTGGACGATGACCGGGCGCTCTATCTCGACAAGCTGACCGGCCGACGCCGGATCAACATCAGCTCGCGCGTGGGCGATCGCCAGCCGATCCGCTCGACGGGCCTGGGCAAGGCGCTTGTGCTGGATGAGCGCGAGGACCGCTGGCGTACGCTCTATCGCTCCGAAGGCCCGCCCGCGCCAGGCGCGCCCGACGAAGCGCAATGGATCGACTGGATGCGCGACTACGCCCAGCGCGGAGTCGCCTTCGACCTGGAAGAAAACGAGGACCGCATCCGCTGCGTCGCCGCGCCGATCCGCGGGGCCTCGGGCCAGATCGTCGGGGCGATCAGCGTCTCCGGCGCGGCCCAGTACATGGACGACGACCGCATGAAGGCGCTTGTGGACGACGTCCGCGACACCGCCAACGCCATCGGTCGCGATCTCGGCTGGAACGGCAAGAGGACCACCGTCGGCAAGCGCTAGGCGGCGGTAACGGAGTGGAGGAACGATGCTTCTGAAGGACAAGGTGGTGCTGGTGACCGGCGCCTCGCAGGGGATCGGCAAGGCCGCCGCGATCGGCTGCGCCCGGCACGGCGCGGACGTGGCGATCAACTACCATTCCGACGAAGCGGGCGCGGCCGACGCCGTGCGCGAGATCGAAGCGCTTGGCCGTCGCGCGATCGCCGTGAAGGGCGACGTGGCCGAGGTCGACACCGCCCAGGCCTTCGTTCAAGCCGCCGTGCAAGCGTTCGGCAAGATCGACGTCTTCGTCAACAACGCCGGCATCTGCCCGTTCCACGCCTTCCTCGACATGCCGCCCGAGGTCATGGAGCGGACGATGAAGGTCAACCTGTTCGGCGCCTACTACATGGTCCAGGCGGCCGCCAATCAGATGGTCCGTCAAGGCCACGGCGGCGCGATCATCGCCGTCAGCTCGATCAGCGCGCTGGTCGGCGGCGGCATGCAGACCCACTACACCCCGACCAAGGCCGGGGTGCACAGCCTGATGCAGTCGACGGCCATCGCGCTGGGCAAGCACGGCATCCGCTGCAACTCGGTGCTGCCGGGCACAATCGAGACCGCCATCAACAAGGAAGACCTCTCCGACGTCGCCAAGCGCGAATACATGGAAGGCCGCATCCCGCTGGGACGCCTGGGAGAGCCCGACGACCTGGCCGGGCCCATCGTGTTCCTGGCCTCGGATCTCGCCAAGTACGTCACCGGCGCGGCCCTGCTGGTCGACGGCGGCGCCTTCGTGAACCTGCAGTAGGCCGATGATCGTCTCCTCCACGACCGACTTCCGCGAGGCGGCGCGACGCAAGCTGCCGCGTTTCCTGTTCGACTATATCGACGGCGGCGCCTATGCCGAGCGGACGCTTCAGCGCAACGTCTCCGACCTGGCCGACATCGCTTTGCGCCAACGGGTGCTGAAGGACGTCTCGGCCGGCGATCCCTCGACCACGCTGTTCGGCGTCAAGCAGGCCCTTCCGGTCGCCCTGGCGCCGGTCGGGCTGACGGGCATGTATGCTCGCCGGGGCGAAGTCCAGGCCGCCCGCGCCGCGGCTAAGAAGGGCGTGCCGTTCTGCTTGTCCACCGTGTCGGTCTGCGACGTCGACGAGGTCAGCAAGGCCTCGTCCGCGCCCATCTGGTTCCAGCTCTATGTTTTGCGCGACCGGGCGTTCATGCGCGACCTGCTGGTCCGGGCGCGCGAAGCTGGGGCGACAGCCCTCGTGTTCACGGTCGACATGCCCGTGCCCGGCGCCCGCTACCGCGACGCCCACTCGGGCATGAGCGGCCCGAACGCCGCCGCCAGGCGGATCGTCCAGGCGATGTTCAAGCCCTCCTGGGCCTGGGACGTCGGCGTGATGGGCCGTCCTCACACTCTGGGAAATGTCGCGCCGGTGTTGGGCGAGAACTCCGGCCTTGAGGACTTCATGGGCTGGCTGGGGGCGAACTTTGATCCGTCCATCCAATGGAAGGACCTGGAGTGGATCCGCGACCTCTGGAAGGGGCCGCTGATCATCAAGGGCGTACTCGATCCGGAGGACGCCAAGGCCGCCGCCGACATCGGCGCCGACGGGGTGGTGGTCTCCAACCATGGCGGGCGACAGCTGGACGGTGTGCTGTCCAGCGCCCGCGCGCTGCCGGCGATCGCCGAGGCGGTGGGAGACCGGCTGACCGTGCTGGCCGACAGCGGCGTGCGTTCGGGGCTCGACGTCGTGCGAATGCTGGCTCTGGGCGCCAAGGGAGTCCTGCTGGGCCGCGCCTTCGTCTACGCCCTGGCCGCGCGCGGCGAGGCGGGCGTGACCCAACTGCTGGACCTGATCGAGAAGGAGATGCGCGTCGCCATGGCCCTGACCGGCGTGCGCGACGTCGCCAGCATCGACCGATCCATTCTCGCGGAGTTGAAGTCGTGATCGCCGCTCTCGCGCTCGCGGCCGCCGTCGCGGCGACGCCGCCACGCGTCGTCATCGCCAGCGACTCCACGGCCGCCAACTACAGCGCCGAGCGCTACCCGCAGATGGGCTGGGGCATGGTGCTGAAGTGCTCGCTGGACCCGAATGTGGAGGTCGTAAACCTGGCGCGCGGCGGTCGCTCGACCAAGACCTTCATCGAGGAGGGGCTGTGGGACCAACTGGTCGCTCAGCTCCGCCCCGGCGACACCGTGCTGATTCAGTTCGGCCACAACGACGCCGACACCAAGAAGATGGAGCGCCATACAGATCCGAACGGCGCCTACGACGTCAATCTGCGGCGCTTCGTGGCCGACGTCCGCAAGGCCAAGGCGACGCCGGTGCTGGTCACCCCGATCGCCCGCTGGATGTGGGAGAAGGGCGAGCCCAAGGACGCCCACGGTCCCTATGCGGCGACGATCCATCGGGTGGCGCAGGACCTGAAGGTTCCGCTGGTCGACCTGGACGGCGACATGATGGCGGCGCTGAAGGCGAGGGGAGAGCTCGCCTCGCAAAGGCTCTATCTCCAGTACAAGCCCTATGACCACGTCGCGCGCTATCCCGAAGGGATCGCCGACGACACCCACATCAACGAGGCGGGGGCGCGTCTCGGCGCGGCGCTGGTTGCGACGCGGCTGGCGAGCCTGAAGCTGCCGATCTCGCGTCACGTTCAACCGGCGTCCGTCGCCGGTCAGCCGCGACTGGGCGGCCCCAGCTGTCCGGGAGACTGACCATGAAGCGCTCACCCGCCGTTCTGACCTTGGCGGTCATCGCGGCCGTCCTGACGACCGGACCCAGCCTCGCGGCGCCGAAGCCAAAACCCGCCGTGGCGGCCGCGCCGCTTTCCACCTGGTCGGCGGCGTGGTTCAGCGCGCCGCTGCCGCCGGCGGCGGTGGCCCGGCCGAACGAGGTGCGAGCCTTCACGGACGCCACCGTTCGCCAGGTCGTCAGGCTCAACCTCGGCGGCGACGCCGTCCGCCTACGGCTGACCAACGAACTGAGCGAACGGGGCCTGAAGGTCGGCGCGATGACCGTCGCGCTGGCGGACGCCGACGGGAAGCTCAAGGGGACGCCCGTTCCCGTCACCTTTGGCGGAAAGTCCGAGGCTTCGATGCCCCCCGGCGCGCCGCTGCTCAGCGATCCGATCGCGCTGCCGGTCAAGGCCATGGACCACCTGTCCGTCTCGACCTTCTATGTCGAGCCGACCGCGCCGGCCGGACACCGCATGCGCCTGTTCGTCTCGCCGCCCGGCAATCATACGGCCAAGGGCGAGGTCCCCGGCGAGCAGGCTCTGCGCGGCCCCGGCCTGATCTCCGGCGTCGAGGTGCGCGGCGCCAGCCAGAGGCCCGTGATCGTCGCCATCGGCGACTCGATCACCGAAGGCGCGCGATCCACGCCCGACGCCAACATGGGTTGGCCCGAGCAGCTGGCGGCGCGGCTCGCGGCGCGCGGCGTCGATGTCGCCGTAGTCAACGCCGGGATCAGCGGCGGCCGGGTGCTGCGAGAAGGGGCGGGCCCCAGCGCCCTGACCCGCTTCGATCGCGACGTGCTTTCGATTCCGGGTCTATCCAGCGTGGTCCTGCTGGAGGGTATCAACGATATCGGTCGCCCCGCCCAGCCGGGCTACGCCAGCGAGACCGTCACCGCCGACGATCTGATCGCCGGCTATCGCCAGCTGATCGCGCGGGCCCACGCGCGCGGCGTGAAGATCCTGGCCGGCACGCTGCCGCCGTTCGAGGGCGCGATGTACTTCCACGCCGCCGGCGAGGCGACGCGCCAGGCGGTCAATGCCTGGATCCGGACCAGCGGCGAGTTCGACGGCGTCATCGATTTCGACGCGGCGATGAAGGATCCCGGCAAGCCGTCGCGAATGCTGGAAGGCCTGCACAGCGGCGACTTCCTGCATCCTGGCGACGCCGGCTATGCGCGCATGGCCGAGGTGGCGGACAAAGCGCTGTTCGGCGGTCGTTGAGGCCGGCTCAGGGCCGCGTCTTGGCGATCTCCACCGCATAGACCTGGTTGGCGCCGTGCATGTTCGAGCGGAACACCAGCCACTTGGCGTCCGGCGTGAAGTTGACGTTCGGCTCCAGCCGATAGTCGTGGCCGCGCATGTCGACCAGGCGCTCGGACTCCAGGACGCCGGGGCTGATCAGGTGCTCGGCGCCGGGCGCGTGGATGCCCGCCACGTCCGGAATGGCGCGCGGCTTGAGCAGCACGATCCATTTGCCGTCGGAGGCGTGGGCGACCATCTCGCTGTCGCCGCCGTCGCCGGCGAAGAGCTTGCCGTCGGGCGACGAGTTGAAGTGAACCGACCAGTCATTGCGCTGGACGTGCAGCCAAGTTCGCTTGCCGGCCGCGATCTCGTAGTCCGCGACCCAGAAGTCCTCGCCGCGCGGGGTCTGCAGATCGTACCAGACGGTCTTGCCGTCGGCGCTGAACCACTCGTGGCCAGCGATCTCCATGTTCATGGTGCGGGTGTGGATCTTGACCGGCGCGTCGCCCGTCTTGTCGGTCCGCACCAGCCATAGCCGATCGACCTTGTGCCACGGCCCCTCGTGGCAGAACATCAGGAGGCCCGGATCGGTCGGCGAGAACTGCAGGTGGTTCAGCCAGTCCGCAGCCTGATGCACGACCTTGCGCTCGCCGGTGACCGTGTTGATCGTGAAGATCTCCATCGGGATGCGGCTGTCGAGGCGCGCATTCAGCTGCACCTCGCGCCCTTCGGCGTAGAACAGATCCTTTCCGTCGGCGCTTTTGACGTCGTCCGGGTTCTTGGGGAGGGCGTCGGCCAGGTTCGGCGGGATCGGGACGTCCGCGCGGACGGCGACGCCGGCCAGCAGGGTTTCGTCCGCATTGATCGTCTGGAAGCCGCCGCGATCCACCTTGGCGACCTCGCGGGTGACCTTGGTGTAGGGATCGGCGGCCATCACGACCTTGGGGCCCATGGGATCGGCGGTCAGCGCCTTCTCGTAGTAGACCGCCCCCGTCTTGCGGCCGACGAACAGCAGCTTGACCTTACCCTCGACGATCCTGGTCAGGGCGCGGGTCTTCAGGTCCATCGCCGTGACGCCGGTCGGCGTCGCGAAGACCAGTCGGTCGCCCTTGGGCGTATAGGCGTTGTAGTTGAAATAGAGGCTGGAGCTGCCGGGCTCGCGCGACAGGCGGACGATCCGGTGGCCGGTGGCCTTGTCGACCCACTCCACCGGCGGCTCGGGCGCGCCGGGCTTGGCGGTGGTCTGCAGGTCTTGGGCCTGCGCCAAGCCCGCCAGCAGCAGGGCGGCCGCGCCGCCGATCAGGAACGACTTCATTGCGAGGCCTTGCGGGTTACGATGGCCGCTGGCTTGGGCGTCTTCATGCCCTCGCCGAGATGGAAGCTCGTGTGCGGCGGCTGGTTGTAAGCGGTGTTCTGCCAGGCGATCGAGACGCGGTACTGAGGATCGTGCATCAGTGTCGCCAGCCGCCGCTCGGTGGGGTAGGGCGTGACGTAAATCCGCAGCGACCTGTTATCTTCCGCCCGCAGGATCAACTCTTCGCGCCAGTCGCCCAGGATGTCGGCCGACAGCGTCGGCGTGGCCTTGGTGCCGTTGTTCGAGGTCATGCCCTCGGCGGTGAGCAGCCGGACCGACTGGCCGGTCTTCCAGTCCCACTTGCTGATCTGGTTCCTGTCCAGCAGTTCCCGCAGCTCGTCGCCGTCCCACCAGATCGCGAAGTTGCTCTGGCGCGGATGCTTCACGCCTTCGATGACCTTGCCTTGGGCGGTGTAGAGCGCGTCCCGATTCGAGCCCCAGGCCTCGTCTCCAGAGAAGCGCGGATCGATGTCGGCGGCTAGGCCCCGCCCGGTGTCGTGATCGGTCGGCGTGCTCCAAAGAACCTTGCCGGTGCGCGCGTCCAACATGGCCGCGCCGACGCCGCCATTCGCCTTCGGGCTCTCGTGGACGCCGAACTTCTCCAGGCCCGGATGCGTCGGATCGAGGTCGCCCACATGCATGGCGTCGCCATGGAACAGGCGGGCGCTCCACAGGCCCTCGCCATTGTCGTCGATCGCCATGGAGCCGTAGAGGATCTCGTCGCGGCCGTCGCCATCCACATCGGCGACGCTGAGCTGGTGGTTGCCCTGGCCGCCATAGGCCTCGTTGCCAGGGGCGGCGCTGTCGAACAGCCAGCGCTGGGTCAGCTTGCCGTCGCGATAGTCCCAGGCGGCGATGGTCGAGCGCGCGTAGTAGCCGCGTCCCATGATGATGCTGGGCCGCTGGCCGTCCAGATAGGCCGTGCCGGCCAGGAAACGATCCGAGCGGTTGCCGTAGCCGTCGCCCCAGACCTGCGTCATCTGCTCGACGCTGGGCGCGTCCGTGCGCGGGTCGCGCGGGGGCGAGTAGGGCGCGCTGGCTAGCGCCTTGCCCGTCGCGCCTTCGAAGATGGTCAGGAACTCGGGGCCCTTGAGGATCCGCCCCTGAACCTTGGCGACCTTGGTCCCGTCCGGCTGGACGAAGGCGCCGGTGCGGTCGGCCTGGGGGCGCTCGCCGCCGGTCTCGCGCCAGTCGGCGTTGGGATCGCCCAGCGCTTTGCCGGCCCCGTCGATCGTCCCGTCGCTGGTGCGCACGGCGATCTCGGCCTTGCCGTCGCCGTCATAGTCATAGACCTCGAACTGGGTGTAGTGCGCGCCGGCCCGGATATTGCGGCCAAGATCGATGCGCCACAGCCGCCGCCCCTCCAGCGTATAGGCGTCGAGATGGACGTTCCCGGCATAGCCGCCGAAGGCGTTGTCCTTGGAGTTGGTCGGGTCCCACTTCAGAACGATCTCGTAGCGACCGTCGCCGTCCAGATCGCCGACGCTGGCGTCGTTGGCCGTATAGGCATAGGCCTCGCCGGCCGGTGTGACACCGCCCGGCGGCGGCTCGATCGGGATCGAGAGATAGCCTTCGGCCCAGACCTTGGCGGGCGCGCTGGCGGGGCCTTCCTGGCCCTTGCTGACCGGCCGCACCGTGTAGATCCCGGCGCCGGGCCTCCTGTCGACGAAGTTCGTGGCCCCGGTCAGCGGCTTGGCGTTCAGCTTCCGGCCATCGCGATAGACGTTGAAAGCCGCGCCGCTCGGATCGTCGCCCAGCAATCGCCAGCTGACCAGCACGCCGCCATCGACCGCCGGAACCGCCACGACGCCCCGATCCAGCGCCTCCATCCAACGCGGCGCGGCTTGAGCGGCGGCGCTGGCCTGCAGCAAGGCCAGGGCGCAGGCGCCGGCGGCGAGTCGGGTTCGGAAGAGCTTGTGCATGGCGGCCTCCCTCAAGCCTACGCGATCCCGCGACCGCCTGGTGGCGGCTTCTGGAGGCCGTGCGCGCGCCTGATCGGGACGTCGCGGTTACACCATGAAATCGTCGTTTTGTCTTCCCATAAATTGCATTGACATCTCAATATATGGCACTTAGGAATTTGTCCTAACAATGAGCCGTTGTGCGTGGAGCGCGTCCCATGGGGCGAGCTCCCGCGCCACAGGCGTCCGGTCGTCCTCAGTCGGGCGACAAGGCCATGTAAGGGAGGGACAACATGAAGTTCTCGACGGCTCGTCGCCGGAAGGCCGCCGCCACCGCGTCTATCCTGGCGCTGAGCGCCGGCATCGCCATCGCCGATCAGGCTGCGGCCCAGACCGCGCCCGCCAGCAACTCCGAGGCAACAGTCGTCGAGGAGATCGTGGTTGGCACCCGCGCCAGCCTGCAGTCCGCGATGAATCGCAAGAAGCGCGCGGGCACCATCTCCGACTCGATCGTCGCCGAGGACATCAGCCAGTTCCCCGACAAGAACGTCGGCGAGGCTCTGGGGCGCATCACTGGCGTACAGCTGGCGCGCGACTTCGGCGAAGGCAGCGCGGTGTCGATCCGCGGCGTCGAGCCCGACCTGAACCGGGTCGAGATCAACGGCATGAGCACGTTGTCCACGGCTGGCAACCTGCAGGTCTACGGCGGCGGCGGTCGTTCCAACGATTTCCGCGAGCTGGCCTCGGAGCTGGTCGCGTCCATCGACGTGTTCAAGGGCTTCACCGCCGACATGACCGAAGGCGGCGTCGGCGGCACGGTGTCGGTCAAGACCCGCAAGCCTCTGGACTTCAAGAAGCCGACCCTGTCGCTGACGGCCTCGGCCCAGAACCTCGACACCGCCAGCAAGTGGCGGCCGCGGGGGAACCTGTTCGCCGCGACCCGCCTGCTGGATGGCCGCCTGGGTCTGATGGCGAACGTCACTTACGACAAGGTCGACACGCGGGGCGACTATGTCCGCAACACGTCGTGGGGCCGGTTCGCCGACTTCGACAACTCGGCCAACAAGACGGTCGACTACTACAGCACCGCCTACAACGCGCAGATCAACGCCTTGGCCAAGGGCGTGACCACGGCGGCAGGCTGCAGCACGCTGACCACGCCCGACGCCACCCAGATTTCGACCACCAACCTGCGCACCGCTTGCCTTTCGCAATGGTACGATTACGCCCCGCGCACCGCGCGTTATGGCGTCTGGACTCGGAACGATGAGCGCATCTCCGCCGAGTTCACCGCCCAGTACCGCTTTACCGACAAGATCGACGCCTGGGTCAGCTACAATCGCAACGAGCGCAAAAACCGTCTCAACGACATCAACTACGGCACCGACTTCACGTCGGTCACGCGTCTGCGTAACGCCGCCTCGGCCACAGCCTGCTCGGCCACCGACACGACGGCGTCGTCGGTCAAGGTCGACGCCAACCACAACGTCACGTCCTACACGCTGGGCAATTGCCTGACCACGTCGGCCGCCGGCGGCTACGGCGGGTTCGGCATCAGCGCCCGCGATTTCTCGAACGACACCAGCAGCAACTACTACAACTTCGGCGCCAACTACCGCGGCGACCGCCTGCAGGTGGAGTTCCAGGGCTCCAAGGCCGACACCAGCAACGTCGCTCAGACCAACAATGTCAGTGTAACCTTCGACACGCCCGGGATGGCGGTGACGCTGGACCCGGCGACCGGCAATCCGTCGTTCGCCTTCGCGAGCGGCTACAGCCCGTCCGACGCCTCGGCGATCCGCCAGTGGCAGATTCAATACCGTCCATCCAACGCGGCCTCTAAGGAAGAGCAGTACAAGCTCGACTTCGACTACGACACGCGCCTGCCGTTCATCCCGAAGATCGAGTTCGGCGGTCGTGCGACCGACTTCTCGACCAAGGGCTATGGCTACGGCGGCTTCATCCTGAACGCCGGCTCGAACCCATACTCGACCGCCGACGACACCGTCATCTACTCGAACGCCGTCAACTCGACGGCCACGATCCTGTCGTCCCAGGCGCTGGATCAGACCAGCCCGGTCAACGCTTCGGCGGCTTCGACGACGGGTTACTGGTCGACGACCGAGACCTGGTCGCGCGCCTTCTCGAATTCGGTCTTCGCTCAGGCGATGACGGGCCTGCCCAGCGACTTCTATTTCGGGGGCGGCTCGATCCCGTCGACCTGGAACTATCCCAACTTCAGCTCGGTAGCGCAGTACCTCGATACTTCGCACTTCAACCTGAACAATCTCGAGCGGACCACGGGCAGCGATGGCAAGAGCTATGGCCAGTTCCCGTACTACATCGCCGAGAAGACCGACGCCCAGTACCTGAAGTTCAACTACGAGTTCCCGCTGGGCGCCTACGACGTCGAAGGCAACTTCGGTTGGCGTCGGGTCCACACCGAGACTTCGGGCAGCGGTGTCTCCACGCGTCAGCAGACCTATGCGGCTACTAACGGCGGCTCTTCGACGACCTACACAATCGGCAACTCGCTCGCGAGCATGAAGAAGAGCTACACGGTGTGGCTGCCGAGCTTCAACGCGGGACTGTGGGTCATCCCGAACCGGCTCACCGCTCGCGCGGGCTTCGCCCAGCTGATGGCCCGTCCGCGGATGGACTTCCTGATGCCGACGGTGACCTGCACCACCGACAACTCGCCCGACGCGAACGGCGAGTTCGACGAACCGAGCTGCAACGCCGGCAATCCGGAGCTGAAGCCCTATCGCGCCAACCAGTACGACCTGTCGTTCGAATACTATCCGAACCAGGACACCCAGGTCTCGGTCGGCCTGTTCAAGAAGGATATCGAGTCGTTCTACGTCTCCAGCCGCACCTTGATCGGTAAGCGCGACGTGTACGGCGATGGTACGCTGTACAACTACAACACCTACATCAACGGCGACGGCGCCAAGATCTCGGGCGTGGAAATCACGGCCAAAACCGCTTTCACCTTCCTGCCGGGCTTGCTTTCGGGCCTCGGCGTCGACGCGAACTACACCTACCAGAAGGCCAAGAACGTCCGCCTGTACTCGCAGCTCGACGGCTCGCCGCTGCCGTTCCCGGGCCTGTCCTCCGACAGCGCCAACCTGACGGTCTGGTACGACAAGGGTCCGATCAACGCCCGTCTGGCCTACAACTACCGGTCCAAGTATCTGGTCTCGGCGGCCGATAACTCGGGCCAGCCGGTCTACCGTGACCCGACCGGCTATCTCGACGGCAAGATCACCTGGAAGCCGCAGCAGCTGTTCGGCGTCCAGAACATCTCGTTCTTCGTCGAAGGCAAGAACCTGACCAAGGAAGAAGAGCGCTCGACCGCTGGCGACATCCGCCTGACCGAGCTCGGCTATTTCGGCCGCCGCTTCTTCGTTGGCATGGGTCTGAAGTTCTAGGGCGCGACTAGGAGCGAGGCGCGGCGGGCGCCTCGCGCCTTCGTTTTGCTTTTCGCGACCGGAAAGAAGCCGGCCGGGGACTTCCGCCCCGCGCCGGCCTTTTTTTCTGCGTGGGTTGTCAGCGGCCCAGGCGGGTAACCGCAAAGTCTCGGATGCGCAGATGGCTCTGCGTGGTCCGCAGGCCGAACCAGCCGCGGCGATAGGGCGCTGGATCGTCGAGGTCGAACAGCCGCCGGCCGTCGCTCCAGTATTCGATGCGCGAACCGTCGGCGACGAGCCGCACCGAAGTCCAGCGGTTGGGCGTCAGCATCTCGTCCGGCGCGCCGTGGTCGTGGCGCGGCAGCAGCGGGCGTTCGCCGGGGCGACCGACATAGCGCCGGAAGCGGGTGGTCGTATTGCCGTTGCCGCCCTGACCGACATAGTAGGTCTCCAGGGTGTCGTAGTCGGCGAAGGCGCCGCTTCGGCGATGCTTCAACGGCGAGCCGCCGCCGACCTCGCGCGCCATCCAGAAGGCGTTCAGGTCGCTGACCCGATCGTAGGGGCCGCCCTCGGACACCGCCATGGCCTGGTAGGTGATCGCGATCGGGCCGACCAATTCGGGCTTGAACCAGGCCGTCAGGCCCGCCGGCGTCATTATATCCAGCACGCCGTCGCGCGCCGTCACGACAGCCGGCTTTTCCGCCTCCACGACCCATTGGCCAAGGCCCTGGCGGAAGTCATCGGCGAACAGGCGGCTTGGCGGCGGCTCGGCGGCGAAAGGCGTCGCGGCGAGGCTCGCCAGCAGGCTGCGGCGGTCCAGCATCAGGCGGTCTCCGTCTCGCGGACATTCTCGAACCAGCGCTCCGGACGCGGATCCGGGGCGACCGTCTCGATCACGAGGTTTTCGATCTTCAGGCCGTCCACGTGCCGCGCCCACAGGCCGTGGGCGGGGGAGGGGCCGAACATGCTGGGCTCGGGATAGGCTTGCGGCAGGTCACCGGGCCGCCGTTCGGCCCATGCGGGCGATCCGCCGCCCCTATAGGACAGGCGGATGTTCGACAGGGTGACATCCTTGATCGGCGAGTCTGGCAAGCCGGCGATCGTGGCGGCGTAGTCCGGCAGGATGTCGGTCGCCTCGATGTCGCGCAGGACGATGCCGCGCATCGCGCCCAGGGGCGCGCCCTCCGGCCCTCGACGTCGGTCGCCGACGCGCAGGAAGATCGGCGCGGTGGTGACCTCCCGCATCACGAGGCGCTCAGCGACGACGTTCTCCATCGTCCCGCCGTCGACCACCTCCAGCGCCAGGCCGCGCGACCGAGTGAAGCGGCAGTCGCGGATGACGATGTCCCGAAATCCGCCGTTCGACTCCGTGCCCAGCTTGATGCGGCCGGTGACGCGGTCCTGGTCGGGCGCGAGCTGCTGGGTCCGGCCGAAGGTTCCGTCCAGCATCGTGCCAAGATCGAAGCCGCTGACCTCGCAGTGCTGGATGGTCACGCGCTCGTTGGGAATGACCTCGCCAAGGGCCAGCGAGCTTTTGAGCACGATGGCGTCGTCGTTGGGGGTGTTTACGCGACACCCGGACACCAGCACGTCCCGGCAGGCGTCGATGTCCAGCCCGTCGCGATTGGTGTCGATGAGGAGGTCGCGCAGCACTAGGTCCTCACATCCCGTGGCCAGCACCGCGAAGTGGCCGCCTCGGAAGATCGTCAGGCCCTCGATCCGCGCCCGCCTCACGCGCTTGAGAGCGATGGTCTTGTTACCGAGCCCCGCCATCGCCTCGATCGCCGGCGACAGCTCAGCCAGGGTCTCCGCGGACAGGCCGGCCATGCTCAGCGGAAACTCGCCGGCTTGGCGCGACCAGCGCGAGCCTGGGCCTTCGCGGGTGAGGCCGGCGCCGTCGATGAGGCCGGGACCCAGGATCGCGACGTCCTCGAGATCCTCGCCCCAGATCAGGCTGTTGCGCCAGTGGCTGTGCCCGAAGTCCTGCCAGAGATCGTGCGGATTGGGCCCGGCCGGATCATAGGCGCCGGCGTGACGCGCCGGATCGGCCGCCTCCAGCACGCATCCTTCCTCCAGCCGCAGGGTGACGCCGCTGAGCAGCCGGATCGAGAAGGACAGATGGCGACCCGCCGGCAGAACCACATCGCCGCCGCCGCGTGCATGGGCACGGACGATCGCCGCGTTGATCGCGTCGGTCGCCAGGGCGGGACCGCCTCGCGTCATGCGTAGAGACCATGCCGTCGAAAGAAGACGTCCAGCGCCAGCATGGACGGGGCGATCTGGACGTCCGGCCCCTTCAGGCCAAAGCCGTGGCCGCCGACCTCCTGCAGGTGCATCTCGACGGGGATCTTCCTGGCGCGGAGGGCTTGCCACATCAGGACGCTGTTCTCGACCGGGACCACCTTGTCGTCCGCCGCGGCGGCGATGAAGGTCGGCGGGGCGTCGGCGGGCACGTGCTGCTCGGCCGACACGGCCTGGCGCTGGGCGTCTGTCGGGTTCGGGCCCAGCAGTTGCTTCAGCGACTGGCCGTGGGCGTAGGGCGCCGTACCGGTGATCACGGGATAGAACAGGCCGGCCGCGAAGGGACGGGTCGGCAGCTTGTCGGCCTCGTCGACCGGCGCGTAGGTCTCACGACCGTACTGGGTGGCGAGCCGCGCGGCGACGTGACCGCCAGCGGAGAAGCCGATCACCGCGACCTTGGCCGGATCGACGCCTAGCGAGTGCGCGCGCGCCCGGATCAGCCGGATGGCGCGCTGAGCATCCTGCAGCGCCACGTCGGGACCGGCTTCCCAGCCATCGGCGGGTAGGCGGTAGTCCATGACGAAGGCGGTGATCCCCAGGCTGGCCAGCCACGCATCGATCGGGCCGCCGTTCTTGCCGACCGCCACGCGCACATAGCCGCCGCCGGGAATCATCAGCACCGCCGCGCCGTTCGGCTTGGCGGGGCGGCGCATGGTCAGCCAGGGCTTGGTCACGTTCAGGAACGCGGTGTCGTTTGGATCACCGCCCGGCGTGCGCAGGATCACTTGCTCGGTGACGGTGACCTTCTCGCCGCCGGGCGCGCCCTGGGGCCAAAGGTCCACGGTCTCGACGGCCGACGGGGCGTTCTGAGCGCGAGCGACGACGGGCAGGGCGGCCATGCCGGCGGCGAGGGCCAGCAGGGCGCGGCGGTCAGTTTCCACGGAGCTGCTCCTGGCTGGCGGCCGCGCTGGGCGGCAGGGCGAAGGTGTCGGGCGAAGGCGGACGGGCCGGGTCAAACGGCGCCAAGTCGGTCGCCAGGTGCGCGGCCAGGGCGGGAACGCTGGCGCGGAGGCCTTCCACCACGCAGCGCGCCAGTTGATAGGCGCCGTAGTTGTTGTGGTGAGTCAGGTCCTTGCCCCCGTCATTGAACGCCTTCCAGGCCTCCTTGGGCCCGAGCGCCTCGTAGAACACGGCGCTCATGGCGTGCAGGTCGATCAGCGGAACGTCCAGCGCGTGCGCCGTCTCGCGCATGGCCTTGGGATAGTCGCCCAGCGTGTCGACCACCTTGCCGGCCGCGTCGAAGCGGTGGCGATGCATCGACGTGACGAACACCGGCGTCGCGCCGCGCCGCCGCGCTTCGCCGGCATAGACGCGCAGATAGTCGCGATAGGTCGTGGCGGCCTCGGCGTAGCTCTGCGGCCACTGGGTCTTCTGGTCGTTGTGTCCGAACTGGATCAGCATCCAGTCGCCGGGCTTGATCTCGCTGAGGATCTTGTCGAGGCGGCGCTCGATCAGGAACGATTTGAGCGTCTCGCCGGACTCGGCGTGGTTGGCGACCGAGATCTCGGGCTTGAAGAAGCGGGGCAGCATCTGGCCCCAGCCGGCGGCCGGCTCGAAGCGCTGATCGGTGACGGTGGAGTCGCCGGCCAGGAACACGGTCGGGACGGTGACGGGCTCGACGCGCAGGCGGCGGATGGCGGCGGTCGGGCCGAGAAGCTCGAGGGTCAGCTTGTCGTCCCAGTCGTAGCTGCCTTCCTCGCGCGGATTGAGCAGCACCCGGGTCTCGCCCGGCGCGTTCGGCGGCGGCGGGGCGAGATCGGGCCGGCGCACATTGACGACGATTGTCCGGCGCTCGGTCTTGCCTGCGGCGACGGGGACGCTCTCGAGCATTAGCCGTCTGGACTCGGCCTTGACGGTGGTCTCCGAGGCTTTGGCGGCGCCGAGCTCCAGGGTGACGCGATAGTCGCCTTCGGGAACGCGAACCGAGAAGAGTTGGCCAGGGCCCGGCTCCCAGCCATGGCCCGTGGAGGAGTCGTAAGGGGTCCGAGGCGCTGTCTCTAAATCAAAGGCCCACACGGGCGCGACCTCCCTGGCCAGCGAGATGCTAGGCGCGAGCGCGAGGCCCGTCAGCAAGGTGCGCCGATCCAGGATCATGCCGCCTCCCTCGCGCGCAGAGTCCGCTCTCTTGGTAGCGGCGCTCGCTGACGGATTCAATGTCAAAATGCAGGATATTGTCCTGTTATATGGGAATTAAGGGGTGGCCGTTTGCGGCGTATCGTTCGCGACCACGGGGGGCGCCGGACGCGTCGTGCGCCACAGGATCAGGCCCAGGGCGCCCAGGGTCAGCTCGCGCAGTCGTCGCAGCAGCGATAGGGCCATCGCCTGGTCTGGCGAAAGGCCCAGCGCGCCGCCCAGCAACAGATAGCCGCCTTCCTGCACGCCCAGCGCTCCAGGAATGGCGAAGCCCACGACCTTGGCCGTCTGCGCCAGTCCCTCGACGATCAGCGCCTGGACCAGGGTGGGATGCAGGCCCAGCGCCCACATCGACACATAGGTCTCGAAGGCTCCCGCCAGCCAGGCCGCCATGTGCCAGGCCCAGGAAGCGCCGATCTCCTTCCGACGCGCGCCGATGTCGCGAAAGGCGTCGCCCAGCGCGCCGACGCGGCTCGCGATCGCGGTCCAGCGCTGCGAGAACTGTCCGATCCGCCGGCCCACCCCCGCCTTGTGGGCGACGAACAGGCTGGCGGCGATCAGCGCCACGACACCGACCAGCGTCAGGCCGGCCTGCGCCAGGCGCGGATCGCGCAGCGTGACAAGGGCCACCGCCAAGCTGGCCAGGACGAACAGGACCAGACCCACCGTGCCGGCCAGGACGTCGACGACGCAGCTGGCCGTGCTCTCGGCCAGGCTGAGGCCCTTACGAACGGCCAGCTTGGCGCGGACCACTTCGCCGCCGACCTGGGCCACGGGCAGCAAGGCGTTGACGGCCTCCTTGATCAGCCGCAGGCGAAACAGGAAGGGCAGGGAGGGGCGGCGGTCGGGCGGCAGGAGAACTTGCCAACCGACCGTGGCGAAGAACGTCACCGGAAGATGGGCCACGATGACCAGAACGGCCTGCCAGCCGACCTGGGCGAGGATTTCGCGCACGGCGCCGGCGCCGTGCGTGGCCAGAAGGATCGCTAACAGCGCGACGCCGGCGGTCAGCAGCCAGCCTCGCGCCGACGCCCCGCGCTTACCCGCCTTTTCGGTCATGCCGCCGAGCGCGCGCGAGCGGTCGGGGCCGCTCCCAGTTCGCGATAGACGTCCAAGACGGCCGCGCAGATCGCATCCCAGTCGTAGGCGGCGCTGGAGGCGCGGGCCGTCCTGCCGATCCTCAAGCGGCGCAGCGGCTCGGCGATCAGGGCGCGAAGGGCCGCCGCATAGCTCGCCGCGTCCGCGCTCGGCGCCAGGACGCCGTCTTGGCCGTCGGTGATCAGGGCGCTGGTGCTGGGGGCGCGGGGACACAGAACCGCCAGGCCCGCCGCCATGCCTTCCAGGCTGGCGTTGCCGAACGCTTCGGTCAGGCTGGGATTGAACAGGATGTCGGCGCTGGAGACGGCGCGGCCCAGGGCGTCGCCGTCCAGATGACCGGTGAAGATCGCGTTCGGCGCACGCTCTTCGAGGAAGGCGCGAGCGGGACCGTCGCCGATGATCAGCGGACGGATCGGCTGGTCGGCGAGGAGGGTCAGGGTCTCGGCCAGGACGTCGAGGCCCTTTTCCATGACCAGACGACCCAGGAACGCGACCACGACTTCGTTGTCGGCGATCCCCTGCGACCGCCGCCAGGCCATGTCCTTGCGCTCGGGCGAGAACCGGCCGCGATCGACGCCGCGTCCCCACACCCGCACTCGGTCGCCAAGGCCCTGCTCGCGCAGGAGGTCCGCGATCGGCGCGTTCGGCGCCAGCACACGGTCGCAGCCGCGATAGAAGCGATCCAGATAGCGCTCGACGGTCGGCCGCAGCCAGTCGAGGCCGTAGTAGGATAGGTAGGTCTCAAAGCGCGTATGAAGGCTGGCGACCACAGGCAGTCCGGCGGCGCGCGCCCAACGACCAGCCTGCGAGCCGAGAAGATCCGGGGCCGAAAGATGGACCATGTTCGGCTGGAAGGCGGCCAGGTCGGTCTTGAGGCTCGGGGTCAGGCCCAGCGCCAGGCGATATTCGCTACGCCCGGGGATGGCGACGGACGGCGCCGAGACCAGGTCGCCGGCGGGCTCGAAGGCCGGGGTGTCCGTGGTCGGCGAATAGACGCGGACCGTCGCGCCAGCCTCGATCAGATAGGCCGCAAGGCGATTCAGCGCCTGGTTGGAGCCGTCACGCGTGTAGTTGTAGTTGCCTGAGAAAAGGGCGAGGCGAAGGCCTTCGGCGGGCTTTTCCTCAGCGGGCTGACGAATATTTCTTTCCGCGCGCTGCACGACGCCTCCTGGTCTGACTCCGAGGCCCCCACCCGAATATGACAATGGGCATATGGTGGAATGGTTCAGGTTCCGGAAGGGGAAGGCCATCGGTCATCCCCACAATCTTTGGGGCAAGCTGAACCGAAGCTGAACCATGGGGTGCGGCGGATCGGCTGCCGACAAGAAGCGATCGACCGTTGCCGATTGATCCCCCTCGCGAAAAAAGAAGCCGCCGAGGCTTGCGCAACGGAAGGCGGGCGGCTTTTGAGGGGGCGTGCGGACTTGCCGCGAGGCTGGTTCGTGCTCAGTTATGCGCTCGCGGCCGCCCGGTTCGCGGTCCGACGATTCCTTGCGGGCTATAACAAGCCCCGATCCAGCGAGATTTTTAGAACGACATGCAGCCGGTCAAGACCCTCATCCTCGCCGCCGGTCAGGGCAAGCGGCTGTCGCCGCTGACTGACGATCGGCCCAAGTGCCTGGTGGAGCTGGCCGGCAAGACGGTCCTGGAATGGCAGCTGCGCCATCTGCATCAGGCGGGCGTGCCGGAGGCGGTGGTGGTCACCGGCTTCCGTAGCGATCTGGTCGAAGCCGAGATTGCGCGCCTTTCGCTGCCGGGCATGGTCGTCCGCACGCTCTACAACCCGTTCTACAGCGTGACCGACAACCTCGCGACGTGCTGGCTGGCGCGCGACGAGATGCGCGGCGGGCCGTTCATGATCCTCAACGGCGACACCTTGTTCGAGCCGGCCATCGCCGAGCGCCTGATCAGCGCGCCGGACGCGCCGATCACGGTGACCGTGGACCGCAAGGCGGGCGGCTACGACGCCGACGACATGAAGGTGTTGACCGAAGGCGACGCCCTGCGCGCCATCGGCAAGACGATCACCGAATACGACGCCGAGTCGATCGGCTTCCTGCGCTTCAACACGGAGGGCTCGGCCCTGTTCGTGAAGACGCTGGAGGCGATCATGCGCACGCCCGAGGGGCTGAAGCGCTGGTATCTCAGCGTGATCAACGAGATCGCCCAAAACCACGACGCCGTGCGCGTGCGCTCGATCGAGGGCCTGGACTGGGCCGAGATGGACTTCCCGGAGGACCTGGTCCGCAACCGGGCCCTGACGGCGCAGTGGGCCGCCAAGGAGGCCGAGGCCGTTTAGGCCTCGCCTACCAATTCCCGAACGAGATCCAGGTCGGACGGCTTGTCGACATCGACGGCCGCCAGGCCATC
>Ga0247725_1000734_pt1 | contig 20757 bp, 15 predicted proteins | sample OKSTACKMCFT3sol_FD_183021 | JGI IMG/M metagenome (GOLD analysis project Ga0247725, IMG submission 183021) | Subsurface sediment microbial communities from gas well in Oklahoma, United States - OK STACK MC-FT3-sol | ecosystem: Environmental > Terrestrial > Deep subsurface > Rock core/Sediment...
CCTGTCCGCCAGCACGGCGCGGCCTGTACGACCCCTCACCCGACCCACTTCGTGGGCCACCCTCTCCCGCAAGGGGAGAGGGAAACCGACGCCCACCCTTCTCCCCTTGCGGGAGAAGGTGTCGGCGGAGCCGACGGATGAGGGGTCGATAGTCCTCTCCGCCGCCGCCCGACCTGTCCGCCAGCACGGCGCGGCCTGTACGACCCCTCACCCGACCCACTTCGTGGGCCACCCTCTCCCGCAAGGGGAGAGGGAAACCGACGCCCACCCTTCTCCCCTTGCGGGAGAAGGTGTCGGCGAAGCCGACGGATGAGGGGTTGATAGTCCTCTCCGCCGCCGCCCGACCTGTCCGCGATCACGGCGCGGCCTGTACGACCCCTCACCCGACCCACTTCGTGGGCCACCCTCTCCCGCAAGGGGAGAGGGAAACCGACACCCACCCTTCTCCCCTTGCGGGAGAAGGTGGCCGCGCAGCGGCCGGATGAGGGGTCGATAGTCCTATCCGCCGCCGCCCCCGCCGCCCCCGCCGCCCCCGACCGCCCCAGGTCGGGCCAAGCCTTACATCTCTTGGAGGCTGCAGCGTGCTGGACGGGACGGGTTGGTCAAGGATCGGCCTCCGGCCGGCCGCGCCGCGGCGGCGCTCCGCGCCGTCCTTGAGCAACCCGTCCCGCCCAGCGATCGTCTCGCCGTGAGATGTAAGGATTAGTGACGCTAGCGCGCCTGTTCAGGTGGTTTGCCGGCGGGTAAAGCTGACCGCGCTCGTCGCTACACCTGGAAGACTGAGGAGCACCCATGGCGCGTGGGATGCCCATAGATGGCACGGGACGTCGTTCAAGACGACCAACCCTGCGAGAGCAGGTTCGTGCTCGCGTACTCAACTGCATTTACTGCGGTGGGGTAAATATCGCGGACACGATCGATCATATGCCGCCAAAGGTAATTTTCCACGGCGATCATAGACCGCAGGGCCTAGAGTTTCCTGCGTGTGAGGATTGCAATCGATCCGCCGGTATAACGGATACGGTGGTGGGATTGCTTTCACGGCTTTACCCGCCATCAGAAGATCAGCAACGCAGCGACGAGGTCACCCAGCTTCTTCAGGCCGTTGCGAACAACGCGCCGGGCGCATTGGAAGAGATGCTGGTTTCTTCCGCCAGGAGCCGGCGCCAACTCATACGCGAGGGCCTCCCCGAAGAGCTTGGACTTCTCAATGTGGGAGGACCAATCGTTACGTCTCACCTAGAAGCCTTTGCTGCTCGGCAAGCGCTTGCGATGCACTATCAGCGGCTTGGGACGCCCGTTCCGTTGGGTGGAGGCGTTGTGTGTCGGGTTTTCTCGAATCTCGATGCGCTCCGGGGAGGTATTCCGGACGCGATCTTCCAAATGGTGGGAGAGCCAGAGACCCTGCGGCAGGGAAGGCGCTGGGAGGTAGGCGAACAATTTTTGTATGGCGCTCGCGCCGTCGAAGAACGGACCATGGTGGCGAGCTACGCCCTATTTAGGCAGTCCATAGCCTTCTTTACAGTCTCTGCGATCGATGTACGCCATCTAACAGAGGCGATGACTGCTGGCGCGCGTCTGATTAGGCCGGGGAACTTCCGAGCTAATGCTCTTCCGCATTTCCGGCTAAGTTACTGGATATCGGGCATCCGGCTGTAGCAGTATCTAGCAGCGTGAGGACTCCTCCCCCCTTCCCCCACACGCCCCAATCCGCTACACCGCCCCCCGCAATGACCCGCACGCCGCACCATCACGGCCACCACCACCATCCGACCTCGCCTCGCGGGATCGGCCGGGTCCGCTCGCTCTAGAAGCAAGCCCCCAGCCAGCCCCCGCCTAGCGGATGGGGCTTGGCTCAAGCGCCATCCGTCGAAGCCTTGAAGTTCTAAGGACCGACGATGACCACCGCCTCCGACGACAACACCCCGCAAGACTTCCGCCCCGAGGCCCGCGCCCCCCGAGGCTTCGCCGACAAGCGCGCGCGCGACCTGCGGGCGGAGCGCTCGATCCTGGAGGCGGTGTCGGCGGTCTATGAGCGCTACGGCTTCGAGGCGCTGGACACCGGGGCGTTCGAATACGCCGACGCCCTGGGCAAGTTCCTGCCCGACAGCGACCGGCCCAACGAGGGCGTCTTCGCGCTGCAGGACGACGACGACCAGTGGATGGCGCTGCGCTATGACCTGACCGCGCCGCTGGCCCGCTTCGCCGCCCAGAACTGGGAGACCCTGCCGAAGCCCTTCCGCCGCTACGCCTTCGGGCCGGTGTGGCGCAACGAGAAGCCGGGGCCGGGGCGCTTCCGCCAGTTCATCCAGTGCGACGCCGACACGGTGGGCTCGGCCCGTCCGGAGGCCGACGCCGAGATCATCGCCATGGCCGTCGAGGGCCTGGAGGCCGCGGGCCTGCCGCGCGGGGCGGCGGTGCTGAAGATCAACAATCGCAAGCTGCTCAATGGCCTGCTGACCGCCGCGGGCGCCGACAGCGCCGGCCAGAAGCTGGCCGTGCTGCGCGCGGTCGACAAGCTGGACCGCCTGGGCGTCGACGGGGTCCGGCTGCTGCTGGGCGAAGGGCGGCTGGACGAGAGCGGCGACTTCACCAAGGGCGCGGGGCTGAAGGGCAAGGCCGTCGACCAGGTGCTGGACTTTGTCCAGGCCGGCTCTTCTGGCGGGCGCGCGGCGACGCTGGACAATATCGCGCGCGTGATCGGCGGCTCGGCCGAGGGCGACGAGGGCCTCTTGGAGCTGTCGCGGATCGACGCGGCCCTGACCAGCCTGGGGATCGCCGACGATCAGGCCTTCATCGACCCGTCGATCGTCCGCGGGCTGGAATACTACACCGGCGCGGTGTTCGAGGCCGAGCTCTTGCTCAGCACCACCGACGAGAAGGGCAACAAGGTCACCTTCGGCTCGATCGGCGGCGGCGGGCGCTATGACGACCTGGTGGCGCGGTTCACCGGCAATGTGACGCCGGCGACGGGCTTCTCGTTCGGGGTGTCGCGCCTGGCGGCGGCGCTGCGGGCGGCAGGACAGGAGGCCGGAGGCCTCGCAAGAGGTCCGGTGGTGGTCATCGCCTTCGACGACGCCCACATGCCGGAATACTTCTCCGTGGTCGGAGAATTGCGCGCGGCGGGCATCCCGGCCGAGGTCTATCTGGGGACCTCGGGCATGCGGCCGCAGATGAAGTACGCCGACCGGCGCCTGTCGCCCGCGGCCATCATGCTGGGCGGCGACGAGATCGCGGCCGGCACGGTGACGATCAAGGACCTGGACCTGGGCCGCGAGCTGGCCTCGGGCGTCGCCGACAACGCCGCCTGGAAGGCCGAGCGTCCCGGCCAGCAGACCATTCCGCGCGGCGAGCTCGTCGCCGCTGTGCGCAAGATCATTGGGGGCTAGTTCGTGAGGCTCGAGCGTTCCATTCCGGCGGAGGCGCTCGACGCCATCCGCGCGCCGCTTCTGGCCGCCGGCGCCGCGCCGACCGACGCGCCGGTGCTGCAGCCCTTGGGCCTGCTGCTGGACCTGGCCGGCGAGGCCATGCGTTCGCGATTGTTCGTCGTCTCCGGCGACGGCGGCGAGGAGGCGGCCCTGCGCCCCGACTTCACCGTCGCCGTGGCGCGGCAGCACTTCGCCGGCGGCGCGGCGAGCGGCCGCTACCGCTACGAGGGCAAGGCCTTCCGCGTGGCCCCGCGCGGCAGCGATCGCGCCGAGGAGTTCCTGCAGATCGGCGTCGAGGCCTTCGAGGCCGGCGATCCCATCGCCGCCGACGCCGAGATGGCGGCCCTGGCCTGGGCGGCCTCGGCGGCCGGCGGGCGCGGGGACCTCTCCTTGGTGCTCGGGGACGTGTCGCTGTTCGCGGCCTTCGTCGATAGTCTCGATCTGGCCGCGCCCCTGGCCGCCCGCCTGAAGCGCGCCTTCGCCAAGCCGCGCCAGCTGAAGGCCGAGCTGGATGGCTCGCCGGAGCGCGGACTGGCTGCGGACGAGGATAAAGGCCGCATCGCCGCCCTGCTGGCCGGCCTGCCCGAGGCGGAAGCCTCCGCGGTGCTGCAGGAGCTGTGGTCCCTGGCCGGCATCGAGCCCGTCGGCGGCCGCCGCCCGGCCGAGATCGCCCGCCGCCTCGTGGAGAAGGCGCAGACCGCCAAGGCCGGCCGTCTGGACGCGGAGCAAGCCGCCAAGGTCCGCGCCTTCCTGGCCGTCTCCGATCGTCCGGAGGCGGCGCTCGACGCCATCGCGGGGCTCGCTGGCCCCAACGACGCCGCGCTGAAGGCCGCCGTCGCTGGCTGGCGTTCGCGCCTCTCGGGCATGGCCGCCCGGGGCGCGCCCCTGGACCGCATGACGCTTGCCGCCGCCTTCGGGCGGGCCTTCGGCTACTACGACGGCTACCTGTTCGAGGTCCGCTCGGCGGGCCTGGGCGATGAGCGGCCCATCGCCGCCGGCGGTCGCTACGACGGTCTGCCGGGCAAGCTCGGCGTCTCCACCACCAACACCGGCGCGGTCGGCTTCATGGTCCGTCCCGCGCGCGCCTATGCGGGAGGCGGCGAATGACGTCTGCTCCGATGATCTTCGCCATCCCGTCCAAGGGCCGCCTGAAGGACCAGGTCGAGGCCTGGCTGGCCGAATGCGGCTTCAAGCTGGAGATGACCGGCGGGGCGCGCGGCTACTCGGCCGAGCTGTCGGGCCTGCCGGGCGTCTCGGTGCGCCTGCTGTCGGCCGGCGACATCGCCGCGGGCCTCGACAGCGGCGACCTGCACCTGGGCGTCACCGGCGAGGACCTGCTGCGCGAGCGCGGCGACGACATGGACAGCCGGGTCATGCTGCTGCGGGCCCTGGGCTTTGGTCGCGCCGACCTGGTCGTGACCGCGCCCAAGAGCTGGCTCGACGTCGACACCATGGCCGATGTCGACGAGGTCGGGCACGCGCACCTGGCCAAGACCGGCCGCCGCCTGCGGGTGGCGACCAAGTACGTGACCCAGACCCGCGCCTTCTTCGCCCGCCACGGCGTCGCCGACTACCGCATCGTCGAGAGCAGCGGCGCGACCGAGGGGGCTCCCGCCGCCGGCGCGGCCGAGCTGGTCGTGGACATCACCACCACCGGCGCGACCCTGGCCGCCAACGGCCTGAAGATCCTGTCCGACGGCGTGATCCTGAAGAGCCAGGCCCAGCTGACGGCCTCGCTGCTGGCGGGCTGGAACGGCGAGCAGCTGGACGCCCTGCGGCGGCTCTTGTCCGTGGTCGAGGCCAAGGGGCGGGCGGGCAAGCTCGCCACCCTGGTCTGGCCGGCCGAGCAGGACCGCGCCGCCCAGGACGCGGTGGCCGGCTTCGTCGCCCAGGGCGGCTCGCGCCGCGCCAATGGCGCCCTGCTGGCGACCGCCGACCTGTTCGACGCCGCCGCCGCCCTGGCCGAGGCCGGGGTCGAACCGGTGACCGTGTCGCGTCCGGACTATGTGTTCGAGTCGCGCTCGGCGGTGTTGGACCGTTTCACGGCCGCCCTTGGAAAGTAAGTTTTGACTGTTTTGTCAAAAATAACGCTGGAATCCGGGGTAAAACCGACTTTTCAGTCCAAACTACGCCAGCAGCGTCAAAAATTCGTCCAAACCTTTGCAGAAAACGGCTTTGACGCGTTGACACCGTCACGAATTTGACGTTTCTACACACTGCAAGGACGAAACGAGCCCACCAGAGAGCTCCCGTTCTTCGGCGTTTCGGGGAGGAAACGCCCGCCTAGATCGAATGATCGAGAAAATAGCCAGCCCGTCGCGATTATCCCCCGCGACGGGTTTGGTGTATCTGGGCCCTGGTTTCCATTTTTGACGACGACGTCAAAAACTTTGCCGAGCGCCGGGCGCCGAGCCCGGATCGCTCAGCGATAGCCCAGCAAGTCCCTCAGGCCCGGGGCGTGGAAGTCGACCACCCGCCGGTGGGTCTCCGACAGCACCTTGGGCACCTCGGCCGTCACGCTGAGGTTCTCGCGCGCGGTGCGGCTCTCGCGCGGATCGGCGCCGGCCTCGACGCGGGCCCGCCAGTCCTCGGGCAGCGCCAGGCCGCAGTCGGCGAGCAGTTGGCCGAAGAAGGCCTCGGCCCGCCTGGAGCCCAGGTCCTTGAGGTTCTCGACGATGTCCTCGTAGCGGACGATCACGGCCTTGGAGCCCATCCAGGCCACGGCGTTCATCGTGAAGATGTCCCGCAGGTCGGGGATGCGGCCGTGGGCGCCCAGGATCATCATCATGATGACGTCGTCGATGGACGCGCCGCCGTCCTTGATGTGGTTCAGGTTCCCCTGGAACTCGTCGGACAGGTAGAAGCGCGCCCGGGCCAGGACCCAGTCGTACGGGTCGCGGACGAGCACGATGTGGCGCACGTCGCGCAGGGCCACGGCCGCCTCGTCGGAGAACAGCATGTGGCCCCAGCTGATCATCGGCTGGTCGGGCAGGAAGGCGTCGCGGCTGCGCGCCAACAGGGCGTGCTGGATGTACTCGCGCCGCCAATGCTGCTCGGGAGCGACGAACATCCGCATGATGTTGCGGATCAGGTGCGTGCCGGCCTTCGGCACGCTGTTCAGGAAGACCGGTTGGCCCAGCCGGGCGCGCTCGAAACGCTCGCCGATCGCATCGAGATTGTCGGGCTTGCCGCGAATGATGGCGTTCACGCTGAGAGGGCCTCGGAACTGAAGGAGCCGGACAGAAAAACGGCGGCGGATCGCTCCGCCGCCGTGATCCTAGAGCATTTCCCCGCGAAGGGGATGCCCGCCTAGAAGTGCGCCCGGATGTTCACGAAGACGCGGCGGCCCAGATAGTCGTACTGCGAGGACTGAACCGAGGTCCCCACCGTGTCGTACTTGCCCTGGCCGAGCGTGAGCGCCGGGGGATGCTCGTCGAACAGGTTCGAGACGCCGCCCGTGATCGACCAGTCCTCCAAGTCCCGCCGCAGCGACACGTTGTGGTAGGCGGTGAACTCGGTGTGGATCTTGTAGAAGGTCGTTCCGGCCGTATTGACGTCCCGCTCCGTCTCCGCATCCGAAGCCTTGCCGACCATGTCGACGCCCCAGAAGCCGGTCCAATCGCCCTTCTGGAAGCTGAGGTTCAGCTGGCCGGTCCAGTCGGGGTCGCCGACAAAGCCGTTCTGATCGATGATCGTGTCGGCGAACTTGGCCTCGGTGTCCTTCAACTGCCAGGTCGATTGCAGCTCGGCCACCATCTTCACATCCCAAGGCAGGTCTTGACCGTAGCGGACCGTCAGGTCGATGCCGCGGTTAATCTGCTGAGCGATGTTGATGTAGTTGTTGGTGATGTTGGTGATCAGGTGCGAGCCGGGATTCCGCGTGAACAGGCTGCAGAGCTTGTCGTTCGGGAAGTTCAGCGACTTCAGGCACTGGTTGACGATGGTCGCCGCCCCCAGCTGGGTCACCTCGTTCTTCACGTTGATGTCGAAATAGTCGACGGCCAGCTGCAGGTCCGCGAACTTCGGCGTCCAGATGACGCCATAGGTCTTGGCCAGCGACGTCTCGGCTTCCAGCAGGCCCTTGCCGCCCGAAGAGACGACCGTGACGCTGGCGCCGGCGCCCGTATAGGTGTCCGGAACGCCCGAGGCGCGGCAGTTGTCGGCGACGCGCTGGGTGATGTTGCCCTGGGCCAGGTTCTGGCCCCAGCGGATGCAGGGATCAACCGACCGCTGGTTCACGAAGGCCGTTTGCGCGTTCTTGTACAGCTCGAACAGCGCCGGGGCCCGGAACGACGTGCCCCGCGTGGCGCGCAGGCGCAGCGACGGGATGATCTGCCAGTTCAGACCGATCTTGTAGGTGTCGTCCTCACCATAGGAATTGACCTTGGTGTGACGGCCCGACAGCGACAGCTCGACGTTCTTGGCCAGGAACATGTCCCGGAAGATCGGGATGCTCAGCTCGCCGAACACTTCGCGCGCCAGGTCGTCGCCCTTGGTGACGCCGGCGACCGACGAGTTCCAGATGTTGCCGGCCAGGGTGATCGGGCCGGGCGTGTCGTTGATCGAGTCCTTGCGGTAGTGGAAGCCCAGGGCGACGCCCACGTCGCCGGCCGGCAGCTTGAACAGGTTGCCCGACACCGAGCCTTCGAACACCAGCTGCTTGTAGACGGTCTTGCCGGTTTCGGTGTCGAACAGGAACGCTTCTTCCTCCGGCGTGTACTTGCCGGCCAGGAAGTCCGGCGACACCCAGGCCACGTCGACGCACTGCTTCTTGCTGATCGGCGTCACCGTGCCGACGCACGAGCCGGTGCGGAAGGCGTTGCTGTTGACGGAGTCGTTCAGGATCACGTCCTGCGAATAGAGACCCTTGCTGTGGCTGTACTGCGCGAAGACGTCCCAGTCCCAGCTCTTCAGGAAGTCGATCTTGCCGAAATCGCCGCGCAGGCCGCCGACATAGCGCTGGTAATCGACGCGCTGGCCGTCGCGGGCGTGGTTGGTGACCGGGGTCGGCGAGAGGATGTAGTCGCCGCTGAAGCCCACGCTGAACGGATCGGCGCCGGTGTTGGGGCCGCCGGTCTCGGTGTAGAAATAGCTCCAGAACTGACGATAGCCGTGGGTCTTGGTCGCGCGGCGGTTCAGCAGCGCCTCGCCATAGGCCTCGATGCTGTCGTTGATCTTGAAGGCGCCCTGGGCGAAGACCGTGTTGCGCTCGGTGCGCGGGCTCAGCGACGTCGCCAGGTTGAAGGGGCTGTTATAGTCCAGCACGCCGCGGTCCGGCGCGGCCGGATCGTCGCTGTAGCCAACCACGTAGAAGCCCGCCGGCGCGCCAGGATAGCCGCCGCCCGCCGGGGCGCGCGGGATCAGGCCGGCGATCTTGCCGGTGTAGTCGTACTGCAGCTTGCCGTCCAAGCCCGAGAAGCTGGGGTCGTACAGCCAGATCTGATCGTACAGCAGGTCCTGGCATTGGATCTTGCCGGTGCGCGGATCGATCGTGTCCTTACGCTTGCCGTTGGAGTCGGTGATGTACTGACGGCCGCAGTTCGTATAGCTGCGCTGGCCGCGGGTCTGCTCGGCCTTCTTGAAGTACTCGTACGACAGGCTGAAGAAGCCGCGGTCGAAGGTCTTGGCGAAGCTGGCGCTGGCCGAATACTGCTCGCCGCCGTGCTTCTGGGGCTGGCTGTAGAACATCGAGGCGTCGATGCCGTCGGTGTTGCGCTTGGTGATGATGTTCACCACGCCGGCCACGGCGTCCGAGCCGTAGATCGACGAGGCGCCGTCCTTCAGGATGTCGACGTGGTCGATGACCGACAGCGGCAGCACGTTCAGGTCGAAGGCCGAAACGCCGCCGCGGGTGCCGGCGGGACCGGCCCGGCGGCCGTTCAGCAGGACGAGGGTGCGGTTGGGGCCCAGGCCGCGCAGCGACACGGTCTCCGAACCGGGGCCGCCGTCGGTGACGAAGGCGCTGGAGATGTCCGAGGTGACCTGCGGCGAGCCCGACGCGATCGTCGAGGACTGCAGCAGGCCCGTCGCCGTGGCGATGCCGCGCAGCTGGCCCTGTTCGGCGGAAATGACCTGGATGGGGTCCGGGCTGTTGAAGGCCGAGCGCTTGATGCGCGAGCCGGTCACCACCACGGCCTCGACCTCGGCGCTATCCTGCGCCGGAGCGCCCGCGGGCGGCGCCGTCTGGGCCAGGGCCGGCAAGGCGGCGCTTGTCGCCAGGCCGGCGATGATCGTGGAGGCGAGAAGACGTCCTCGTTGGTTCAGCATGAAATGAACTGGCCCCTCAATAGTCAAGCTTGAGGCGGAACGCGCGGAGGCGATTCAACTCGCGCGCGACGTTTCGCTTTGCGCCAGCCAAGCTCTTTCAAGAAGCGACCGCAATATTTTCGCCGCCGAACCGTCATATTTGCGCGGGCTGTGACATCTTTCGCGCACTCTTGGGCCGTATTCGCCGCGAAGACGACAGTGTTCGACCCTATCCATGACGTCGCCCTCGCCTGCGGCGTCGGGCCGCAGCGCGCGTCTCGGAATCTGGGGTCATTCTGCCCGCGCTTGGGGACGGCTGGGAGGATGGCCATGGACGAGTTCATTCGCCGCAAGAATATCGAGCTGTTCCGGGCGAAGCTGAAGCGCGAGCGCGATCCGGAACTGCGCGAGACACTTGAGCAGCTTCTCAAGGAATATGAGGCCATCCCGCTGGGCGGCGGCACGCCGCCCATGGCGGCCTAACGTCCAGAGACGCTCGTCTCCGTCCACCCGCCGCCCAGAGCCTGATACAGCGCCACGGCGTTCTGCAGCCGGGCCTCGCGAACCTGTGACAGCGCCAGATCGGTGGCCAGCAGGCCGCGCTGGGCGTCCAACTCCTCCAGATAGGCGACATAGCCCGCCTGGTAGCGCTTGCGCGCGTGGTCCAGGGCCGAGGCGGCGGCGGCGCGCTGGCGTACGGCGGCGGCCTCCTGCTGGGCGAGGCGGCCCGTGCCCTCAAGCGCGCTCTCGACCTCGCTGAACGCGGTCAGCACGGCCTTGCGATAGGCGAAGGCCGCCTGGTCGCGGCGGGCCGCGGCGGCGTCGGACTGGGCCCGCAGACGACCGCCGTCGAAGATCGGCGCCAGGGCGCTGGCCCCCAGGCTCCAGACCGTCACCGGGTCCAGATGCTCAACGAACAGCTCCCCGCCGGCCGCCGACAGGCGCACCTGGGGCAGGAAGGCCGCGCGCGCCGAGCTCAGGCTGGCGTCGGCGGCGGCCAGGGTCGCTTCGGCCTGGGCGATGTCGGGGCGCCGGGTCAGCAGCGAGGAGGGGAGGGGCGCGCCCGGTTGCGGGATGACGAGGGCGGCGAGGGTTCCGCGCGCGATCGGCTGCGAGGTCTGGCCCACCAGCAGGGCCAAGGCGCCCTCCTGGCGACGGATGGCCAGCTCCAGGGCCGGGACGCGCTGGGCGGCGGCTTCCAGCTCGGCCTCGGCCTGACGGAGTTCGAGGTCCGAGGTCACCCCTTCCTGGGCCCGGCGGCGGGCGCGAACGGCGGATTCCTGGCGCGAGGCCAGGGTGGCGCGGGCGGTGGCCAGCTGGGCGTCCAGCGACAGCAAGGCCACATAGGACCGCGCGACGGCGGCCGAGACCGACAGGCGGGCGGCGTCGCGGGCGTCGCGGCTGGCCTGCAGGCTGGCGCGGGCGGCGGCGTCGGCGGCGCGGACGCGGCCCCACAGATCGACCTCGTAGGCGACCTGGACCTGAGGTTGGCTCGCCAAGGTCGTGCTGGGCTGGCCGAAGGCGTCCAGCTTGCGCTCCTTCTGCGCGCCGGCCGCCAGGTTGACCGACGGCAGCAGGGCCGAGCTGGCCAGCAGGCTCTGGGCCTCGGCCTCGCGGACCCGCGCCTCGGCCGCGCCGAGGTCGGCGTTATGGGCCAGGGCGGCGGCGACCAGGTCCGACAGGCGCGGATCGCCGAACGCCTTCCACCACTCGGCGGCGGCGGCGTCCTGCGAAATCGTGGCGGGCGCGCGCCAGCCGGCGGGCGGGACGACGGCGGCCGAGGGCGGCGGTCCGGTCCTGGGGCCCGGCGTCGCGCAGGCGGCCAGGGCGCTCAAGGCCGCCAGACCGATCAGGGCGCGGCGCATCAGCGGCGACCCTTGCCGGCGGTGTCGACCTCGGCCTGAACCGACATGCCCGGACGCAGGCGGGCCAGGTCCGGCTGGCCGGCGTCGAGCACGATCCGCACCGGCAGGCGCTGGGCGATCTTGGTGAAGTTCCCCGTGGCGTTCTGCGGCGGCAGGATGCTGAACTCCGAGCCGGTGGCGGGCGAGACCTGCTCGACCTTGCCCGTGAAGCGCTGGTCGCCCAGGGCGTCGACCGTGACGCTGGCGGTCTGGCCGGGGCTCATCCGACCGGCCTGACGCTCCTTGAAGTTGGCGATCACCCAGCGCTGCGGCGGCACCAGCGAGACCAACTGGCTGCCGGCCGTCACCCACTGGCCGTTGCGCACGCCGACCTGGCCCAGCTGGCCGTCGGCGGGGGCGGCGACGATGGTGTTGGACAGGTCGATCTCGGCCAGGCGCAGGGCGGCCTTGGCGGCGGCGACGGCGGCCTGCAGACCCTCGCGCGAGACCCCGACCGAGCGGATGTCCTGGCGGGCGATCTCGCGGCCGGCCTTGGCCGAGGCGAGCGCGGCCTCGGCGGCGCGCAGGGCGGCGCGAGCCTGGTCGCGCTCGCGCAGGGACACCGACCCGTCGGTCGCCAGCTCGGCGACGCGGGCCATGTCGGCGCGGGCCCGCTCGACCTGGGCCTGGGCCGAGCCGATATCGGCCTCGCGGCTCTTCAACGCCGCCTCGCGGGAGGCCTGGGCCTGGGTCGAGTTGGCGAGGTCGGCCTCGCGGGCGGCCAGCGCGGCGCGGGCCTGGTCCACGCGCTGGGCGTAGATGCGCTGGTCGATCGTAAACAGCGGCTGGCCCTTGCGCACGGTCTGGAAGTCCTGGGCCATGACCTTGACGACATAGCCGCTCAGCTGCGGCGCGACGACGGTGACCTGGCCGCGCACATAGGCGTTGTCGGTCCGCTCCACCGAGCCTCCGAACGGCGGCAGCTTCCACAGGAACAGGATCAGCACGATCACCGCCAGGGTGACGGCCGTGGCGGTCAGGATCGCCTGGACGCTGGGCGGCTTGGGCCGCGCGGGCGGCGGCGCGGCCGACGCGGCGCGGTCTTCGGGCTGGGGCGCGGGGCCGGGCGGCGGGGAGGTCGCGTCGGTCATGCGGTCTCTCGGGCTGGAAGGGTGGAAGCCGGCGCGGCGGGCGCCGCGTTGGCCTGGGCCTTCATGCGCAAGGCCAAACGCGCGAACAGCAAGCCGGCGTAGAAGAACTGGGCCAGGGCCACGACGCCGACCACCAGGAAGACGTCGTTGAAGGCCAGGACGGTGGCCTGCTGCGTCACCTGCTGGGTCAGCAGCACGCTGGCGTCGGCGGCGCGCAGCGCCGGGTCGGTCTGGGTCGAGGCGTAGACGCCGCCATAGGTCTGCAGCGTCGCCGCGACGGCGGGATCAGCTCCGGTCAGGCGCTCGGCCAGGCCCACGGCGTGCTGCTGGGTCCGCACGGTCTGCAAGGTGCCCAGCATGGCCGCGCCGAACAGGCCGCCCAGGTTCTGCGCCACGCCGAACATCACCGAGAAGGTGATGATCGAGCCCAGGCCCCGGGTCAGCAACTGGCCGATGCCGAACATGAAGGACGGGCCCAGGAACATGGTCGCGGCGAAGGCCAGCAGCGCCTGGCTGAAATAGAGCTCGGCCGGCCCGGTCTGGGGCGTGGAGCGCGCGTCCAGGAAGGCGGCGACGGCGATCAGCAGGATCGAACCCAGGAACTGCGCTGGCAGGGTCTTCTGGGTCAGGGTCGCGGCGCTGACCACCAGGCCGGCGGCGGAGGCGGCCAGGACGACGGCGTAGAGCAGGCGCTGCTGCTCCTGGGCAAAGCCCAGGGCCTGCATCAGGCCCGCCGCGCCGACGGTCTGTTCCGACAGAATGACCCGCACCAGGGCGACGTTCAGGCAGAAGCGCAGGAAGGTCCCGGTGGCGATCCAGCGGGTGTCGATCAGCGGGTGCGCCCGGCTGTGCTCGACCACGCTGCCCGCCGCCAGCAGGATCATGGCGGCGATCAGGCACCAGCCAATCCACGGCGCCTCGAACCACCAGACGATGCGGCCCAGGCCCAGGACGGCGACGATCAGGCCCAAGCCGCCGCCCAGCAGGGCGAAGGTCAGGGCGTCGACGCCTTCGAACACGTGGATGCGGACCCCGATCGGCAGGCGGAACAGCCAGACCGTCGCCAGGCACAGCGCCGCGAGGCTGGCCTCCAGCGCATAGAGGCCATGCCAGTAGGCGGCGTCGAGCAGGCTGGTGGAGATCACGCGGGCCAGCGGCGAGCCCAGCTGCGAGACGCCCACGCCCAGCACGAGCGCCCCGATCCGGAAAGAGGCGGGAAAGGCCTGCAGCATGTAGAACATCGCCAGCGCCGTCAGCGCCGCCGCGCCCACGCCGCTGATCGCCCGCAGGATCAGGGCCATGGCGAAGTTGTCTAGCGCCAGGTGGGCGAAGGCCGCCACGGTGTAGAGGCTGAGGAACACCAGGGCGAACCGGCGGATGCCGAACTGCTGGCGGTACTTCACCAGCAGCAGGTTCATCGAGATGTTGGTCATCACATAGATCGTCGTCAGCCAGGCGCCTTCGGTCGGCGTCAGGCCCAGCGACCCCTGGATGGCCGGCAGGTTGACCTGGATCAGGGCCTGGCCCAGCGAGCCGGTCACCCCGATCAACAGGCTGATCAGCCCGTGGATGATCCTGAAGCGCGCCGGGAAATGCGGCGTCGACGGCGAGCCGGGCAGGAAGGGCCGCTCGTGCGGAAGCCAGTCCGGCGTCTGTCCGATCTGTTGGCCGTGTTGCGGCATGGGGCCTCGACTGTGAGCCGGTCTTTTACCCCGCGACGCGCGCGCGGCAAGGTTTAGTCTTCGGTTGCGACGCCTCAACCTTGACGGGCCGCCAGGGGCGCCGGCAGCTAGACGTCGAGGTTATCTACAGGGGAAGAATGTCTTGGCGAACCCGCACGACTTTCACACGCCAAAGGATCACTACGACAAGGCGGATCTGCTGAAATCCGGTCTGGGCGGCTACTTCGGACCAGGCAATGCGCAATTGCCGGCGCCGCCGATGCTGATGATGGACCGGATCACCGAGATCAGCCTGGACGGCGGCGAGTTCGGCAAGGGTTTCGTCGCCGCCGAGCTGGATATCAATCCGGACCTCTGGTTTTTCGGCTGCCATTTCATCGGCGACCCGGTGATGCCGGGGTGCCTGGGGCTGGACGCCATGTGGCAGGTGATCGGCTACTGGCTCGGTTGGTCGGGCTCGCCCGGCAAGGGCCGGGCCCTCGGTGTGGGCGAGGTGAAGTTCCGCGGCCACGTGACGCCCGAGGTCAAGGTCGTGCGCTATGAGATCAGCCTGCGGCAGGTGCGACGCGGCAAGCTCGCCCTGGGCCTGGCCAACGGCCGCCTGCTGGCGGATGGCGAATGCGTCTACACCGCGACCGATCTCAAGGTCGGCATGATCGCCGGATAGCCATGAAAAAGGCCGCCGGCTTCCCGGCGGCCTTCGTTTCGCAAGTCGGCGGTCTCAAGTCTTGGGGCCGACCGCGAAGACAAGCGGGATCGTGACCTCGCCGCCGGCGACCGGCTTTCCGTCCAGCGTCTTGGGCCGCATCTGGAAGATCTCGGCGACTTGCAGGGCCGCCGCGCCGAAGCCCTGGTCGCCAGGGCTTTCGCTGACGACCTTGCAGGTCGTCAGGCGGCCGGTGGTCAATACGCGGCAGTTGATGATCGCCCGGCCGCCAAGGTTCGCCGCCGCGGCGGCCGCCGGATAGAACCGCGCCATGTCGTCGGCGGTGGGCTTGGCCGCCCAGTCGGGCTTGGTGATCGCGTGGGCCGGGCGCGCCTCGGCGGCCCAGACCGCGCCGGCGCCGGCCAGACCGACGAGCGCGGCCAACGCGACGCCGGCGGCCCTCCGCGCGGGATTTCTGGCGGGGATGTTCAGCATGACCAGTCTCTCCTTCAGGGGATGAGCGCCGCCGGCCGGCCAATGGCAGCCGAACGGAACGACGCGGGGAACAAGAAGCGTGTCCAGCAGGGTTTCCGCGTACAGCCGACGGGCGTGCGGTCGGCGGGCGAGCACGGCCTCGTCGCAGGCCATCTCCTGATCCAGGCGAAGGCGGTGGGCGCCGAGGCGGACCAGCGGGTTGAACCAGGCCAGGCATTGCACGGCCGCGACCAGGGCGTTGATCAGGGCGTCGCCGCGCTCGAGATGGACGCGCTCATGCGCCAGGACCAACGCGCGGGCCTCGCCCTTGAAGCGGACGTCGAAGTCGGCCGGAACGACGATACGCGGCCAGGGGTAGGCGAGCACCATGGGGCCGGAACCGACATGGCGGCCCTGCAGCAGGTCAGGCTCCCGGGCGTGCGGCGCCAGCGGCCCCAGCGAGCGCGTGAACCGGACCTGACGGATCGCGAAGGCGACCGCCATGACGACCGCGCCGAGCGCCCAGACCAGCAAGGCCAGGGTCGCTGCGACCTGGCTCGCCAAGGCCCCAGGGACAGCGCCGCGGATCGTCTGGCTGGCGGACAGGACGATCGGCGCCAGGGGCGTGGCGGCGATCGGGGCGGGCGACAGCGCCGCCAGGGCGCAGAGCGGCGGCGTCAGCCACAGCAGATAGGCGGCCAGCGCCCCCAGACGCCGGCGCACCGGCCCGCGCAGGACCAGCACGGCCGCCACGCCGCCCGCCAGGGCGAGGTTGGCGCCGACGATCTCGGAAAGGACGGCGGCGCTCATTTGCCGATCCTGTCGACCAGGGCCCTCAGCTCGGCGATGTCCTCGTCGCTGAGCTTGTCGCTCTGGGAAAAGTGCATGACCAGCGGGGCCAGACGCCCGTCGAACAGGCGATCCAGCAGGCCCTGGCTTTCGGCGCCGACATAGGCCTCTCGGGTCAGCAGGGGCGAGTAGTGATAGCGCCGCCCCTCGGCCCGCGCCGCCACCGCCTTCTTCTTGACCAGGCGGCTGATCAGCACCTTCACGGTGCCCTCGGTCCAGCCCTGGGGTTCGCAAACCTCGGCCATGATCGCCTCCGAGGTCAGTGTCCCTCGTCGCCACAGAGCCTCCATGACCACGCTCTCGGCCGCGCTGATCTTCATGCCGCATCCTTTCGATGACAGTTGTCAACGAGCTGACGTTGACACTTGTCATCCAACTCGTCAACCAACGTTCGACGCTGTCGCCAAATCATGATCCCTGAGTCGGCGTAACGGTGATATTCCAACTGAATTGGCCCGAGGGGGGCCGCGCGGCGCGCGGGGAAACGCATGAGCACCACCGAAATCCAGACGCCGATGAGCGATCTGGCGTTCTTTCGAAACCTCGTCACGGTCATGGCCGTGGTCGAGATCGCGGGCTTCGTCCTGCATTTGGCCATGGGGCGCTCAAGCTTTGGCGCGCCGCTGATCGTGCATCTTCATGCGGTCGTGGCGATGGGCTGGGTGGCCATCGTTGTCGCCCAGGCCTGGCTGGCGAGCGGCGGGGCCTTGCGCATGCACCGGACCCTGGGGGGACTGGCTCTGGTCTGGATGCTGGCGCTGGCGGTTCTGGGGACAATGGTGACTCTGGCGGCGGTCCGCGCCGGGCGCACGCCGTTCTTCTTCCTCCCGCAACACTTCGTGGTGGTCAATCCGGCCACCCTGCTGGGGGCGGTGGGCCTGTTCGCCGCCGCCGTCGCCCTGCGGAAGAACCGCGACTGGCACACGCGCCTGCAGGTCGGATCGTTCACGATGCTGATGGGGCCGGGCCTGGGCCGCATCCTGCCGCTGCCGTTCCTCAAGCCCTATGCGTTCGAGGTCGCCGCCGGGGCGGCGGTGATCTTCCCGCTGATCGGCCTCGCGCGGGACTGGCGGGCGCGAGGGCGGCCGCATCCGGCCTGGCTGTGGACGATCGGCGCGCTGGCCGCGACCCTGGTCGGGGCGCGCGTCCTGGCGCTGTCACCGGCCGGGGAGGCGATCTACGCGGACGCGGTGAAGGGCGCCCCCGCGGCCCAGGCGGATGGCCGCGCCTTCCCCAAGCCGCCTTTCTAAAAGCGCCCGAAACGGAAAAGGGCCGGTGATCGCTCACCGGCCCTGATCACGGCCCGTCAGAAACGGGCGCGAGAGGTTCTGGCGACTACCAGATCTTCACGCGCTCTTCCGGCGGGATGTACAGCTTGTCGCCCGGCTTGACGTCATAGGCCGAGTACCAGCCGGGCTGGTTCCGGATCGTGCCGTTGACGCGGTAGTAGCCCGGCGAGTGCGGATCGCTGGCGATCTGCTGCTTCAGGGCGTCGTCGCGCGACTTGCCGCGCCACACCTGGGCCCAGCCCAGATAGATGCGCTGGTCGCCGGTGAAGCCGTCCAGCACCGGGGCCGGCTGGCCCTTCAGCGACAGGTGGTAGGCTTCCAGGCCCAGGGTCAGGCCGGCCATGTCGCCAATGTTCTCGCCCATGGTCAGCTTGCCGTTGACGTGCATGCCCGGGAACGGCTCGAACGCCGAGTACTGGGCGCCCAGACGGTCGGCCTGGGCGTTGAACTTGGCGGCGTCCTCGGCCGTCCACCAGTCGCGCAGCACGCCGTCGCCGTCGGACTTGCGGCCCTGGTCGTCGAAGCCGTGGCCGATCTCGTGACCGATCACGCCGCCGATGCCGCCGTAGTTGATGGCCGGGTCCGCGTCGGGATGGAAGAACGGGGCCTGCAGGATGGCGGCCGGGAACACGATCTCGTTGTTGACCGAGTTGTAGTAGGCGTTGACCGTCTGCGGGGTCATGCCCCACTCGGTCTTGTCGACCGGCTGGTTCAGGCGTTCGACGTCGTGGCGATAGTCCCACGCGCCCGTGCGGATCACGTTGCCGTAAGCGTCGCCTTCCTTGATCTCCAGCTTGGAATAGTCACGCCACTTGTCGGGATAGCCGATCTTGACGGTGAACTTGGCCAGCTTGTCCTGGGCCTTGACCTTGGTCTCCGGGCCCATCCAGTCGAGGTTGTCGATGCGGGTCTTCAGGGCCGAGCGGACATTGGCCACCAGGTCCAGCATCTTGGCCTTCGACTCCGGCGGGAAGTAGGCGGCGACATACTCCTTGCCGACCGCCTCGCCCAGCATGCCGTTGACTTGGGCCACGGCGCGCTTCCAGCGCGGACGCTGCTCGGGCTGGCCGGCCAGGGTCTTGTTGCGGAACTCGAACTGGGCGTCGGCGAAGCGCTTGGACAGCATCGGCGCGGCGCCGTCGGTCACCTTGAACGCCTGCCAGGCCTTCAGGGTTTCCAGCGGAGTCTCGGCGTAGATCTTGGCGTACTTGGGGAACGAGGTGTTGGTCGTGACGATGACGCGGTCGAGCTTCGGCAGCTCGGTTCCGACCAGGTAGCGGTTCCAGTCATAGCCCGGCGTCATCGCCTGCAGCTCGGCCAGGGTGGCGGGGTTGTAGGTCTTGTCGCGGTTGCGGCGCTCGACGCGGGTCCACGACGCCTCGGCCAGCTTGGTCTCGAAATCGACGACGGCCTTGGCGTTTTCGGCGGGTTTGGGCCAGCCGGCCAGGGTCAGCATCTTCTCGACATAGACCAGATAGGCGGCCTTCTTGTCGGCGAACTTGGCGTCCAGATAGTAGTCGCGGTCGGGCAGGCTGGTGCCGCCGGTGCCGGCGTAGACGGCGTAGCGCTGCGGGTTCTTGGCGTCGGTCGAGATGCCCAGGCTGATCAGGTCGGCGTAGGGCGTGGTCGAGCTCTTGCCCATCAGCGCCGTGAACTCGTCCTTGGTCTTGACCTTCTTGACGCCGTCCAGCCAGGGCTGGATCGGCTTGGAGTCCAGCTTCTCGATCGCGGCCTCGTCCATGAAGGCGCGGTAGGCGGCGCCGATCTTGGCCTTCTCGCCGGTCGCGGCCTTGTCGGCGGCGGCGGCCTCGATGATCGCGCGGGTGCGGGCTTCGGAGAGCTCGGCCAGCTTGTCGAAATTGCCGTAACGGACGCGGTCCGAGGGGATCACCGTCTTGGCGTCCCAGGTCCCGTTGGCGAACTTGTAGAAGTCGTCGCCGGGCTTCACCGTCGTGTCCATGCCCGAGATGTCGAAGCCCCAGGTCCCGTAGCGCGGGGACTCCAGCGAGGTCGCGTCGCCGGCCACGGCGCCGGAGGCCGCGCCCGAAACCGCGAACGGCAGGATGGACTGCATCACGCAGGCGTCGTCGATGCAGGCGTGCTGCTCGTGGGCTTGCGCCCCGAAGGCCGACAGGGACAAGGCCGCCAGGGCCGCCGCGCCGAACAAAACTCTTTTCATGGAAATCGCATCCGTTGGTGTGAGCTGGCGGCAATCTGCAACGGGGCGAAATAATTGCTCCCTTAAAAAAAGTTCATGTTGGCGCGATGGGAGACAGGGACGCTTGAATCAAGCGCCCAGGCGTTCGGGCCGCGTCTGGGGCGTCCGACGCGGCCCGGCGATCGCCGCACGGAAACTTTTACCCTTGGGTTGTGTCGGGAGGAGCCTCAGCCCTTGGCGGGACGCCGGCGGCGGGGGACGCGCACGATCGCCTCGCCGTCCATGATCAGGTCCTCGCCGACCACGGCCTCGCACCGCAGGGTGACCCGGGCGCTGAGCTCGTCGATCGCCGCCACGGTGACGCGGGCGGTGACGACGTCGCCGATCCTCACGGGGCGATGGAAGGCCAGGGTCTGCGACAGATAGATCGAGCCCGCGCCCGGCAGGATCGTTCCAACCACGGCCGAACCGAACGAGGCCGACAGCAGGCCATGGGCGATCCGGCCGCGATAGGCGGTCTTGGCCGCGTAGGCCTCGTCGATATGGACCGGGTTGAAGTCGTCCGACGCCTCGGCGAACAGGCCGATGCGCTCCTCGGTGACGGTGACCTGCTTCTCCGCCGTCATGCCGACCGAGAGTTCTTCGAGGATGTAGCCGCCCGAGGCGTGTGGCTGAATCATGACGCCGCGTTAGCGGGCGCGGGGCGCGGTGGCTAGAGGAAAAGCGGCGGGAGGGGGCGCAGTGGGCTGGAGGTTGGCTTTTGGAAGCGTGGCGCCGCACCTGCCATCAGGACACCCGAGGTTACGGCTGAGGGGTGGAAGTCGGACCCAATCCGTCCGACTAGGGTCGAAAGCGGACGCGAGCTTCCTTCTCCCCTTGCGGGAGAAGGTGTCAGCGAAGCTGACGGATGAGGGGTTGAAAGGCCTATCAGGATCGCGGAGCGCGACCCCTCACCCGACCGCCTTCGGCGGTCACCCTCTCCCGCAAGGG